>Ga0123337_10003498_pt1 | contig 16674 bp, 16 predicted proteins | sample frozenSSSSmetaG_FD_89792 | JGI IMG/M metagenome (GOLD analysis project Ga0123337, IMG submission 89792) | Glacier valley bacterial and archeal communities from Borup Fiord, Nunavut, Canada, to study Microbial Dark Matter (Phase II) -... | ecosystem: Environmental > Aquatic > Freshwater > Ice >... | reverse complement strand
GAGCGATGTTTGGCAAGACCGCTGGTGGTCGATTCCGCAACCGTTCGATGTGCTGCTGTTCATCTCGCTTTCCATCGTACTCGCGGTCGTCGGCATCGGTGCGATCCGCGGTGGACGACGCGATGCTGCCTGGTTCGTCGTTGCCATGGTCTTCGAAATTCTCGGATTTTTCGCCCAAGAAGTGCGCTTTCCGATTCCGGGCGATATTCTCGCGGATGGACTCAGCGTCGTTGCGCTCGCTTGTGGACTTGCGCTTGCTCTCCGGCGCCGTGAGGGTCAACTCGAACTCGAGATCCGAATCGATGCACTCACGGGTCTTGCGAACCGCGGATGCTTCGACAAGACGCTCTCGCTCGAGTGGTCGCGCCTGGCGCGACGCGGTGGACGGCTCGCCATCATCATGCTCGACGTCGACCACTTCAAACGCTACAACGACGTGTACGGACATCTTCGCGGCGATGAAACCCTACGCACGATCGGAACGGCACTCGGCATCATCGTGCAGCGCCGAGAAGACTGCATCGCGCGCTACGGTGGTGAGGAATTCATCGCGATCCTGCCGGAATCGGACTTGGACGCGGCTCTAGTCGTCGCTGAGCGAATTCGCAGTGAGATCGCCATCTTGGGCATCCCGGATGCCGAGGGCTCCGGAGTCGTTACCGTCAGCGTGGGTGTCGCGTTCACGACGCCGGCCACGGCGGATGGACCGAACAGCCTCGTCGCGCTCGCCGACGAAGCCTTGTACGAGGCAAAGCGCGCCGGACGCAATCGGGTTGTCGCACACCCGGCTTGCCGAAGCGCACGCCCCGATGATGTCGCGACTATCGGTGCCTAAGGCGAAACTCCGGCTGCCGCATGGCGTACCTGAGGCATGAATGCACGGTCCGTCCGAGTCAGCCGCGCGGGTCGGCCAGCCAAACCGCAGTAGCCGAAACTGGCTTCGGGGCGCACTTAGTCGAGGATGGTCCGCACCGGCATTTCGCTGTTGGGGCACATCCCGTGCTGATCGTCGATATCGGCTATGCCGATCTCACGATCGTGGTTAGCAAAACCGTCCAGATCGACGCGAGCCTTCGGGCAAGTTCGGACTATGGTCCGTTCCGCTCGCGGGCACCGATTGCTGCGCGCAAAGATGGTGCAACGATTCACGTCACGTCGGACGACCAAAATCGACTAAGTTCGGGCGACGACCGCATGGTAACGATCGTCGTCCCATCGGCAACTCAGGTCACGGTCGTATCGGCAGGCGACATCAAAGCGGCCGGCCTGCGCGCCGAGACCTCGATCAAAAGTGTCGGGACCGGTTCGGTCACGCTCGAAGACTTCCGCGCGAACGCACTCCATGTCTCAACCGTGAACGGCGACATCGTCGTGGATCGAATTTCATCCGGTCGCTACTCGTGAGAGACGGACGTGTCCAGACACGAGACCGCATAACGCTCCGGTTCGCACCCGGCACGAACACGCTCGTAAGCGCAACGACCCGCGACGGGAGCGTCAGCGTATCGGGGAACGCCGGTCCGCCATCACGACAGCTACGCCTGGGTACCGGAGGGGGACACCTCGACGTGCTCTCGCGCAGCGGCGACATCAATCTCGACGAAGACTTGCCGACCTCCGAGAACCGATCATAAGGTCATGGCGGCATCCGTGAAACCGGTGAGACAATGATTTTTCAGCGGTAGCATTCCGCCGCCGGTCTGGCCATTGCCATTGGCGTCGACTCGGAGATGTTCCAGATTATCATTTTCGCAGTAAGCAAAATCGTACAACTGCTTGACGGCGAGCCGTGCTTTATAGGTAAACGTTTGCTGTGGTTTTGCGCTGTCGTTCAACGATCCGGTCACCAGTTGCAAATCGTTCGCGATCTTGTTGATCGATAACAATCCGGTCGCGGTCGTCTTGGTAAGATCGCTGACGGTCGCGAAATTCTTCTCGATCTGGGCAACGTGAAGTTTCTCTTTGTCGAACGCCTCGAGACTCACGGCGTTTATCGGCGCAGCGGCGATCAGGGCGCGCCGTTGCGCGACTCGAGTTTCAGCAGCCGGTCTTGCAGATCTTTGGTTGTCTTCGTCAGGGCGAGTATCTCCGTGCGACCCGTATCTTGGGCCAAGGCGGGGGAGACCATCGTCACCCGCCCGCACCCGAGCCCGAGCGCGAAGACGAGAGCAACCGCGAGCGAGACATTTCTACGCGACATAAGCATTTCTCCCAAACGGCTGGATTTCCACCGAAGCAAGGTCGTTCTCTCGAGAATAGCAACTCGTCGTCCGCCGCAATAGTTCGTTCGTTGTCGGCGTAGCGAATGCGCTGAACCGGTTCGCCGCAGCGCCGCGAAATGCCGTGACGCCGGTTGGAAAGTCGGCATTCGCCTCGGCATCCAAACGATCGATCCACCGCTGGAGCGTAGCGCGCGTCGAAGTGAACAATCGGTCCCACTGCTCCGGCGTGAGTTTGTGCGTCAGGGCGATCGGCGAGAGCCGTGCATCGTGGAGAATTTCGTCGGAATATGCGTTTTGAGCGTGCGGTTCTCGAGCGTGAGCGCAAGCTTGAACGAAGCAGCATCACTAGCGAAGACATCGATTCCACCGGGATCCATATCGTCGAGAGCTCTCACACCGCGAACGATGTGGAGCGATGCGCGGCGCTTCGTTCCCGCTTCGGTGAGAACCAGTGTGCCGTTAGGGAAATCAAACGCGGCGAGATCGTTGCGACCCGTAATTTTCGCGCCAACCGCCAATGGAACCGACCGGCGATCATCAGGTGAATGACGAGCCAGAAATCGCCATCGACGCCGATTGCAAGACGGTGCGCACGAGAAATCCGATGACGTGCGATTCAAGCGCCGTTTTGTATGCGGAAAGATCGGGAAGCTCTGGCATGCGCGGCTACGTCAGCCTCATATCTACGACCGCCGCTTCGATTTTAATCCCGGAACAACTCCGCCGAACCCCGTTTCGTGTAGGGTACTCGTATGCACGTCTTGCGACTCTCGACTCCGCTTGCGCTTCTTCTTCTCGCCGCGTGCGGTGGGGGCGGAGGTGGCATGTCGGGCGGGCCCGGGCCCGGCGGACCACCGACGCCGATCGCCTCGACGACGCCCGGTCCAACCCCGACGCCGTCGCCCGCCCCAACATCGCTCACCACAATCAAGCACATCGTCATCATCGTGCAAGAAAATCGCACGCCCGACAATCTCTTCAACGGGCTTCCCGGCGCCGACACGCAGAACTTCGGCATCAATTCGCAAGGTCAGACGATCGCGATGCAACCGGGCGACTTGCAAACGAACTACGATCTCAGTCACGCGCACAAGGCGTTCGTTCAGCAATACGACGGCGGCAAGATGGACGGTTCGGATTTAGTCAGCGTGAGTTGCCCGTCTGGCTCGTGTCTTTCGAATCCCTCGTTTCGCTACGTTCCGCAGTCGCAAGTCCAGCCGTATTGGACGATGGCGCAACAGTACGTCTTCGCGGACCGGATGTTTCAGACAAATCAGGGGCCGAGTTACCCTGCCCATCAGTACCTGATCTCGGGCACGTCGATTGCAAGCCCGGGGAGTACGTCGCTCGTCTCCGAGAATGTCGGACTACCGGGCATCGGATTTAACACGCCCGCCGGTTGCGCTGCGGCAGCGGGAACGACCGTACTGCAAATCGATATGACGACCGGCATCGAAGGCAATCCGATCTATCCCTGTTTCGAGCATCAGACGATCATGGACTTACTCGATACGAAACGCGTGAGTTGGAAGTACTACGCGCCATCGGCGGGTTCGATTTGGACCGCGCCCAATTCTATCGCCCATTTGCGCAATGGACCGGATTGGAATAACGTCATCATTCCGGAAACCGGCGTGCTCTCGGATATTCAAAACAACACGCTTTCGCAAGTGAGTTGGGTGATCCCGAACGGCATGAATTCCGATCATCCCAAAGGCACGGCCGACACGGGTCCCGCCTGGGTCGCATCGATCGTCAACTCGATCGGAGCGAGCAAATACTGGAACGATACCGCGATCTTCATCACGTGGGACGATTGGGGCGGATGGTACGACCATGTCGCGCCGCCCAAGCTCTACAACGCCTACGAACTCGGGTTTCGCGTTCCGCTGATCGTCGTCTCGCCGTTTGCGAAGCACGGTTATGTCTCACACGGCGTTCACGAATTCGGCAGCATTCTCAAATTTACCGAAGAAACGTTCGGCCTCGGTACGCTTGGATACACCGATGCACGCGCCGACGATCTCCTCGATTGTTTCGACTTCACGCAACCCGTCGGGCCGTTTCGCATGATTCAGAGCAATCGACGAGCCGCCGACTTCCTACGCAACCCGCATCCCTTTAGCGCACCGGATAGCGACTAACGCGCGATCTCCAGTCGTACGGGCAATTCACAACGTAGGAAAATTCCCGCACCGTAACCCGTTCGAGCGAAACGATTCGGAACCAGACGTAACGCGTGCCCTTCCCGATGGAGAGCTCGGCAGTGGCGCCGTGCGTCGCCGCCGACTGGATTCCGTGGCTCACGCCCGAATCCGCAGCCGTAGTCGACGATCGAAACTCATAGCTGAAGAGCCGTTCGTGCGGCACCGTTCGTGCGCGCGGGCGCCGACACGATTGCGAATGACGCCCGCGATCCGAACGTCCGGATCGACGTGCTGCAAACCAAGTGCGACGGCCGCACCGGTTTGCGACGCCGCCCAACGATCGAACAGGACGACGACCTCGGCATCGAGCGCCTTGGCAACATCGGCGGTGGTGTTTTCCCCTTCATCATCGCCGTCGTACACGCCCATTCCCTCGAAGAGCAGGACGTCGGCATCGGAGCCGATCGTGTGCGGTCGAACGCGCGCTCCGTTCCATCGCAGCGCAGCACAGAGCGCTTGCGCGACGAGCGTCCTTCCCGCACCGATTCCGGCAGCTCAGATCACGACGTTCACGATTTAGCGCGTCGCGAGATCGACGAAGAACGAGCGCCCGGGCAGCGGATAGCCGGCGACTCCGGCATAGCGTTCGTCGCCAAGGTTAAAGGCGCGCAGCGAAAGCAATGCGCGCCCACTCACGCGCAGCCGGACGTACGCATCGATGCGCGTGAACGGCAACGCGCCGGCGGGATCGCGTAGCCCCTCGCTGTGGGCGATGAAACCGGCACCGGCCAGGCGCGCCTGCGGCGAGCCGGCATATGCGAGTTCGAGATTCGCAAGTATGGTCGGACGATACGGCAGACGCGCGGCAACCGAACCCGGAGTAAATCCAAGTGCCCGATACGTGTCGGTGAGGTTGAGCTTCGTAATGAAACCGTTGAGCGGGACAGTTTGTACGTCGAAGGTCAGACCGGAAATCGCTGACTGCGCGACGTTGATGTCCGTATTGGCTTTGCTGTCGTATTGAATCAGGTTGTGACCGTTCGAGACGAAATATCCGAAGCTCGCTCCGCCCAAGATGTGCGCATCTGAAATCGTTGCATCGCCGCCCTTCGTCCGTTCTGATTGCAAGAGCGGATTTCCAAAATTCGGATAGTAGAGCTCGGCGGAAAGCGGCGCCCGGAATGCCGTCGCACCATTCACGCGCAATGCAATGCCGTCGGCTAGAGCGATCACGGCCCCGACGGACGGCGAGATCGCACCGCCCAGTCCGCCGTCGCGTTCGCCCCGGATGCCCGCGTAGAGTCGCGATCCGCGCGCTACCTGTACGCTCTCTTGGACGTACACCGCCGTTTGCGCAAATGGTCGAGCCGCGATATCACCGACGCCGTCATCGTTACGCGCGGAGCCATTCGTAAGATCGATTCCATAAATCAATCGCGAGGCCTCGCTTACGATGACGTTGCGCAGGCTGAGTTGCGCGCGTGATTCGATACTCGTCTGGTTTGAAGGCACGAAACCGTTCGCTTTGTCGGCGAGATCGAAATCGTGCGCACTCACGCGCTCGCGCAGTGCCGAGAGATCGAGCGTCGTTAGCGCACGATCGCGACGGAGTGAGAGTGCGAGGCGCGCATCGGTCGAGCCGTCTTCCTGACGTGCCGAGATCGTCCCGAATCCGTCGGGGCCGGCAATGCCGAGCTTGCGGCTCGTCACGCCTGCGCCTGCGGTAATACCGATGGCACCGAGAAAGCCGGTCGTCGTCGCGCGCGCGGTCGTCTCGGCAGCATCGTCGTTCGTACGAACGGAACTCGCCGCACCCGGAACCGGATACGCATAGTTGTTCTTGCCGACGTGTCGCTCGAAGGCGAAGTTCTTCGTTTCGAGACTCGCGCCTCGATCGCCGTACGATCCAACAGTCAGATCGACTTGCGGACCTGCGGCATATCCGGCCGCCGATTTGCTAGTGATGATGTTCACCACGCCTCCGACGGCGCCGCTTCCATACAACGTCGCGCCCGGGCCTTCGACGATTTCGATGCGCTCAACGCCCGTCGTCACAAGAGAAGACAGGTCGATTCCACCGAGTTGGCTGCCACCGGCCGGGCGACCATCGAGCAGAATCAACACTTGATTCGACGATGCGCCCCGGATCTGCACGCTCGCCTGCGCGCCGAACGCACCGTAGCGAATGATGTTCACACCGGGAATGCGATCGAGCGAATCGGCGATCGTGCGATCGCCGTGCGCGATGATCTCCGACTTCGTCACGACGAACGTCGAACGTGCACTCACGGTGCCCGGTTCGTCTTGGCGGTCGCTCGTCGAAACGCGACCGATTTCCGTCGGTACCGCCGATGACGATGGGACCGGGGTGGCCGCATCACTCGCGCGTGCGGAAGTAGAGATAAAAATCAAGAGCGCAGCGCCGAATGCGGCGCGCGCCGTGTGGGAAACCATGAAGAGCACCGACCTTTTTCGCGAGGTACGAGTGAGATGTGCTCGACGTTACGGTATCCTGACTCCGCGGATCATCGTCATGTGCCGGTGGCCTTCCCAATGGTTGCCCATCAGTGACCTCCGGCGACTCCCCGCTCACAGTGGCGCGACCGTGCTGGTTTTTCACCAGCTTCCCGACGCACGCGAGCTCGTACCCCTTGCGTGCCGCACCGCGGTTCTCCTCGCGTCGGACCGCCTCGAATGGTTACGCGTGCGCGATTAATTCCGCGCGATCTCCCGCAAGCAGCAATTGCGCCCGCTGCGAAAATCGATACTTCTGCGATTCCAGATCACGATCGAAAATCTACGTCACATCGAAGCGATCGTCCGGCCACGTTTGCGGCGCCGCCGGTTGCGAGCACCGTCTCGGCAAGCGCCGTTTCTTCCTCGAGCGTGAAGCGTGTGTCGACCGTGATCGCCATCGGCGTGCGCAATGTGGGATCGTGCGAGTTGCAAAAAAGCGGCACCATCGAGCCGATCGGCGGCGGCTTCTCGGCATGTCGAACGATGATAATTTGGGCGGGTCGGACGGCCTCCACCACGCTCAGGATTCGGTCCCGTCCGGATTTTCCGGCGCCGTTGCAAGACCGTCGACGAAAATACGTTTTGCGATATCCATCCGATCGACGGGCAAGTTCTTCGGGCTTGGTGGATCTTGCTTGAACACCGCTTTGTATCCGGCTAAGGCCTGATCGATTTGCTCGCGAAGATTCGCAAGCGCGATCGGTGTGATCGAGAAGCGGCCCGTCTCGTAATCGGCCTCGACGAACAGGCCGTCATCGCGCCCGGCCATCGCGCGCCGCTCGACGAGCAGCAACAGAAACGAGCCGCCGTCGTTCACGATATCCGCGCGGCTGGCACGCAGCGAGGAAGCATCCAAAGGGAAGTACGGGACGAACGGGGGCGGATTGTGTTCGCTGCTCATCTCCGGGACTTCGCGATACGATGTGGCTTTCCGCGCACGGTCCGCGCCCGCAGGCGAGGCGCCGAAGAACGAGGCGCGGTTTCGACGAAGCAGCTCTGCGCCCGAGGCGGCCGAACGTGCCGCTGTGATTGATGTCGTGCATCGAGCAGATCGTGAGGAGCGCCTGCACGAAGTGCGGATGTTCGCCTGCAAACGTTTCGTCCACGTACACGCTGTCGAACGGGATACGAACCTCAGATTTGCCAGGACTACGATTTGACCAGAGGCAACTATCGGCGCATGAAACGTGCATCGATCTCCCGTGCCTTCGTCCTGAAGCGGCTCGCGATCGCACCGCTCGCCGTGCTCGCCCTCGGTGCGACGCTCTCATCCGCGCAGGCCGCGGATAACAAAAAGCAGTTCAAGTACATCGATAAGCCCGGTCCCAAGGGCGCGAAGTGCTCGGGATGCTCGCTTTTCAAGAAACCGAATGCATGCTCGGTCGTGACGGGCAGAATCAGCCCCAACGGTTGGTGCATCGCCTACGCACCCGCGCCGAAGTAGCGCGTAAGCATCGAGCCGACCGTCGTTTGGCGTCGCCCCGCAAAACGCGGATCGGCGACGCCGCTCGTGGTCTTCTTACACGGCCGCGGGGCCGATGAAAACGATTTAATTGATCTTGCCGCCGAATTGCCGCGATCGTTTGCATATGCCAGCATTCGCGGCTCGCTCGCGCTTCCCGAGGGCGGCTTCCGTTGGTTCGAGGATCGCGGCGTCGGGCGTCCGATCGGCAAGAGTTTGGACGCGGCGGTCGCGAACGTCCGCGCCTTCGTTGATGGCCCGGACGCCCGCAGGTACGAACGGACATATCTGTTCGGATTCAGTGCCGGGATGATGACCGCCGGCGCACTCGTGCTCGACGACCCGCAGCGCTTTGCGGGTGCGATTCTCTTGAGCGGTGCGCTGGCGCTGGATTCGGGAAACGCAACGCCGGGCCGCCTCACGGGCGTGCCAATTTTTCTTGCCCACGGCACGTCCGACACGATGATTCCGGCCGATCTCGTCGCGAACACCCAACGCTATCTACGCGAACGAAGCGGCGCCGCTCTGAGGGCGGCGACATATCCGCGCGACCATAGCATCGCGCGGCGCGAGATCGATGATATCGCCACGTGGCTGGCCGAGCGTTAGTCGCCAGCGGCTACGTCGAGCGTGCGGCAAGAACGTTCGATCGACACGATAGCCGCGAACGACTTCCTCGAGATGCGGCAGCACGACGAATGTGCCGATTACCGAGATGATCGATCTCGCAGGGAGCGCGTTTACGGATTGCTTGCGCGTTCGCCGCCACGAGTCACGGTCGCCACGGTCGAAGAGTGCAGCGAGGCGTTCGGGATGGAGGCAGCCGGTAAAGGCAAGCGTTGCGAACGGCAACGTTTCAAGAAAGCCGTGCACGTGCTGTTCGGTCGCCGAGGGCGGCCGCAATTGCGTTGCGTAGCCGACGTCCCCGAACACCACGCTTTCATGCGCGAACGCTGACCCGGTCATGACGCCGCTGCCCGTCGTCGCGATCGTCATGAGCTGAATGAGCGCTTCGCGCGTACCGCTGGTTCCTTCGATTTTTGCGGCACGGTGACAGAGATCGTCGCTACCGCGGGGGACGCGACGGTTCGCGTGGCTCGGATGAACCGCGCGCGCGGTACGATCCCGGCCGCCGCGCCGCGAAAACGAGACCCCGATGGGTTCCCCTTCCCGGTTATGGCGCGGACGAAGCCCGGCGGATTGCAAGCGATTCATACGGGTAAAGAGCGCGGGATGAAGACACGGTACGATGTGTGCGTGATCGGCGCGGGAACCGCCGGTTTTGCTGCGGCCGAGGCGGCACGCGTGGGCGGCCACAGCGTGCTCGTGGTCAGCGGTGAGGGCGATCTCGGCGGAACGTGCATTTTGCGAGGCTGCATGCCCGCAAAAACACTCCTGAGCGCAACCGCGCGGCTCGGCGAGATCGAAACGGCGGATGCGGTCGGCGTCGACGTGCCCGAAGCGACGATCGACCTTCGACGAATCGTCGCGCGCAAGCGCGAGTTGGTCGACTACTTCGCCGAAGATCGCATCCAAGAACTCGAGACTTTTCCGCTCTTGCGGGGTTCCGCGCGTTTCGTTGCGCGCGACGCGATCGTCGTCGATGGAGGACGAATCGAAGCTGACCGATTTATCGTGGCCACCGGGTCGTCGATCGTCGCTCCCGACATTCCGGGCTTACGTGACGGCCGCTATTTTACGAGCGATGCCGCACTCGAAATGACGACGGCTCCGAAATCGCTTGCGATCGTCGGTGGCGGCCCGGTCGGCTGCGAATTCGCGCAATATTTCGCGCGGCTCGGGACGCACGTGACGCTGCTGCAAGCCGAACCCGCGCTGCTACGCAAGGAAGACGCCGATGTCGGGGAAGCGATCGCCCGCGTCCTTGCAGCCGATGGCGTCGATGTGCGCGTCGGAACGGCGGTGCTGCGCGCTCGAAGCGAAGGCGACCGGCAACTTCTTCTCATCAGCGACGCCTCCGGAGAGCGCGAAGTCGCCGTCGACCAAGTCATGCTCGCAAGCAGTCGTCGCCCGAACACCGCGAATCTCGGGCTTGCGAATGCGGGAATCGAAACGAACGATGCGGACGCAATCCTCGTCGATGATTTTCTTCGAACGACGAACGCGAACGTCTTCGCGGCGGGTGACGTCCTCGGTCGCCGATGTCTCGTGCACGTTGCGGAATATGCGGGAAAGCTCGCGGTCGCCAATGCGTTCGCGGCTGCGCCGGAGGCGGTCGACTTCGATCGATTCGAGGCGCACGCCGTGTATACGCAACCGCAAGTCGCCGTCGCCGGCCTGACCGAACGCCTCTGTGCCGAACGCGGGATTGCCATTATCGTACGAACTCACCCCTTCGCCGATGTCGGTAAAGCAATCGTCGAAGCAGCGCCGGAGGGCTTCGTGAAAATGCTCGCCGACGGCAACGGGCGCATACGCGGAGTTGCAATCGTCGGCGAGAGTGCGATCGACCTCATCGGGGAGGCGATTGCGTTCATCGATCGCGGCGCGACGACAACGGAGGTTGCAGCAATGCCCCATCTGCATCCGACGATGGGCGAAATTCTCGGCCGCGTCGCGGACGACTTCACGAGCTAGTCGTACGTTCGGCTACGGCGCCGATCCCGAATTGAAGGCGAACGCAAAGACGATCCATCCGGCGACGAATGCAAGGCCGCCGATCGGCGTGATCGCGCCGAGCTTCTTGATTCCCGTCAGCGCGAGCGCATACAGGCTCCCGCTGAAGACGATGATGCCGGCAAGCAGCAGCCAACCCGCGACGAGCGAAGTCGAGCCGGACGCGACGTGCGCACGTGCGGCGATTCCGATCGCAACGAGTCCAAGCGCGTGAACGAAATGATAGAAAACGGCTCGTTCGTAGATGCCGGTTGCATACGCATCGAGACGCTTACGAAGCGCGTGGGCGCCGAACGCGCCGATCGAAACGGCGAGTGCGAGTAGGGCGGCGCCAACGGTACTCCAGTTCATGACCGAGTCGTTTTGACGCCGCACCGCGCTTCTCATCGCCAAGCCGCCTCACCGAATGCGCCGCTCCGGACACCTCGCCAACGAGAGGTTCGCTCTCCGGCGTTGCATAAGCGCCGGAGATGGAAGCACCCTATCGCTTCGGGTCATTCGAGCTCTCCGCCGACGAGCGGGTGATTCGCCGCGCGGGCGCTGCGATGCCGCTCGCTCCAAAAGCGATCGACGTGCTGCTCGAACTGGCAAAGCACGCGGGACAGATCGTCGACAAACGCGTGCTCTTGGAGACGATTTGGCCCGACACGTATGTCGAAGAGGCCAATCTCACCCAAACGATCTACGTCTTGCGTTCGTTCCTCAAGGAAAACGATTGCGGCGTCACGATCGAAAATATTCCAAAGCGCGGCTACTGTTTGCATCTCGCCGCGCCGTCAAACCTCGCGCCGGAACCGGTAGCGCCACGCGCACGCCGCAACCCCTGGGTCGTGCGTGGGGCGCTGTTTGGCACGGTCGCTCTCGCTCTCGCCCTCATCGGGGCGGTGATCCCGGCGTTCCATCGATCGGCGTCGCTCGACGCGCGCGCGACCGCGACCTATCTGCTCGCCAAACACTATCAGTTGCGTGGATCGCAAGCGAATTTACAACGTAGCGACCGCCTTTACGCATCGATCGAACGCAACTACCCGCGCAGTGCACTGGGCTACGCCGGACGCGCGCAAACCAGCGCGAGTCTCGCATTCTACGCGAACTCCCTTGCGGAGCGCTCGCGTCTGCAAGGCCTCGCCGCCGAATTTGCCGATGCGGCCATGCGCCGCGATGCCCATTCCGCGGCCGCGTACGCCGCACTCGGTGGCGTTCAGATGTCGGTTCATCACGATGACGCCGCGGCGAGCGCGTCGTTCGCACGCGCGCTCGCAATCGATCCAAACGAAGAGAGTGCACTTGCCTGGCAAGGCACGATTCTGCTCAAGGAGGGTCGGCTGGAGCAGGCGCGCCGGATGTTCGCGCGGGCCGTTTCGCTCTCGCCCGACGTCCCCGGCACGCTCGCGTCGCTGGCGTGGACTGACTTTCTCTTGGGCGACTATGCCGAGGCTATCGCCTTCTCCAAACAGATGCTCCAGGCAAACGCGCTCGTGCCGCTGGCCCGCCTTACGCTTGCCAATGCGTACATCCAACGCAAAGAGTACGGAAATGCCCGGCGTGTCATCGCCGACCTCGCGCAGAACCGCGGAACGCGACTCGAGGCGATGACGCTCGACGCTCGTCTCGATGCGCTCACCGGGCACGCGCGAACCGCGATCGGCAACCTTCGGCATGCCGAGGCGACGATCGATCCGGATTCGATCGACGACTGGGACGCCTCATCAATGGCCGCCGCTTACGTGGCCGTCCGGAACGCTCCGGACGCCTTCGTGTGGCTCGCTCGCGTGAGCCCGGGCGAACGACGACAGATCGCCCGTGATCCGCGCTTCATCTCGCTGCAGGCAAGCTCGCGTTTCCGCACCTGGGTTCAGGATTGAGCGTTCTTTGAGAGCTTTTTTAGGACGCTGAAGCCGGGTCCGGGCGACAATCGAGGTCCCACCACTCGGACCACGAGGGACCAGCGTGTTTATAAGAACACTCGCGCGCGGCGTCATCGCTTTGACGCTCGTCGTCGCATTCGTCGCCACCAGCCTGACGACCAGCTTCTCGGGAACCACGGGCCAAATTAGCGGCACGGTAACCGTTGTCGGCGCGCCTCTCGCAGGCGTTGTGGTGACGGCACAATCGCCGACCGGGCGCTATCAAACGAAGAGCAACGCCCAGGGCTACTTCACGTTTCTCGGCGTTTCTCCGGACACGTATACCGTCACGTTCCAAGGGTCCGGGTACGAGCCGCAGACGCAGCCGGGCATCAGTGTGTTCGCCGATCAGTCCGCGACCGTCTCGGTGACGCTCTCAAAACAGCTGCAAGTCATCGGACGAACGACCGCACGCAGTCAAGGCGGCGCCTATCAACCCGCCCAGACCGTCGATACGTATACGGTTACCGCAGCCCAAATCGACACCGTGCTTGGGAAAAAAGGCGGTACGAGCGAAACGAATTTGCTCGTCGCGCTGCCCGGTGCATCGCTCGATGCCAACGGCTATCCGGTGCTGCGCGGCGGCCGCGAAAATGAAGAGGGCTTCCAATTCGAGGGAATCGACTACACCGATGCGTTCACGAGCCAATTCGTCAACACGCTCTCGCTCAACGGCGTGGGTTCGCTGCAACTAACCCCGGGAGCCGGCGATGCTTCGGTCGGCAACGCCGGGACGGGCGTGATCAATCTTGTGGCCAACAAAGGGACGCGCCCGCCGTTCGGCACCTTTGAGGTTGACGCCGGAACGCCGGCCTACAATCACTACCTGCGCGGTGAGTACGGCTTTGCGACGCCGAACGGTCGCTTTTCGAGCTATACCTCGTTCATCGGTCAGCGCATCGGCGCGCAATTCGGCGCACGCGGCTCGGATGCAACGGCAATCGGTGCCTTTTACGCCAACTCGACCTATACAAGCGAAGACGTCGTGAGCAACGCGATCTATAAGTTCGGAAGAGACAACAGCCAGCAGCTGCAATTTTTCTACCAGAACCAAGCCAACGAATTCGCGCAGTCGTATGGCGGATTCAAAAACCTCTTCTTCAAATCAAACGACCCGTTCTGGCTTGCCAACGCACGTGCTTTCACCGGGTTCACTACGGCGCAAATCCAGTCGCTCATCACGCTCGATCAATACCAACAATTCGCAACGCAAAAGTTGAATCGCGCGCCAACCGGAACGCATCAACCGAACGACACGTTCAAGTTGCAGTATTCGAACAACCTCGATGCATCGACGTTTCTTACCGCAAAACTTTATCGGGTCGGATCGGTCGTCACGTTCGATTTTCCGTACGATGGTACGGCGTTTTTCGGTGCATCCGACTTTACGGCTCTGCAGGGCGGGGAGCGATCGGGTTTCGCACTCGACATTACGCGCCAATTGAATTCGAAGAACTTGCTGACGATCGGCGGCAAGTATGAATTCTTGCATCCGGTGTATAGCCAACCGGCAGGCACCGACGGATTGCTTCTCTTTAGCGCGTTCGGCAACGCCGGTGAGGCCTACGATTTCCTCGCGCCGACCGATCCGAACTGTCCGATCGCTCCGAGCCCGTGCGGTTACCTCTATGGCAGCTACGCGAACGGAACGAAATTCTTCCCCGGGGGCGTACCGCAAGTCCCGCCCGCTGATGAAGGCACCGCTACCAATCGCAACGATTTCGCTCTGTATATCAACGATGCCATCAGCGCATCCGACAAGCTCAAAATCAATCTCGGATTGCGACTCGACGGATCGCAACTGCGCCTGCCGACGTGTTCGATCAACACGTGCCTGCCGACGGCAACCGGCCTCTATACGGTCGCTACGGCCGGCGCCAATGCCGCACTGATCGGCACGCCGAATCCCACGCTGGACCAATTCGGCTATTCCGATCAAACGCGGCACCCGCGGGTACTCGAGCCGCGCGCCGGTTTTTCGTATCAATTCTCGAAGAACGACGCCCTACGCGTGACTTACGGTCGTTCGGTTGAAATCCCGGCTCTCGCCTTCATCGACGTAACGCCGCAAGCAAACGTCTTTCGCGCATTCAGCGGCATCCCATCGAACAACGCCGCAAACGGCGGCGGACCGGCTACGTTCTGCGGAACGACGGGCGACCGCGCATGCAAGGACTACGCGGATCAACTCTACTGGGAGAACGCGAACAACTACAACGGCACGCCGATCCAACCCGCAAAGGCGGCGACGTTCACCAACATCGATGGTTCTTACTCGCATCAGTTTCCGCACAGCGTCGCGCTCAAAATCTCGCCTTTCTACCGGCGCGGCTACGACGGTCTCGCCCAAGTCGCATCGCCGCGCATCGCAAACGGGACGGTCTTGACCGATCCCAACACGGGACAGATCATCTTGAACCCGCCGACGACGACGAACTTGGGTGTCTCGCGCACCACCGGTCTCGAATTGTACCTCACGAAAGAAGCGAACCTCGGATTTTCGGGCCAACTTTCTGCGACCTATCTCAACGAATTCACCAACGTCGTCCCCAACTCGGGAAACGAGGATTTCTTCCCGGCGATTCCCGTTGCGTCGCTCGCTCTTGGCAATCAGTACCGTGTCGGCTTTCTCTCGCCGCTGAACATCACGGCTGCCTTTGCCTATCGGACGCGAACGGGTTTGAAAGTCAACCCGATCCTCGCATACAACCGCGGCTTTCCCATCGGCGCCGGTTTATATACGGCCGCGTTCGTCAACGGGGTTCCGCTCAATATCGCAAACACGAACCTGACGAACCCGGCCGGCCCGGCGACGTCCGACCGCTACGTCGATCCGCAAAATCCCGGTACGTTCGCCAGACCAAACATTTCGGCCACACGCGGGACGGCCGAATCCGCCAGCGCCGGCGGCTTCTTGAGCGCGCCTCGGCTCGGCGCGAATTTGTCCGTCGAGTTCACGCCACCATCGTCGAAGCAGACGTTCGGCGTGCTCGTCGGCAATGTGTTCAACCAGCTCTACAATCAACCGGCACTCAGCAATCGCTACCAACCTGTCGCCACCGGAATCAGTGGGCCGAAGACGGGATACTCGACGAACGCGGTCAATTTTCCAGGAATCGGCATACCGCCGAATTTCAGCGGCGAACTGCTGGGTGGGCAAGGCCCATACGTCATCGCGCCAAATCGCGCGCCGCGCTCGTACCGGTTTTACTACCAACTTGGATTTTAGGAGTCGATTCGTGCGAAACGTCTGCAACATTTCACTACTCGTGTTGCTCGCTGCAGTGTCAACCGTGCCTGCGCATGCAGCCCAAAACAGCGGTCTCGATGCAATTAGCGCCTATCAAGGTTCGTGGTCGGTACGAATCGTCCATCATACGACGAAGTATAGTCGTGCCCGCACCGATGCGAACACCGTGCGCAACGAGTGCTGGCGCAGCAACGACTTTTACGCATGCCATCAGTTCGTCGATGGCAAATCCGCTGCGCTCGTGGTGTATACCTACGATACGAAAGCGCGCACATATGCTACGCACGTGATCGTGGGCGGCACGGGACCCGCCAGCGGCGGCGTGCTCACGATCGCCGATAAGACGTGGACGTACCCGTGGCAAGACAAAGACGACAGCGGCAAAACGATCCACGTTCGAATCGTCAATACGTTTCGCGACCCGAACACGATTGCGTTTCGGCAAGAAGTTTCGCTCGATAATCGCACCTGGATACGCACGGCCGACGGCGTGGAACATCGGCTTCATTCCTAAGCACGCGATTCCATCGCG
>Ga0123337_10003497_pt1 | contig 16674 bp, 12 predicted proteins | sample frozenSSSSmetaG_FD_89792 | JGI IMG/M metagenome (GOLD analysis project Ga0123337, IMG submission 89792) | Glacier valley bacterial and archeal communities from Borup Fiord, Nunavut, Canada, to study Microbial Dark Matter (Phase II) -... | ecosystem: Environmental > Aquatic > Freshwater > Ice >... | reverse complement strand
TGCCGCTTTGTTTCTGGCGTTTAAAATCGATGTAATTGTTGTGCATACGCATCTGACTAAACATGAATTTTTCAATCTTGCAGTCGTAGAACAATTGCCCGTCTTTATACACCTGGATATAATTCACACCATTATTGTCGCCTACAGACCGGGCATAGTCTCTGAGGTTAGCGCCTAAGGCATAACGGCCATAAACAAGATAATGTTTAGTGATGGGTGTTGTGATGCGTTTTTTCTTTTTACTTTTACCCACCCGCACCACTTGCGAGCTGAACATGGGCAAATTGATGGAAGGGTAGTGTCCGTTGTGAATTTTCTCAAGAGAATCTTTTTGATACAGGTAAACATTTAAGATGGCCGGAGCCATCACATCGGTCATTTTGATGCCACATAACAGCGGGTTGACAGGTGCTTCCATTTTGGTTTCGCGGATTTCAAAATGCAGGTGTGGGCCTTCAGAACTTCCGGTATTGCCGCTATAGGCCACCATTTCGCCTTGTTTTACTAGTAATACATCCGGCTCAGGGTAGAGTTCTACCTCATATTTTTGAAGCAGATACTGACTTTTGGTGATATACCATTTAATGCTTGCCGGAAAATCGTTCAGGTGCGCGTACACGCTGGTATAACCGTTTTTGTGTGTGATGTAAAGGGCCTTGCCATAACCGGTATTAGATATGTTGATGCGTGAAACATAACCATCACTGATGGCGAGTACGTGCCGGCCAATTTTGCCGTCGGTGCGGATATCGAGTCCGCCGTGAAAGTGGTTGGGTCTGAGCTCACAAAAAGTACCGATAATTTCAATGGGACCTGCAAATGGAGGGATAAAATCTTTTTGTGGAAACTTATCAAATGATTGTGCATTCAACACAAGATGAAAAAAACAGATACATGATATGATGAATTTCAATAATCTCCCCATCAGCGGATCTCAAAATTAAAGAGTTCTTTATCACCCATAAGGCCTTGTAAACGGTCGCCTATACTCACCTTGCCTACACCGGCGGGGGTTCCGGTAAAAATAAGATCTCCGGTTTTTAATGTAAAATATCTGGAGACAAAACTGATGATGGTATCGACATCAAATAACATGTCGCTTGTATGACCCTCCTGTACTTTTTCGCCATTTTTAAGGAGTGAAAATGTTATATTTTTAATGTCATGAGACGCTAAAGGCAAAAATTCACCTACCACGGCGGAATGGTCGAAACCCTTGGCCAGTTCCCAAGGCAAACCTTTGGATTTTAAATCATTTTGCAAGTCGCGAGCAGTGAAATCAATACCCAAAGAAATTTGACTATAATATTTATGTGCAAATTGCGGACTGATGGTTTTACCCATTTTGTCAATTTTTACAACCAGTTCTATTTCATGGTGAATATCGCTGCTGAAATCGGGATGGTAAAAGGGTTCATTGTTTTTCAACAAGGCGGTTTCCGGTTTACAGAAAATAACAGGCTTGTCGGGAATTTCGTTTCCGAGTTCTTTGGCATGTAAGCCATAGTTTCTGCCTATACAGATGATTTTCATTGCCGCAAAATTATGGAAAAATATGCATACTCTTGGTTAAAAGCTGTTATTAGTTAAACGTTAAAAGTTAATGGGGAGGAAGAGGGAATATAGTTAAGAGTTATTTTGTCGTTCTACAATTGGCAATCTACTCAACTCACAACTGGCGCGTATCCTAGCCCGCAAAAGGGGCTAAATATGAATAACAAGAAAAACACCAGACGCCAATCTTTTCGCTATAGTTTTGAAAGAAAGCCTGCAGTAAATGCTTATAATTCCAACTTATTAGATTTATTTTGCCTATCGCCAAATGAGACATTTACAAACAACACTTTTAATGACGGGGTTTTGTCTCTGTATTTTTATGACCATTCATAGTTGTAAAACGGAGCAAACGTCTGTAGTATGCGATGCCACCAATACCGCTGCTTTGCCATCTGATGCGGCGGCACGGTTTTATTTTAAGGATTCCTCCTATTGGGTTTACCGCGATAGTGTCAGCGGACAATTGGACAGTCAGTGGGTATTTATATCAGAGACAGGCGCAAAGTCTCTGACAGTGGAGGATAGTGAAGATAAATGTTTCAGTTATGCCAATTATGCAGTCAATTCGAAATCAGGCATTTTGTATCACTTTTACTTGTCGCCACAAGGTATACAAAACGGATACAACTATTTTGAACTGATTGTGCAACCTTATAACAGCTCGCATCCTATTGCATTTGCCGCTGTGAAAGGCAATGCCTACAATACCATCGGAAAAACGGACAGTCGGTTGGATTCTATACCCGCACTGTTAGTTAATGGTACAGTTTATAAAGATGTATTCATCCGGGAAAGTACGTTGCCTGCTTTGTATCCCGATATCTACACTACGGGTTATTACGTGAGGCATATCGGATTGGTCAAATACATACGGAAAGATGGCAGTATTTGGGAACTTCTGAGATATCGGATTCGACAATAGATGAGATAAAGGACGGAAATTATTTTTTCAGGAATCTGCACCACCACGGCAAAAGGTTATTCGTGATTTCAAGATAATGTTGCGGTCTTGAGCCGAATTTTGAATAAAAATAAGCCACGCTCTTAATATCTGAACCTTCAAAATCAAATGTAAGATTCTGACCGGCAAATTCTTTTAAGACTTCATCAATCAGTATATGTGTGGCTCCATATTTTTTACCTTCTTCAGTAGGTGCCGCCATAGCATAATGGATCATGCCTTTAGCCATAAAAAAGAAACCGGCACACCAGCGTTGTCCGTCGCGACCATAAATACCTCTGGTAAACCCCTTTTTTATGCGGATAGCGTCCTGCTCACAATCTGAGATGCGCTTGTACAGTTTTGGATCGTTGGGATAAAAAGAACCATAAGCATGTTTAAAACAATCAATCACTAGATCGACTTCAATATCCTTTTTTACCTCAAAACCTGAAATAGCCGCTTTTGCCAGATTTTTTTTCGCATCTGAATTATAAAGGTCGTAAATATTGGTATAGTCTTGTTGCAGAGAAATCTGATACGTTGTGCGGTTGAGAAAAGAAATTTTAGGATGAAAAAATTGATTTTCAGCGTTCAGATGAAATTTCCAATATCTGAAACGACGGGGTATAGCGTAAATAAAATTCTGTAATTGTAGTGGGGTAATCTTCGTGATGGAAAACAGACCAAGCTGCTGACATAAATAGGGCTGATAAAGGTAAGCCAGTCCAAACTTTCTGTTCCATGCCAAAGGGAATACAGCCTCGTAATCACCTTGTATCAAGGCATCCCAGCGGCCATTGGCCATGCGGTTCAGCATAAATGAATAAGCATACACAAGGCCGTTATAACTCCTGTCAATGGAGCGGTCCCATTTTTCCTGATCTATATCTTTATGTTTAACATACCTGATTTCAGCCATTCACCCAATATTTAAATACAGCCCTCCAGCCTTTCCAACCTCTGTGTTCACTAAGAGATTCATTATGGAAGATAAAACAGAAAGCTGAGCCATTTGTTTTTAAATGTTCTATCATTTCTTGCGATTGAGATATGGTTTCCTGAGGACTGAGTTGCGCAAATTGTTTGTAAGCCACGTCCATCATGCAAAAAGGAACAATCTGCAAAGCGGTACTTTTGTTGGCTACCAGGTCGAACCAATAAAACGGAAATGCCGTACCTGCCCTAAAACCATTGATGTCTGAATACCCCATGGAATATTCTTTCTGAATGCCACAGTCTATCAGATGGCGATAGGTTTTAGGCATTTCAAATCTTAAAAAATGCTGACGGGAGTGTAACACAGGTTCGCCAATAATTGATTCAAGAATTTTCTTTTCTTCCAGAATTTCTTTGGTTTCACCGTTGGATTGATAACTGGGATGCAAACCTATCGTATGCCCGGCTGCTTTTACTTTTTTAATGATATCTATAAAACCCTGATGGGTAGGACTGATATTTTTATCATAACGTCCATAGGGGCCTACCTGGAAAAAATAGATGGCTTTTAAACCTTTTTCCTCCAGAGTTTTTAGTTGAAAATCAAAATTGTCATTTGGGTCTGGTCTTGCCTGTGTCATCACACTGATGCGTTTGGCAATTTCCACAAAACGCAGCGTTAAAAGATCCCTGAGCATAGCCGCTAAATGCCTGTAAAACGGTCGTCCTTTATAAGCAAAGACAGAATCAATATCCAAAGTAGGTTCGATTGTAAATTCTTTTTTCCTGAAATCTGTATCAGAAAACCCGAATTCACTCATCAGCAGGTTCTTGAAACTGTCGAGCCAGATATCCACCAGAGGGATATGTAGGCAATGGCCCTGAAAAAGGCAGGAGTCTTCATGTTTAAATCTATGATGTTCGTCTTTAGAAAACATAAGATACTCTTCATATCGAGATATCACATAAAAGACCGAAGCGAAAAGATCAAAATACAGTTCGTTTTCTGGTTTTTTAATTAAAATATTGATATCGTCATCTTGTTTTAAGTCAAAAACAAGGTACCTGATACCCTCTTCGAATAAAATACCCTGCGGAATTATTTGTAGGCTTCCGGCTATGCTTGTGTCGGAATAATTTATCAGCAACTTACCTTTACTTCCAACTGATTCAAGGTGCTGATGAAGCAAATAGGGAATGCCTAAACGCTCTGTAAAAATGTAATTTAAAACGTAAATTAAACGTTCGGATGTATATGGACAATAGATTTCAACCAAAATATTCTTATTTTTGCTTTTTTTTTCGCAAAGTTAACACTAAAATAAATGAAAGAATAAATGAAAGTTGCACTCATTACAGGAATCACGGGTCAGGATGGCGCTTACCTGGCAGAATTTTTATTAAAAAAGGGCTATATGGTCCACGGTATCAAAAGGAGAAGTTCACTGTTTAATACAGATAGAATTGATCATTTGTATCAGGACCCGCATGTGCCGAATGCACATTTTAAATTGCATTATGGCGACCTGACAGACAGTACGAATCTTATCAGGATTATACAAGAGACACAACCGGACGAAATCTACAATCTGGCGGCACAGAGTCATGTGCATGTGAGTTTTGAAGCGCCGGAATACACTGCAAACGCAGATGGCATTGGTACCCTCAGGCTTTTGGAAGCTATCAGAATTTGCGGACTGACAGAGAAAACAAGAATTTATCAGGCTTCTACGTCTGAATTATATGGTTTGGTGCAGGAAGTGCCACAATCTGAAAAAACACCGTTTTATCCACGTTCACCTTATGCGGTGGCCAAAATGTATGCGTACTGGATTACAGTAAATTATCGCGAGGCTTACAATATGTATGCTTGTAATGGTATTTTGTTTAACCACGAATCACCTATCAGGGGAGAAACTTTTGTGACCCGCAAGATTACGAGGGCAGCATCAAAAATTGCGCTCGGATTACAGGAGAAAATGTATCTTGGAAATATGAATAGCAAGCGCGACTGGGGACATGCAAAGGATTATATCGAAGCGATGTATCTGATACTGCAGCAGCCTGTGGCCGAAGATTATGTCATCGCTACCGGTGTTACCACTGAAATCAGGGAATTTGCAAGAATGTCTTTCGGATATTTGGGAATTGAACTGAGTTTTGAAGGTAAAGATGCAGCGGAAAAAGGTGTTATATCCGGTGTTGATAAAGCAAGAGCTGAAGAATTAAAACTGAACCTGAATGCTATACAGATTGGCAAAGAAGTGATTAATGTGGATCCTAAATATTTCAGACCGACAGAAGTAGATTTGCTGATTGGTGATGCTACTAAGTCGAGGACAAAGCTTGGCTGGGTACCTAAACATGATTTGGCATCGCTTGTCAACGATATGATGGAAAGCGACCTGCATTTAATGAAAAAGGACGAATATCTGAAAGCCGGTGGATTTAAGACCTTGAGTTATTTCGAATAAAGTTATCTGTTAAGGGTTAAAGGTTAATGGGAAAAGGGTCTGGGGTATAGGGAAAACCGGTTATCTGTTAAGGGTTACAAGTTAATGGTGGAGCCATTTATTTGCCGTTAGAAACTTAACAATCTATCCAACTCAAAAAGTTGCGTTCTTGTTGGTGTTTTTCACCGATAAGGCACTTGTGGCGCACTATGAACTTTTATTGATGGCGAAACTACAATTGATATTTCATTAATGAAATCATAATCTGATGGTACACTCGACTGGACAACATTCGGTTGAATTGATTTATAGCTTTTAGTTATATTATCGGCTAATTCCATTGATAACGCAATATTAAAGATTTATCGTAATTTTGCAGCTCTAAAACTATGGAGAAAAATTCAAGGATTTATGTAGCCGGTCACCGTGGAATGGTGGGAAGTGCAGTCAAAAGGGCTCTGGAAAAAGCCGGTTTTAATACCATTATTACGCGCACTTCTGCAGAACTCGACTTGAGAGACCAACACGCTGTCAAAGACTTTTTTGCACAGGAAAAACCTGAATATGTATTTCTCGCAGCGGCAAAAGTGGGTGGTATTGTTGCCAATAACACTTACAGAGCGGAATTTTTACATGACAACCTTTGTATTCAGAATAATATCATCCATCAATCCTATCAAACAGGCGTGAAAAAGATGATGTTTTTTGGCAGCAGTTGTATTTACCCGAAATTTGCCCCGCAGCCTTTAAAAGAAGAATATTTACTCACCGGCCTGCTTGAGCAGACGAACGAGCCGTATGCCATCGCCAAGATAGCCGGCATCAAGATGTGTGAGGCTTATCGCGACCAATACAATTGCAATTTTATCAGTGTCATGCCAACAAATCTGTATGGATTAAATGACAATTATCATCCTCAGAATTCACACGTATTACCGGCTTTAATCCGCAAATTTCATGAAGCAAAAGAAAATAATCTGCCTTTTGTAGAGGTATGGGGAACCGGAACACCGATGCGTGAATTTCTTTTTGCAGATGATTTAGCCGATGCAGCGCTGTTTCTGATGCTGAATTACAACGAAAAACAGTTTGTGAATATTGGCAGCAATTCCGATTTGAGCATTAAAGAACTTGCAGAAACCATTCAAAACATTATCGGATATACCGGCGAAATAAGGTTTGATACGTCAAAACCGGACGGCACCCCTAAAAAACTCATGGATTCTTCTTATTTGCACAGTCTCGGATGGCATCACAAAGTGTCTATTGAAGAAGGCATAAAAGTGGCTTACCAGGATTTTCTAAGTAAGTTGTAATCGTTTTTTATATTCCCACTTTATTTATTAAATCTTCCGGGGAAAATTACCAATTGGATAAAGTTTCTATGAGTACTAATTTGAGGTATTTGATGGGAAAGTCGTTTGCCACCTCTAACTTATGGCTGTACCATCATGCTTTGCAAAATTAAACGTATTTCAGATTATTCCGTTCATCTATACCGAAACCAGATAGGTTTTCGATGATATAGCTTCGAGCCTTGAGGTTGTTGCTTTGAGTACGAAAACCTAACGGTTTGGCATCACCACAGTATGAGTCTGTGACTATAATAGGGTAATCCTATCAGATGAAGTGTTTTCATCGAAAATCTATTCTCGATAAGGTAAACATGTGAATGATATAACAAAAGGAAAATCCGGGGAACTAAATTTGCATTAAATTTGCATCACTACATTTTGATATGAAAAAATTTCTGAAGATTACCGGAATTACCTTATTGGTTCTCATTCTCGCACTTATCGCAGTACCTTTCCTGTTTAAAGGAAAAATCATCAAGTTGGTAAAAGACGAAGCCAACAAAAAAATAAATGCCACTGTCAACTTTTCAGATGATATAGGCATCAGCATCTTTAAGAGTTTCCCTAAGCTTACTCTTACCATGAGCAAGGTGAGCATTGTGGGTAAGGATACTTTTAAAGGCGATACCTTGGTGTATTTGCCGGATATGTCCGTTTCTCTCGATGTGATGAGCGTAATTAAAGGTGATAAGATGGAAATTCATACCATCAGTCTGAAACAACCTTATTTCAATATATTGGTGCTTGAAAATGGGCAAGCCAATTATGATATCAGCATACCAGATACTGCTGTCACTAGTCCTGAAGACACTTCAGCTTCTAGCTTTAAAATGGCCCTTGAGAAACTGGAAATCAGCGATGGAAAACTTATTTACGAAGATCAATCCTTGACATTTTATACCGCTCTTGAGCATTTTGATCATGAGTTAAAGGGTGATTTTACCCTGGATAATTTTTTATTGGAGACCAAAACTACGGCCAAGGCTTTTACTCTGGCTTATGGCGGAATGGATTATATTCATCAGGTGGCGGCAGATATCAAGGCCAATATGGAAATGGATATGAAAAACATGAAGTTTACCTTTAAGGATAATGATATTTTATTGAATCAACTGAATATTGGCGGTGAAGGTTTTGTGGATATGAATGAAAACGATATGGATTTTGACGTGGCTTTCCGCACTAAGAAGACAGATTTCAAAACCATATTATCACTGGTTCCCGGTGTCTATGCCAAGAGTTTCGACAAAGCAAAAGCAAGTGGAAAATTGGGTCTGAGCGGATATCTTAAAGGCAAAATGACGGATGTGTTGATGCCCGGTTTTGGTTTAAAACTAGATATAGACAATGGGTTTTTCCAATATCCGGATTTGCCAAAATCTCTGAGCAATGTATTTGTGAATCTGGCTATCGATAATAAGACCGGTGAACCTGACAATACCATTATTAATTTGCAGCGTTTTGATGCCACCATTGCCGGTCAGCCTGTGTATGCAAGATTATTGGTGCAAACACCTATTTCAAATCCATTTATCGATGGCGCATTAAAAGGAAACATCAACCTTGAAGAATTCAGAAGTTTTATTCCCATGGAAAAAACAACCGAAATAAGAGGTCTGATTAAAAGTGATCTGACATTTAAAGGGTATGTCAACAGTTTGCAAAAGCAGGAACTGGATAAGTTCAACGCTTCCGGTAATTTTTCAGCTCTGAATTTCCACTTTAAAGACCCTGAGATGCTCAAACAAGGTACTTACCTCAATGCTCAACTCGCTTTTACCCCTTCCACACTTGATCTTCAACAATTAAAAGGGCATGCAGGCATGAGTGATTTTGATGTGGTGGGTCATATTGATAATTTGTTTGCGTATGTGTTGAAAGATGAGTTGTTAAAAGGTCAATTTACGTTTAACTCCGACTATTTTAATGCCAATGAATTTTTAACCGAAGAAGAAGTAAAGAAGGAACCTTCTGCAGCTGACAGTGTTTCACTGCAGGCTTTTGAAGTGCCAGCCAATTTGGATTTTGCGCTGAACTCTAAAATCAATACCCTGATATATGATAACCTGAAACTCACCAATCTGGCAGGAACTATACGTATCATTAATCAAGAGATGTATTTTGAACAGGTGGGCGTGAATATTTTTGGAGGCAGTCTGGGACTTAACGGTCTGTATGATTCCAAGAATCCGAAGTTCCCACTCGGAAAAATGGATTTTGAAGTAAAGTCATTGGATATTGCAGAGACTTTTAGTCATTTTGATTTGGTGAAAAAATTTATGCCTGTAGCCAAATACACGCAGGGATTGTTTAACGCCAAGATTAATCTGGCCAATAATTTTAATCAGGACATGAGTGTGGTGTATCCAACGGTTACCGGCGGTATCCAATTGGGTATTGCAGAGGCAGCGATCAAAGATTTTCCGATATTAAACATGATTGCCGATAAGCTGAAAATTGACAAGTTAAAGAACCTGAGCTTAAAAGACCTGAATTTCAAATTAAATATACTGAATGGCAAGGTGGGTCTGGATTCGATGATAGTACCTTTATGGACCGGCGCAAAAGCCAGAATCAGCGGTTTTTATGGGCTGGATCAGAGTCTGCAATATGTGGCTAAATTATCCATTCCGAGAAAGGATTTTGGAGAAGCCAATACAGCCCTCAACAATTTGACTGCTCAAGCCAAACAAAAGGGCATTAATTTAGATATCAGTGAGTTGGTGGATGTGGATGTGATTATTGGTGGATTTTTTAGTCAACCGGATATCAAGGTGAGTTTACACGATATCAAAAGCAAATTATTCGATAACATCAAAGGTCAGTTGCTGGATCAGGCCGAACAGAAAAAACAGGCCGTCATTGATGAAGCTAAACGCAGAGCGGAAGCGGCCAAACAAAAGACTTTGGATTCCTTTAATAAATTGAAACAACAAGGCATTGACAAGCTGAATGCCGAGAAAAAAGCGGCCGAAGATAAAATAGCGGAGGAAAGGCGCAAGGCTGAAGAAAAAATAAAAGCCGAAGAAGAAAAGGCCAAAGCGGAGGCTGCAAGAAGGGCAGAAGAAGAAAAACAAAAAGCTCTGGATAAGTTGAAGAAAAAGGGTTTGGAAGGTTTGCGGAAATAATTGTTTTGGTCGCATTATGTTTCTATTCCGGGAATCTCAATTTCTTTATCTTTGCTTGGGGGTAAATAACGACATACTCTAAATGGCAAGTATATGAAGTTGCAATACCATGTGTTCTTAGCTACAATAGTCATTGTTTTATGTCATGCTTGCAAGGATGCAGAAGAATGCCCTTATGGCTGTATTAAAAGTCCAAAAGACACAGTATATTGTCATAAAGAATTTCTTCCTTATTGGTATTTTACCAAAGGAAGTATATGGATATATAAAAGAACGGATACATCCGCTGTCATGTTTGATACAGCCGAAGTGACTTACAACAAAGCATCAATTGATTTTGAACCTAGTTTCAATAGTGTTAACGCTTTAGAAAGGAGGATGATTCATGTTACGCATTCTGATAGTCAACTGTGGAGTGATTATATGCCTAAATCAAGAGCTGTAGTAATAGAGAGTGTGTCTGATGATGCTGAGGGCGTATCTTGGACATGGTCTGCCAAAAAACTCCTTTTTTTTGCTCAATATTTCTACGTTCAAAATAAGGTCGGTGGTGGTCCATACAAAGTTGGAACTCCTAAGACAATCATAACTCCAGTATATACATTTAACAATTCTATTCCTTTTTTTAATGAACTAACAGGTGATTCCATTTATATGACCAAAGATGTTGGTATAAGTAAATTTGTGGGATCCGGTGAAACTTGGGAATTAGTATCTTATCATATTCAACCATAAAACTTCTATCATGAATAAAATACTAAAGAATATCTTGGATTGTTAATTTGTTTTATCTAGATTTGTTTAATTAACCACTGAATACAATGAAAACACACACAAGTATTTTATTACTGGTTCTATTCTGCACCTGCACCCTGCAAGCACAAAGGTTCCATCATGGTTTAGGGGTAAATTATGACAGTTATAGAGGGAATTATGGCAATTCGGATGCTATTTCATTGATGTACAATCCGAAGATCATGTTTCATGGACAAAATGGGCCTCTGACGTTTGGTTTTGCTGCCCCCCTCAATGTGAGTGTAGTTAACAGTTCTGCAAGAACCCGCTCACAATTAGTGGAACTCCCCCTCGTATTCGAATTGGGTTTTATGCCTTCAGGTTCAAGTATGCCCTACAAGGGTTGCGGTGTTTTTGTCGGGGCTGGTGTATCGCGCGTTTTGCAAATTAACAAGGAGGTAAATGGCATGACCTATTTCAATAGCTATGTCGGTTTCAGGATATCTCCTTTCGGGCAGCCCCTTGAAGCGAGGTTGAATTATGGCAGCAATATTTACCTCCCGGGCGCTTATAAAAAGATAAGTATAGGCTTGTCTTATATTTTAAGATAATAATTCAGGCGTTCTAAGCATGTTGAATTGCCGTAAGATGTATATTGTTTTCGTTTTGAGTCAGCAGGAAGAACCACCATTAAGAGGGTTGTCATATGATGAGGTGGGTAAAATTTGGATTTAATGGAAACATGTATTTTGAAGGCTTCTTCATAAACCGTATACGCACAAAAAACCTATTAACTCTAATGGATGACTAATCAAGCATAAAATTTGTAAATGAGCTGATAACTCAATTCAGCCAAGAGAATAGGCAAAAAATATTTGTGCCTATCGGTATTTAAAGCAATTAGCGAGTTTTGATATTTTACCTTAATAGATGAATAGTACCGCTCAGGTAGTATTTCTTCTTGTTGTAACCTTGTATTTCTATCAAATAACTGTAAACCCCTTGAGGACAAATTTCGTTCATATAGGAGCCATCCCAATAGGAATCAACACCACTTTCATCTAGGATTTTCTCACCCCAAGAATTGAATATCTCCATATGAAGGGTCTCAATATTGTTCCCGTAGACTTTAAAACAATCATTAATTAGGTCTTGGTTTGGAGAAAAGGCATTAGGAGTATAATAGGTGATTTCCATGCACGGTTTGAGAGATATTGTATCAGTTGACTCGCAATGGTTTCGTGAAACTTTAAGCCAGTATACTCCTGGCCTGTAAATTAATATAGATTGGGTTGCCTGTCCGTCATTCCAAAGAAAGACCCCTTTTTCATCTGTTGAGAGATTTGTATTACTGCAGAGAATGGTATCCGACCCAAGATGGACCTCAGGCCGAGGTAAAATATTTACATTGAAGGTGTCTGAAAAAGAACAGAACAGATTACTTGCGGTAACAGAATAGACATCCTTTTTGTATACTTTCAGATGGGTACCTGTATCACCTGTACTCCAAATGTAGCTAGTTCCTTCTTTTCTTTCCAATGAAAGCTGCACAAACTTGCAGGTGAGGGTATCAAAGTAGGATTGAATCATAGGTTTTTTGGACACAACCAATCTTATGGTATCACCAGCTTCACATGAAAGTGAGTCCAAAACCTTCACTGAATATATTCCTTCTTGGCCTGCAGTGATACTGTATGTGTTCTCTCCTGTGTTCCATTTGTAAGATTTGAAACCCCTTCCTGCATCTAGCAACTTTGAAAATTTATGACAAAAAGTGGTATCGTTTCCGAGATAGACTAGGGGCTTTTTGCCATAAGAAACTTTAAATGAATCAATAGCATGGCAGTATGTATTGGTAATGACAAGACGATAGTTTCCAGGATAGTATATGGTTTTTGTTGGATTTTGGGAACTGTCCTCCCATTTGTAAGTGGCTATGGAACTATGGTATACGTTAAGTGAAATTGAATCAGAAAAGCAAAGGATAGTATCATTTCCTAATAATGGATACTGTATGTATTCTATTCTGATTTTTGAGTATATGAGGGTGTCAATTCCATTTATCAAACTAGCTTTAACGCTGACTAAATAAGTGCCGGAATCCTTGTATAAATGCCTAATTTCATTCGAGTTCCCATACAGTGAGATTCCGTCACCAAAGTCCCAAAGAACAGATTTTATCTTAGTATTTTTAAGCATAAAGTGAGCGGAATCGAGCCAACAGCTTGTATCAGAAACGATCTGTATAGGGTTGTAAACCTGTGATTGAACACAATTGGGTAGACCAACTAGACATGATCTGTCTTTTAATGAAATAGCATTAAGTTTAAATTTACAACTTAAGGCAGTGCTGTCTGGATGATTAATTACACTTAAGAAAGTATCAATCATTGCCACGTATATTTTTCCATCAGGAGCCAGTTGGATTCCACCACTAATCTTATCGGTATTACTTTTATTAATCTTTATTGCTATTTTAAAGAAATTTACATTTTGATAAATGGAATCTATTGGTATTTGAAATAGGTTCCCATTAACCGCGGGAAACCCTGTGGATACATAAAGATAGTTTTCATTTGGTGAAAATTCTATACCATATGGTCCATAATTAAATCCTGAAAAATAATTAATTCTTCTGTGATTTTGAAGTGCTCCGGAGGTTCTGTCAAAGTTGAATAGATGAATATAACTACTATCATCTCCATCAATGTATGCTAGATATTTTCCTTTAGAAGAAAACTTCATATAACCTGTCCCTTTTTTAGCATTGCCTAACCCAATCTTATTGCCATTATTGCTGTGAATGGTGGCAGGGGATAATCCTGATGTTGTTAATTGATATAAGTAAATTGTATCACTAAATCTTTTTATGGTGGCTATCCAAATATCCTTCCCGTTACTATGCTCAACTGCTGTGATTTTTTCATTAGAATTTTTGAATAATGAAATATTTCTATATGTAACCTCACCCAATCCGCTATCTAAATTCATATCAACAATTGAATAGTTAAATCCTTTGTTTTTAGAGTTCAAATTCCAATAATTGGGAATAGAATTAAAGGCATCGGCAGTAAAAATATAATAGATATTCACGTTGCCTGGCTGTTTAACGATGAGTGCAGATTGCGTGCTGCTTCCATTGCCAAATAAACCATATCCATTTTTCATTGTATCATGATTTTTATTCCAAACAGTTTCACCATCTGTATAAAAAATTAAATTGCCGTCACCGTCAGATATTGATGAGCAACCCTCTCTTGTAAATAACTTTGAATTAATTAAAGACTTAGGAGATGAGCCATTGAAACTTATCCCTGACCTATCACCAAAATACCAATTATTGTAATAATTTTGTGCATTTGATGAAATGGCAATGGTGAGAACAAGGGACAATACAAATCTCATTTTAAACAAAAATAATAAAAACATCTTGAAAGCTATTGCTTTATCAAAGATGTTTTTATTAAAGATATATAAGGATATGAATATGAGTAAATTAGTTTCTGATATTTGCCAAATGAAATGAAAAAGGAAATCTCCAAAAGTACATTGAAAATCATTTATCACTTATATGATTCTAAATGAGGGTGCTAACTCTTTTACGCTTTTAAAAATAAGGCTAAGTATGGGCGTTTTACTATGATAAGTAGGAATTGGAAGGGTCTTATTATGTAGATTACAAAGAGGAACACGAACACAAAAAGTTCTTTCCCTCACCCTTTCCCCGGTTTCACCAGAATAGATTTTTCATTGCTCACGGTGACTTTCCCTTTATCGGCACCCTTTATTTTTCTGACGTATTTGCGCAGGGTGTACATCACCGTTACCAGGCTTTGGTTGCGATTTTTTGAATAATAAGCGGCCAGCGAGGCTGCTTTTTCCAGAACATTATCAGGAATTTTGTCCTGTTTTTTCATTTTTACCAGTACATGACTTCCGCTTACATCCTTGGCATGCAACCAGACATCATTTTTGTCGCTGTAATAGTTCAGTATTTTTTCATTGCTTTCCGCGTGTTTCCCGACAAGTATCTCAAAATTTTCGAATACAAACCTTTTGTAGGGCAACTCTGTCTCATCCTGCTTTCTGTTATCTTCTGTCACGAGATGTTTAATGGCTTTGAAGTGTTCAGCCCGTTTTAAATCTGCGAGTTTAGTTTCGTTTGTTTGCAGGTCTTGTTTGGCTTTATCAATCTTTTTCTGCAGCAATTGAATCATCAGTGGTTTATTCTTTTCTTTCTTAAAATATTTCTCGGCGTTTTCAACGGCGTTGAGTTTGGCATCCAGTTTCACTTCAATGGGGCGGTCGTGGTACACATCATGTAAACTAACAAGTTGATCTTCCGGCTTGATGAGGTGCAGGTTGGAGAGGATGATATTCCCGATTTCCTCATCACTTCTTCGGGTGAGAATCTCTTCGAGTGCCTTTTGGTTGCTGCGGATAAAATTCTGTTTTTCTTTGATGCTGTTTTCAAAACGCCTGAGCAGGTTATCTTTATTGGTTTTAAATACAATGTATTTTAACCAGTTGGCGGTATATGAGCCCATATCTTCCAATATCGTTTCTTGCTCAAATACAGGTGAAATAACAAACTCATCATTAAATAAAATGCCCTTGATTTGCCTGTATTGGGCGATTAGCTGCTGAAAGTTCTGCTCCGACGTGTCATCCTTTAAAAGTCCGTAAAATTCTTCGGGCAAATAGCTGTAGGCTGCGCAGAATGTTTTAAGGTCTTTGAAATGTTCTGAATGGAATATCGGATTGACTGTTCTGAAAATATCTTCCATGTGCATGTCTGCATCTTTTTCAAGATGGTTTTTAAACATGTCGAGATGTTCATCGCGGTCGAATAACATAATATTCGACTTTCTGCCATGGCATTTAAACACTAGCTTATAACGCCCACCGATGTCTATATGGAAACTTCTTTCAAACGGATGAACGACCACCTGTGTCACTTCTAATCCCTTGATGTCCTGAAATTGCGGTTTAAACAGGCGGTTTTTGCCGGGACTAACCGTCTCCCACTGAAAAAAGATTGTACCTTCATAAAAGATGGAGCGCAGTGCGCCGGTTTCAAATTCAATACAAATATCGTCGATACTATTGCTGAAAGCATCCAGTACCTTTTGTCCGCTGAGCTTTTTTTCAAGACTCCGAGCGATGGCTTCAAGTACAAAACAGTTCAGGTGATTCATTGACTGCAAAATAATGCAATTTCTGGGTATATACGGCATTCTCTGTGCAATTGAGACTCCGGTTTGATAATATCCCCCTAAAAGGATAAATTTGCAGCATGAAATTTTTTATCGATACAGCCAATCTCAATCAGATTAAGGAAGCCAAGGATTTGGGTATTCTTGACGGTGTAACCACCAACCCTTCACTGATGGCTAAAGAAGGCATTACGGGCACTGAAAATGTGTTAAAACACTATAAAGACATCTGTGACATTGTTGGAACAGGTGATGTAAGTGCTGAAGTTATTTCTACTGATTTTGCCGGTATGGTGGAAGAAGGTAAAAAACTGGCGGCGATTGATCCTAATATTGTGGTAAAAGTACCGA
>Ga0123337_10003496_pt1 | contig 16674 bp, 14 predicted proteins | sample frozenSSSSmetaG_FD_89792 | JGI IMG/M metagenome (GOLD analysis project Ga0123337, IMG submission 89792) | Glacier valley bacterial and archeal communities from Borup Fiord, Nunavut, Canada, to study Microbial Dark Matter (Phase II) -... | ecosystem: Environmental > Aquatic > Freshwater > Ice >... | reverse complement strand
CGGCACATGGGCATCGATCCCGAAACAGCGCTGCGCCTTGGCAATGCAAAGTTCGAGCGGCGCTTCCGGGCGATGGAGGCCGCTGCGGGCGATGCGTTCGCAGCGCTTCCGGCGGACGCGAAGGAAGCACTCTGGGCGCAGGCGAAGACCGACGAGCACGATCGCGGGGACAGTTTCTATATTTCGGCCGAAGGCCACGCGTCCGGGATCGCTCGCGCCGCGCAATAGGGTAACTGTCCCCTGCCCCCCCTACCCCGCGGTCAGGATCACTCCCGCCCCAGCGCGTCGAACCGCGCGCGCGCGATCTCGCTCAGCCGCACGCTCAGCCGTGCGCTGCCATCCTCGCCGTCCGCGCGCGCCAGCACCTCGCCATGCGCGTGCAACCACGCCGCGCGCGCACCGTCGGCGGGACCGAGTTCGATATCCTGCACCCGCGTGCCGCGCTGGAGCAGCGCGGTCACATGCGAAAGCAGGGCGTCCACACCCTCGCCGTCGAGCGCGGAGACCAGTGCCACATCGGGACGCGCCGCAGCCGCCTGCGCCACCAGCGCGCGCTCTGGCGGCGGCAGCAGATCGGCCTTGTTCCACGCCTCGATCACGGGTGCCGCCCCCTCCCCCTCGCCCACCCCCAGGCTCGCGAGCACGCGCAGCACGTCCGATCGCTCCGCCTCACTGTCGGGGTGCGCGATATCGCGCACGTGCACGATCACGTCGGCTTCGAGCACCTCTTCGAGTGTTGCGCGAAACGCCGCCACCAATTGCGTCGGCAGATCGCTCACGAAGCCGACCGTGTCCGAAAGGATCGCCCGCTCGAACCCCGGTAGCCGGATCGCGCGCATCGTGGGGTCCAGCGTTGCGAACAACATGTCCTTCGCCAGCACGTCCGCGCCCGTCAGCCGGTTGAACAGCGTGGACTTGCCCGCATTGGTGTAGCCCACCAGCGCGAGCACGGGAAACGGCGCTTCCTGGCGACGCTTGCGGTGGAGCGTGCGCGTCCGCTTGGCCCCTTCCAGTTCGTGCGTCAGCCGCGCGATCCGGTCGCGGATCAGGCGACGGTCGGCTTCGATCTGCGTCTCGCCCGGCCCGCCCAGAAAGCCGAAGCCGCCGCGCTGCCGTTCAAGATGGGTCCACGATCGCACCAGCCGACCCTGCTGGTAGGTCAAATGCGCAAGCTCCACCTGCAGCGCGCCTTCGCGCGTGGTCGCGCGCTCGCCGAAAATCTCCAGGATCAAACCGGTCCGGTCGATCACCTTGGCCTTGAGTCCGGTTTCCAGATTGCGCTGCTGGATCGGGCTCAGCCCCACCCCGTCGATCACCACCACGGCCGCTTCGTGCGCCGCCACCTGCGCGGCGATGCGTTCCACCTGCCCTGTGCCGAGCAGCGTCTGCGCGCGTGGGCTACGCACGCGGAACACCTCGGCCTCCACCACATCGAGCTGGATCGCGCGCGCCAGCCCGCTCGCCTCCTCCAGCCGCGCCACGGGATCGCGCGCGTTCGCGGTGCCCAGATCGGCAAGCGCCACTATCGCGCGCTGGCCCGTGCGCAGGCCCGTGCCCGCGTCGAGCCGTCCGATCGTCTGTGTGGGGGCTTGGGTCAGTCCGAAGTCTCCACATCGTCGTCGTTGGCGTCGGTCAACTGGATGGGTGCTGCGGGCATCACGGTCGAGATCGCATGCTTGTACACAAGCTGGCTCAGCCCGTCACGGCGCAGCAGCACCGAGAAATTGTCGAACCAGGTGATGATGCCCTGCAGCTTCACCCCGTTCACCAGAAACATCGTCACCGGCGTCTTGGTCTTGCGCACCGTGTTCAGGAATATGTCCTGGAGATTGTTCGCTTTATCGGCCATTAGGCTGTCCCCGTTATTGGCGGTCACCATGCGTCCCGCGTCGCCGCGCGATTGAGCCCCGCATCGGCCTCCGCAACCTAGGATGGCGCGCGCGTCCGGGCAACCGTTAGCGCTGCCACGGCTGGGCGATCACCGGTCCCGCGACCAGCCCCGCCGCCGCATCGCCGATGCGCCGCCCGCCGATGATCCGGTCAGGCGCGATCTCGGCCAGCGGCACGAGCACGAACGCACGCTCGAACAGGCGCGGATGCGGCAGCGTGAGATCGGGCGCGGCGAGCGCGACCCCCTCTATCGCAATCAGATCCACATCGATCGCACGCGGCCCCCACCGCACGCCCGGCACCCGACCTCCCGCAACCTCGATCCGCTGCACGAACGCCAGCAGCGCGTCCGGCGCGAGCGCGGTCTCGCCAATCACGGCAGCATTGGCGAACGCGGGCTGGTCCGTCACCCCCCACGGCGGCGTCTCATACACGCTGGAAGCCGCAGCGAACGCCAGCTCCGGCCCCGCAAACAGCCGCTCCAGCGCCGCCATGATATTCCCTACCCGGTCCCCCAGATTGCTCCCTAGTGCCAGCGCAACCGCGCGCGTCACCCCTCCAGTGCCCCCCACATCGCCAGCGCGTCGCGGTGCGCCGCCACGTCGTGGACACGCAGCATGTACGCCCCCGCTCGCACCGCCCAAAGATGCGCCGCGAGCGTCCCCGCAAGCCGCTCGCCCGCCGCCGCCCGCCCCGTCACATGCCCGATCACCGCCTTGCGCGATGCGCCCACCAGCACCGGAAACCCCAGCGCCTTCAGCTGCGGCACCGCCCGCAGCGCCGCCAGGCTCTGCGCGGGCGTTTTGGCAAAGCCGATCCCCGGATCGAGCGTGATCCGCGCCTCCGCTATCCCCGCGCGCCGCGCAATCCCGACCGAGCGCTCCAGAAACGCCAGCATATCCTCCACGATGTCGATAGCCGGATCGATACCCGCCCGGTTGTGCATCAGCACCACGTCCACGCCCGCGTCCGCGCACACCGCCGCCATCTCGGGATCACGCTGCAACCCCCAGACATCGTTCACCATCCGCGCCCCCGCCGCGATCGCCGCCGCCGCGACCGCCGTCTTGCTCGTATCCACCGAGACCGGAATGCCCAGCTCCAGTGCCAGCACTGCGATCACCGGGATCACCCGCGCGATCTCGGTCTGCGCGTCCACCGGCGTGTACCCCGGCCGCGTCGATTCCCCGCCGATGTCAAGAATATCCGCCCCCTCCCCCCCCAGCGCCCGCCCACGCGCGATCGCCGCCGCCGCCCCCTCGAACCGCCCGCCGTCGGAGAAACTGTCGGGGGTCACGTTGAGGACGGCCATCAGAAGGGGCATCGGCTTCCCGCGCAAATCGTCTTCGGCTATACCCCGCGCAACGGAGCCGCTCCATGCTGACCCTTACCCGCGTTCTTCCCGAAGTCGAATCGACCCTGCACGCGCTCGCCGCGCAAAGCGGCCGCAGCGTCGACGAACTCGCGTCGGATGCGCTCGCCGACAAGCTCGAGGACTGGCAGGATTATCTCGAAGCGGTCGAAATCCTGCGCACCGAAAATCCGGCCGAGCGCATCACCAGCGCACAATTGAGGGCAGAGCTTGGCATGGGAGGTTGAATATCTGCCGGTCGCGCGGAAGGCGATCACCCGGCTCGACAACCGCGTTGCAACGCGGATCGTTGCCAAGTTCGAAGGCGACGTGCTCGCGCGCGATCCGCGCACGCTCGGCGAAGCGCTCGCGTGCGCATTCGCCGGACTTCGCCGCGTGCGCATCGGGGACTATCGCGTCAATTTCCGCATCGAGGCCGAGCGTGTGACCGTGCTCGTCGTCAAGGTCGCGCACCGGCGCGAGGCCTATCGCTGAGGCCTACTCCTCGTCACGCCCCTCGCTTAGTCCCAGCGCCTTCAGCTTGCGGTGCAGCGCGCTGCGCTCCATCCCGATGAACGCCGCTGTCCGGCTGATATTGCCCGAAAAGCGCCGGATCTGCACCCGCAGATATTCGCGCTCGAACGCCTCGCGCGCCTCGCGCAGCGGGGTCGCCATGATCGCGCGGGCGCTGTCGTTCGGCACCAGCCGCGCGGGTTCGCTGGTGATTTCAGCGGGCAGCATGTCCAGCTCCACCCGGCGCGCGCGCTCGGGCGGGGCCAAGATAAGCGTGCGCTCGACTACGTTCCTCAACTGGCGCACATTCCCCGGCCAGTTGTAGCTTTGCAGCGCGGCGGCCGCCTCGTCCGACAGCGAGGGCGTCGCCATCCGCCGCTCGGCCGCGTGCCGCGCCAAGAACAGGCGCGCAAGCTCGAGTATGTCCTCGCGCCGGTCGCGCAGCGCGGGCAACTTCACCGGCACCACGTTCAACCGGTAATAGAAATCCTCGCGGAACCGGCCCTCCGCAATCTCCACTGAAAGGTCGCGAGCGGTCGAGCTCACCACGCGCACGTCCACCCGCACCGGCCGAGTGCCGCCCACGCGCTGGAACATCTGCTCGGTCAGCACCCGCAGCGTGCGCCCCTGCGTGGCGTGCGGCATGTCCGCAACCTCGTCCAGAAACAGCGTTCCACCATGGGCTTGTTCAAAAAGCCCCGTGCGGACCACATGGCCGCCCTCCTCGCGCCCGAACAATTCCTCGTCCACGCGCTCGGGCGTCATCCGCGCCGACGATACCGCGACGAACGGCCCGCCGCTGCGCGCGCTCCACTGGTGCAGCAGCCGCGCCGCGATCTCCTTGCCGCTCCCGGCGGGCCCGGTGATCAGCACCCGGCTCCCCGTCGCCGCCACCCGCTTGATCGTCGCGCGCACCGCATTGACCGCCGCTGATGCGCCCGTCAGTTCCATGTCCACGCCCGCGCGCTCGCGCAATTCGTCATTCTCGCGCCGCAGCCGCTCGGCCTCGGTCGCACGCGCGACCGTCAGCAGCAGTTCGTCCGCCTGAAAGGGTTTCTCGATAAAGTCATATGCACCGCGTTTGATCGCCCCGACCGCAGTCTCGATGTTTCCGTGTCCCGAGATCACCAGCACCGCGAGCGAGGGATCGCGCGCCTTGATCAGATCGAGCAGCTCGAGCCCGTCGAGCTTCGAACCCGTCAGCCAGATGTCGAGGATCAGCAGCGACGGCCGCCGCTCGGCGATCGCGGCCAGCGCTGAATCGCTGTCCGCCGCCTCGCGCGTCGCATAGCCCTCATCCGCCAGGATCCCGCCCACGACCGTACGGATATCCGCCTCGTCGTCGACGATCAGGATTTCGAGGCCCTTCATTCCGCCGCCTCGGCAAAACGCGGCAGCAGCGCGTCGAGCGCACTCCGGTCGAAGCGCATCGTCACCACTGCCCCGCCGCCGGGCGCATCTTCGAGGTCGAGCGTGCCATGATGGTCCTCCACGATTTTCTTGACGATCGCCAGACCCAGCCCCGTGCCGCGCGCGCGCGTCGTGACATAGGGTTCGGTCAGCCGGTGGCGTTGCTCTGCGGGCAGCCCCGGGCCGTCGTCCGCAACCTGGATCATAAGCCAGCGGTCGTGCGCCTCCACCGAAATGCGCACCGATCCGGGGCCGGCGTCGCGCTCCTGCCGCGCCGCAACCGCTTGCGCCGCATTCTGGAGCACGTTGGTCAGCGCCTGCGCGATCTGGCGGCGGTCGCACACCATCGGCGGCAGCGGCGCGGACGCGTCCAGCGTGAACGCGATCCCCGGATACGCCACCTCCTGCAACACAAGCGACTGGCGCGCGATTTCGCCCATGTCGGCGGGCGCAAACTCGGGCGAAGGCATCCGCGCGAACGCGCTGAACTCGTCCACCATCTGCCTCAGATCGCCCACCTGCCGCACGATCGTGCTCGTCAGTTGCGCAAACGTCTCGGGATCGCTGGCAATGCTTGCGCCATATTTGCGCTGCAACCGCTCGGCCGAAAGCTGGATCGGCGTCAGCGGGTTCTTGATCTCGTGCGCGATCCGCCGCGCCACATCCGCCCACGCGGCGCGCCGCTGGTCCGCAAGTTGCGCCGAAATGTCGTCGAAGGTCACCACCGCGCCCGCCTCCGCGCCACCCGCGTCCGCGCCGCCCGCCCGCACCACCCGCACCGCAAGCGTCTGCGTTTCGCTGCCGCGCGCAATCTCCACCTCGCCGCGCGTCTCGCGCCGCACCAACGCACCTTCCAGCAAGCTCGCCAGTCCAGGCGCGATCGTCTCGAGCGGACTGTCCACAGCCGCGCCGGGCGCGAGGCGCAGCAACTCCTCCGCGCTCCCGTTCAACATCCGCACGACCCCCGCGCCATCGACTGCGAGCACGCCCGCAGACACGCCCGCGAGCACCGCCTCGGTCAATTGCCGCCGCCGGTCGATCTGCTCGCCCGCCTGCACCAGCGCGCGCTGCTGCACGCCCAATTGCGCGGCCATCCGGTTGAACGCGCGCGCCAGCCCCGCAATCTCGTCGGGCGCATCGCGCACCGCCACGCGCTGCGTGAGGTCGCCCTCCCCCACCCGGTCCGCAGCGAGCGCCAGATGGCCGATGGGGGTGACGAGCCGCGTCGCCAGCCGCAGCGCCGCCCAGATCGCGCCCGCCAGCAGTAGCAACGAGACGATTGCCAGCACCAGCTCGAAGCGGAACTGCAGCGCGCGGCTGCGTTGCGTCAACGTGTGATAATCCCTGAGTGCGGTGCGCGAGAGCACCGCCTGATCGAGCACCTTGGGATCGACCCGCCTGCTCGCATAGACGAACAGCCCCTTACCCGCGTCCACCAGCGCAAGCGCCTCCACCCGGTCGCCGGGCCGTGCGAGCACGCGCGTCTGCCCGCCCGCCGCCTGCGCCAGATCGCGCAGCGTGAAGCGCTGCGTCAGCGGGCGCGGATCAAGGCCCACCGCCGCGAGCACGCGCACGCCTTGCGGGGTGGGCATGAACACCGCCGCCTCGGTCAGATTGCGCGCCGCGACCTGGAAGGCGAGCGTGCGGGCGAAATTGCCGCTCGTCACGCCGAAGTCCGCCGCATTGTGGCGCGTATCGCCCGCCATCGCATCGATATCGGCCACGATGCGCTGCTTGTTCTCGACCACATAGGCTTGCGCCACGCGATCGGCATTTTCGAGCACGGTGCGCACCCGGTCCGAAAACCAGAACTGCACACCATATTGAAACAGGATTGCCGCGAACGCGACCACGAGCAGCGTCGGCACCGCCGCCACACCCGCGAACAGCGCAACGAGCTTGAGGTGCAGCCGCGCCCCCGCCCGCCCCTCGCGGCGGTTCGCTACGAGAATGACGATTCGCCGCGCGATCAGCAGGATCAACGCCATCAGCGGGATGAGCGTCATCACCAGCAGCAGCGTGATCGTCGGCGGCGAAAAACCGCGCGCGGGTGCCGCACGACCGGCGAGAACCGCATAAGACGCCGCTCCCATCAGCAGCGCCGCGATCGCGGACGCGATTTCGAGCTTCGGGAACAGCCGCACCCGCGTCGCCCAGCGCCGCACGCGCCGGGGGACGCGTCGGCGACGGAGGGACGGATCAGTGAGCGTCACATCAGCAGCCTAGCGCAGTTGTGTGGCCGAAGGAACAGCCCTGTTGCGGTGGAGACACGATCCACCCGATCGCAGCGCTATACCCCCCCGTGCGGATCGACCCCCCGTTCGTTCAGCTTCTTGCGCAGCGTATTCCGGTTCAGCCCCAGCAACCTGGCCGCGCGGACCTGATTGCCCGCAGTCGCCGCGAGCGCGTGGGCGAGGATGCGCGGCTCGATCTCGGCCAGTGCGCGCTCGATAAGGCCGTCGGGGGGCAGCGATCCCGGATATTCGGCGAACAGCCGCTGCGCCCACAGATCGATGGCCGCACCCAGACCGCCCTCCCCCACCGGGATCGCCCGCGCGGGCGTCCTTGCCTCTGCGAGCGCCGCACGGACCGTGGCCCCGCTCAGCACCTCCTCGCGCGCCACCGCTGCCAGACGACGCATCAGATTTTCGAGCTCGCGGATGTTGCCGGGCCAGTGGTACGCCTGCAGCGCACCCACTGCTCCCGCGTCGAGCCGTTTGGGCGGCAGACCGTCGGCTGCGGCGACTTCCAGGAAATGGCGCGCAAGCTCGGAAACATCCTCCGCGCGCGCGCGAAGCGGTGGCAGGCGGATCGGCACGACGTTCAGCCGATAAAACAAATCCTGCCGGAACGCTCCCGCCTCAACCCGGCGCGCCAGATCCTGATGCGTCGCGCTCACCACCCGCACATCGGTCCGCGTCGCGCGCGCCGAACCGACCGCACTGAATTCGCCCGATTGCAACACGCGAAGCAGCCGCGTCTGCGCCTCCATCGGCATATCGCCGATTTCGTCCAGAAACAGCGTGCCCCCCGCTGCCTGCTCGAAGCGACCCATCCGGTTCGCCGCCGCCCCCGTGAACGCGCCGCGCTCGTGCCCGAACAATTCGGCTTCGATCAGTTCGCGCGGGATCGCAGCCATGTTGATCGCCACGAACGGTCCGCCCGCGCGCGCGCCCAGATCGTGGAGCGCGCGCGCGACCAGCTCCTTGCCGGTGCCGCTTTCCCCCAGGATCAACACGGGCAACTCGGTCGGCACCACGCGCGCGAGCAGGCGGTAAACCTCCTGCATCGGTGCCGAGCGGCCGATCATCGGCTGCGGCTCGATCATCGGTGCGGGCGCTGCGGCAGCGGGCACCTGCGCCAGCGCGGCAGCAACGGTTTGCGTCAGATGATCGAGATCGAAAGGCTTGGGCAGATAGTCGAACGCGCCCGCCTCGGTCGCGCGCACCGCCGTCATCAGCGTGTTGCGCGCGCTAATCACGATCACCGGCAGCCCGGGCCGCGCGGTGCGCACGCGCGCCAGCACGTCGAGCGTATCGGCGTCGGGCAACATCACGTCGGTTACGAGCACATCGCCGGTGCCCGCGTTCAGCAGCTTCCACATGCCCGCCGCGCTGGCGGCGGTTTCGACCGTGTGCCCCGCCCGCGTGAGCGCGCGACTGACGACGGTGCGGATCGAGGCATCGTCATCGACGACAAGCACCAAGCTCATTGCGCGACGACGGGCGCAGACGCGAGTGCGACACGGAAGATGGTGTGCCCGGCTTCGCGCGCGTGACTGACCGCACCGCCATGATCGGCAGCAATCTTTGCAACAAGCGCCAGGCCCAGGCCGCCGCCGCTGGGTTTGGTGGTGGCAAAGGGCTGAAACAGGCGCTGGGCCACGTGGGACGCAAGCCCGGGACCGTTGTCGCTGACACCGGCCAAAAGCGGCAATTTCCGGCCGTCGACGCGGTGACCGTGACGGTAGGCGGTCGTAAGAATAATTTCCCCCTTGTTTTCAGTCGCTTCCGCTGCGTTCTTCACCAGATTGAGGAATAGCTGGATCAGCGCCTCGCGGTCCCCCTCGACGGGGGGAAGCGAGGGGTCGTAGAACTCGCGCACGCGCAGCTCGGGGGCGAAGCCGCGTGCGAGCGCGCGGACGTGCTGCAGCACCTCGTGCAGATTGACCGGCGCACGTACGAGCGGGCGAACGTCCGCCAGATGTTCGAGCCGCTCGACAAGGCGCGTCACGCGGTCCACCTCGGCCTGGATCAATTCCGTCAGTTCGCGGCCCTCGGGGCCGACGTCCGCGCCGAGCAATTGCGCAGCACCCCGGATGCCGCCGAGCGGGTTCTTGATCTCGTGCGCGAGCTGCGCGGCGACTTCGGCAAGCGCGCCACGATCCGCTGCAGGGTCTGCGGTCGCGCGCGGGCTGAGCAGCATGACGCGCCAGCCCGGCCACTGGCCGACCGGCGTAAGCGTGACATCGGCGATCAGCGACTGGCCGCCGAGCACGAGTGCCAGATCGTGCGCGAGCACGTGGCCCGGACGCTGCCCGAGCGTGGACAGGGGCGGCGGCAGGCCGCGCCCGATCAGCGCTGCGGCAGACACGCCGAACAGTTCCTCCGCCGCCGCATTGGCTTCCTCCACGTCGCCCGCTCCGTCGAGCAGCAGCATCGGCAAGCCCAGATGCAGCAGCACCTCGGCCGCACCGGGACGCAGCGCCGCCAGCCTGGCCAGACGCGCTGCGGCCCTCACGCGGCCGCGCGTTCGGCCGAATCGAGGTAGAAGCCCGCCAGCATCGCCATCACGCGCTTTGGATCGTCGATCTTGTTCAGCCCGTCGCGGAATTCGGCCGATCCGGGGAAGCCCTTGGTGTACCATCCCAGATGCTTGCGCGCGAGGTTTACGCCCACACGCACGCCATACATCGACAGCATCGCCTTATATTGTTCGGCGATCACTGCGAACTGCTCAGCCACGGGCGGATCGGCGCGGCGCTCGCCCGTTTTCATGTGGTGCAGAATTTGCCCCGGCAGCCACGGCCGACCGTAGCTGGCGCGCCCGATCATCACCCCGTCCGCGCCCGATTGCGCGAGCGCGTCTGCGGCATCCTCGGGCGAGCAGATGTCCCCATTAACGATCACAGGCACTTGCACAGCGTTCTTCACGTTGCGCACGAAGGCCCAATCGGCGGTGCCCTTGTACATCTGGTTGCGCGTGCGGCCGTGGACGGTAATCATCCGTACGCCCAAATCCTGCGCGATGCGCGCGAGTTCGGGCGCGTTCAGGCTATCGTGGCACCAGCCCATGCGCATCTTGAGCGTGACGGGCACTTTGACCGCGTTCACCGTCGCCGCGATCAGCGAGGCGGCGAGCTTGAGATCGCGCATCAGCGCCGAGCCCGCATGGCCGTTGACAATCTTCTTGACCGGGCAGCCCATGTTGATGTCGATAATCGCAGCGCCGCGCGCTTCGCCCATTCTGGCGGCTTCGGCGATCACGCCGGGCTCGCACCCGGCGAGTTGCAGCGAGACGGGTTCCTCGATCGGATCCCACAGCGCCTTCTCGTTCGACTGCCGCGTTTCGCGGATCATCGCCTGCGACGCGATCATCTCGGAGACGGTGAGCCCGCAGCCGTAGCGCTTGACCGCACGCCGGAACGGCAGGTCCGACACGCCCGTCATGGGGGCGAGGATCACCGGATCGGCAATGACGACCGGGCCGATGTGGAGCGGAGGGAGCGGAGTGCCCATTTTTCAGGCATAGGGGATGGGGCCTGGTTTGGGTAGGGGTGGCGCGCGGCGCGGACATACGGGCTGCACGCCAGCGCCGAACGGGTTATGCAGCGGCCGCTCATCCCGGAGATACCCCGTCATGCGCCATTGCCTCCTTGCTTTTGCCTGCTGCCTGGTTGCTGCGACCGGCCCCGCGCATGCGCAAATCCTGCCGACCGGTCAGTCGATAACGCCGCTTGCCGCGCCTGGCGCGCGGTTCACGGCGCTCGATCCGGGGCTGCCGGGGCTGGCGGGAGAGGTGGCTGGCCAGCCCGCCGCACTCGCGCTTTCGCCCGATGGCCGGACGCTCGTAGTGCTCACCAGCGGCTACAACCGCACCTATGGCGCGGATGGCAAGGCAATCCCCGCGCTCTCGAACGAATATGCGTTCGTCTACGATGTGCGCGCGGCCGAACCTCGCCTCGTGCAGGCGGTGCCGCTGCCCAACGCGCTGTGGGGCGTGGCGTGGTCGCCTGCCGGGGACCGCTTCTGGGTGGCGGGCGGGGTGGACGATGCTGTGATCGAAGTTGGCCGCACGGGGGATCGCTGGGAAGAGACGCGGCGGCTGGCGCTCGGCCACAAGGCGGGGCTTGGCTTGCAGACCAAACCCGCCGCGAGCGCGGTCGCAGTCAGCCCCGACGGCACGCGGCTGCTGGTGGCGAATTACGAGAACGACAGCGTCAGCCTGATCGCGCTCGGCGGCTGGCAAGTGCTGGGCGAGCGCGATCTGCGCGCCGGGCCGAACGGCATGATGCAAATGAAGACCGATGGCGGCGGACATTACTCGCTCGATCAGGGCAAGCTGGGGGGCACCTACCCGCGCGCGGTAGCGTGGGCGAGCGACACGCGCGCATATGTGGCGAGCCAGCGCGACCGCGAGGTGATCGCGCTCGGATTGACCGAAAACCGGTTTCAGGTGCTATCACGCACTCGTCTGCCCGGTCAGCCCGTCGCACTGCTCGCACGCGGCAACCGCTTGTATGCGGCGCTCGACAACACGGACCGGCTGGCAACGATCGACACACGCACGAACCGCGTGATCGAGACCGTGCCCACGGTGGCGCCTAGCGCGATCCTTGCCGATGCGGGATGGCTCGGCGGTGCGGGCAGCAATGCGCTCGCGCTCTCGGCGGACGGGGCGACGATGTTCGTCAGCAACGGCGGGCAAAATGCGATCGCCGTGGTGGCGCTCTCGCGCGCGGCGCGCGGACTGGCCCCGGCGCGCGCGCTGCGGGGGAAACCTTCGGACGATGCGCCCCGGCCCGAGCGCTCGGCGGTGATCGGTCTCATCCCCACGGGCTGGTATCCGGACGCGGTGGCCGCGCAGCCGGGGCGGCTGTTCGTCGCCAACGCCAAGAGCCTGCCGGGTCCCAACCCGCTCGGCTGCCGCAACCAGCGCGGTGCGCCTGCCGATAAGGGCGCGTGCGTGGGCGCGAACCAGTATGTGTGGCAACTGGAAAAGGGCGGGCTGACCACGATCCCGCTCCCCTCCCCCGCTACGCTGGGACGGCTGACGCGGCAGGTCGCAGTGAACAACCGTTATCCCGGCACGGCGGGGGCGGCGCACGCGGACGCGACGATGGCGTTCCTGCGCGCGCACATCCGTCACGTGCTGTATATCGTGAAGGAGAACCGCAGCTACGATCAGGTGCTCGGCGATCTGGGGCGCGGCAACGGCGATCCGAAGCTGACGCTGCTGGGCGAGGCATACAGCCCCAACCACCACGCGCTGGCGCGCGAGTTCGTCGATCTGGACTGGTTCGAGGATGCGGGCGAATCCTCCAACACCGGCTGGAACTGGACCACGGCGGCGCGCACGACCGATTATACGGAGCGCAACGCACCCGTGAACTACGCCGATCGCGGGCTGACCTATGATGCGGAAGGGGATAATCGCAACGTCAACGTCGGGCTGGCGGGCGCGGCCCGGCTGGCGTCGAACCCGCTCACCCCGCCCGATCCCGATCTGCTCGCCGGCACGGCGGACGTGGCCGCGCCCGACGGGCCCGGCGGCGCGACCGGCGAGGGCTATCTGTGGAACGCGGCGCTGCGCGCGGGCAAGTCGATCCGCAATTACGGCTTCTACGGCGATCTCTCGCGCTATTTCGTGCCCGCGATCACGGGTCAGCGCGTGCCCATCCTGCGTGAGCCGTTCAAGGCGGGGACGCCGGTATTCTTCCCCGCCAAGGCGGCCTTGGCCCCGGTGACCGACATCTACTATCGCGGCTTCGATCTGGGGCTGCCCGATTACTGGCGGTTCAAGGAGTGGGAGCGCGAGTTCGATGGCTATGCAGCGCGCGGCGATCTGCCCGCGCTCTCGCTGATCCGGCTGCCCAACGATCACTTCGGCAATTTCGCCAGCGGCACCGACGGGGTGAACACGGTCGAGACGCAGATGGGGGACAATGATTATGCGCTCGGCCGCATCGTCGAAAAGGTGGCCGCATCGAAATACGCGCACGATACGCTGATCTTCGTGATCGAAGACGATGCGCAGGACGGCCCCGATCATGTGAGCGCGCACCGCTCGATCGCGTTCGTCGCGGGTCCCTGGGTGCGGCGCGGCGCGGTTGTGCATGCGCATTACACCACGGTAAACATGGTGCGCACGATCGAAGACGTGCTGGGGCTGGCACCGATGGGGCTGAACGACGCGATGGCAGCGCCGATGAGCGCGCTTTTCAGTCCGCGCACCGGAGCGGCGTGGAGCTACCGCGCGCGCGTGCCGGGCGCATTGCGGACCACTGCCTTGCCCCTGCCCGCGGCCGCCGTGGCGAGCGCCGCGTGCCGCCCGCAGCAGCGCACCGCCGCGTGGTGGCAGGCCGCCATGCGCGGGCAGGATTTCCGCACCGAGGACCGGCTCGATACTCCCGCCTTCAACCGCGCGCTGGCACGCGGACTGCGCGGGCACGGCGGCTGCGTGCGGGGGTGACCCGCGCGCAAACCGGGCAGCGCGGCCCGGTCCCGACCGCCATGCCGACCGGAGCACGGCCCGGTCTGGACCGATCCGCGCCGTTCACGCCGACGTCTAGAGTCTAGCTCACCCAGGATGAAACGAAGATCGTCATCCCGGGCTTGACCCGGGACCTACCTTCTTCTGCGTTCAGCACGGGCCAACCAAGAAGGAGGGTCCCGGCTCAAGGCCGGGATGACGATCCGTGTGGTGCAGCCGAGCCGGATCAGACTCTAGTAGCGATACGCCTCGGGCTTGAACGGACCCATCTCGCTCACACCGATATACTTGGACTGCTTGTCGCTGAGCTTGGTCAGCGTCACGCCCAGCTTGCCGAGATGCAGCGCCGCCACCTTCTCGTCTAGGTGCTTGGGCAGCACGTAGACCTTGTTCTCGTATTTCTGCCCCTGCGTCCAAAGTTCGATCTGCGCCAGCACCTGGTTGGTGAACGAGGCGCTCATCACGAAGCTCGGATGCCCCGTCGCATTGCCGAGGTTCACCAAACGTCCCTTGGACAGCACGATCAGCCGCTTGCCATCGGGGAAGACGACCTCGTCCACCTGCGGCTTCACTTCTTCCCAGATCATATTGCGCAGCCCGTCGATCTGGATTTCGCTGTCGAAATGCCCGATGTTGCACACGATCGCGCGGTCCTTCATGCCGCGCATGTGATCCACCGTAATCACGTCCACATTGCCCGTTGCAGTGACGAAGATGTCCGCACGCGGCACCGCCTGCTCCATCGTGACGACTTCGTATCCCTCCATCGCCGCCTGCAGCGCGCAGATCGGATCGACCTCGGTCACCAGCACGCGCGCGCCGCCCTGGCGCAGCGAGGCGGCCGAACCCTTGCCCACGTCGCCATAGCCCGCAACCACCGCGACCTTGCCCGAGAGCATCACGTCGGTCCCGCGCCGGATCGCATCGACCAGCGATTCGCGGCATCCATAAAGATTATCGAACTTGGACTTGGTGACGCTATCGTTGACGTTGATCGCGGGGAAAGGCAGCTTGCCCGCCTTGGCGATTTCGTAGAGGCGGTGGACGCCGGTGGTGGTCTCCTCGGACACGCCCTTGATCGCGCTCTGCGTCCTGGTGAAGAACCCCGGCGAGGCCGCGTGGCGCATCCGCAGCACCTTGAAGAACTCGACCTCTTCGTCGTTCTCGGGGGCCTTCAGGTCCACCCCCGCCTCGAGCTGCGCACCGAGCAGCACATAAGCGGTCGCGTCGCCGCCGTCGTCGAGGATCATGTTCGCAGTCTCGCCGTTCGGCCACTGGAACACGCGGTCCAGGAAATCCCAATATTCGGCCCCCGTCTCGCCCTTGTGCGCGAACACCGGCACGCCCTTCGCGGCGATCGCAGCGGCGGCATGGTCTTGCGTCGAATAGATGTTGCACGAAGCCCAGCGGACCGTCGCACCGAGCGCCACCAGCGTATCGATCAGCACCGCAGTCTGGATCGTCATATGCAACGATCCCGCGATGCGCGCGCCCATCAAGGGCTTCGACGTGCCGAACTCGCGGCGCAGCGCCATCAGGCCGGGCATTTCGGTTTCGGCGATCGCGATCTCGCGGTGGCCCCAGTCGGCGAGCGCGATATCGGCGACGGCGTAATCGTACGTGGGCGTGCAGGCGGCGGCGGTGGCCATGTATCGGGTTCCTTCGTGCAGTTGGCGCCGCTCTAGTCGGGCACCGACGCACGGGCAAGGTATATAAAGCAACCTTTATGTTCCGCCCGAAACGCGCGCGGCGCAGTAGATCAGTTGCACGTCCACCACAACCGATCCGTCCGCTCGCCCAAGCGCCGCGAATGCGGCCGTGGCGGCGGCGCGGACATCGCGCGTGAACGATGGCCCGCGCGCGTGCAGCACATTGGTCTCCCCCCCCGCCCGCAGATCGCGCACCAGCGTCGCCAGATCGCGGTAGCGCAGGCGCAGCGGCTCCACATCCACCACCGGCTCGGCGAACCCCGCGCGCTGCAGCAGCCCCGGTGCCTCGGCGGGATCGACCATCGGGTGTACGCGCGGGGTCACGCCGCCCGTCACCGCTTCCTCGGCCACAAACAGCGCGCGGCGCAGCGCGCCGAGCGTATCCCCGCCCGAGAATACCGCCATGAACCGGCCGCCAGGCCGGAGCGCGCGGCGGCACTGCACCAGGCAGCCGGGAAGATCGTTGACGCCAAGCAGCGCGCCTGCGCTGGCGATCAGATCGAAGCTCGCATCGGCAAACGGCAGCCGGTCCTCGTCCGCCTGAACCCCGCCGCCCGCGCGCGCGAAGGCGTAACCCGCGTCCACGCGCGTCACACGCGCCGCAGGCAAGGCGAGACGGCCGTCATACGCGCCCAGATCGAGCGCATGGGCATAATGCCGGCCGTCCTGCGCCAGCCGCGCCGCGAGCTCGCCTGCGACATGCTCGTGCAGATCGCCGACGCGGGCGAAGGCGCGCGCGGCCCGGTCCCGGCGCATCCGCCGCGCACCCCGGTCGAAAGGTTCCGCACGGTCGAAGGGTTCGGCGCTCATGCTTACCGCGCTTAACGCCGCGCTGGTCGGCGGCAACCCGCCTCGGCCAAGCTGCGGCGATGCACGCGCTCACAACCCGCACGCTCGGCACCATCGGCCGCCCGCTCGCGACGGCGTTCGCGCTCATGCTCCCGCCTCGCTGCCCGGGGTGCGGCGCGGTGGTGGAGGGCGATAACCGGTTCTGCGGCCAATGCTGGGTCATGTTGCGTTTCCTCACCCCGCCGTGGTGCCGTTGCTGCGGCGAGCCCTTCGCCGAGGCCGCGGTCGTCGGCGCGCGCT
>Ga0123337_10003494_pt1 | contig 16684 bp, 17 predicted proteins | sample frozenSSSSmetaG_FD_89792 | JGI IMG/M metagenome (GOLD analysis project Ga0123337, IMG submission 89792) | Glacier valley bacterial and archeal communities from Borup Fiord, Nunavut, Canada, to study Microbial Dark Matter (Phase II) -... | ecosystem: Environmental > Aquatic > Freshwater > Ice >... | reverse complement strand
GCAGCAATCCCTCGACATGCGTTGCGAGCGACGCATCGGCCAGCCCATGCCGCACCGAGAGCCGCGCCGCGCCGAGCAGCCCAACCGCGACCGCCTCACCGTGTCGCCACGAATAATGCGCGACATTTTCTATGGCGTGGGCGAAGGTGTGGCCGAGGTTGAGCCACGCACGGATATTCTGCTCGTAAGGGTCCTGCTGTACCACATCGATTTTGACCTGCACCGCACGCGCGACGAACTGCGGTGTGAGCGCCTCGTATTCATCCGGGTTCAATAGCGAGGGGTCTGCGAGCAATCCATGCTTGATCGCTTCCGCGAGGCCGCAGCGTCGTTCGACGGCGGGCAGGGTCGCGAGGAGCGCTGTATCGATCAGGACCATTTCCGGCTGCTTGAATGCGCCAACGAGATTTTTGCCCTGCGGTAAATTCACGCCGACCTTGCCGCCGACGCTCGAATCGACCATTGCCAGCAGCGAGGTCGGGATTTGTACGAAGGGCAGGCCACGCAGGTAGGTCGCCGCCGCGAAGCCCGCCATATCCCCGATTATGCCGCCGCCGAGCGCGATCACGATTGCGCTGCGGTCGAGGCCGAGCGCCGCAAATGATGCGTAGAGCGCTGCAACGCTGTCGAGCGTCTTGTACACCTCGCCATCGGGCAACGCAATCAGCGCCGCGTCGAGTGCCTGCGCGAGCGGCTCCGCATACAGCGGTTTGAGCGTCTCGTTCGTGACGATCACGCGCCGCCCGCGCAATGGTTCGAGCAGTGCGGCGGCATCCGCGAGCAGCTCATCGCCGATGTATATCGGATACTGTTTATCGGGTGCAGTGACGGTCAGCGTGCGGAACGCCATAGCTGGATGATCCTTTCGGAGACGGTAAAGGGCGTCGTGCCGGTGGTGTCGATGCGGTGCGGCATCGCGGCGTAAATCGCGGCGCGCGAAGTGAGCAGCGCTTCCACCCGTGCGAGGCGGTCCGCTCCGGCGAGCAGCGGGCGGTCGGCGTCGTGCTTGATGCGTGACGCGATCTGTTTCGCGGAGGCGACGAGGCAGATCACCAACCCGGCACGTAGCAAGCCTTCGCGATTCGCCGGGTCGAGGATGATCCCGCCGCCCGTCGCGATGACGGTATTATGCCACCCGACCAGCTCTGTACAAAGCGTCGTTTCGAGCGCACGAAATGCGGCTTCGCCATCCTGAGCGAATATCTCCGCGACGGGTTTGCCTGCCCGTTTTTCGAGCAGCGCGTCGGTATCCATGAAGCGCCAGCCGAGGCGCTCCGCCGTGAGTTTGCCCGCCGTCGTCTTGCCCGTACCCATGAATCCAACCAGAATGATATTGTCCGCTACGCCCATATCGCCCCTCTGCGCATAAGTGTAGCGGATCATGCGCGCGAGTTCACGAAAACATCACATTTACAGTTTGTATAGAATGGCTACGCGCAAGTCTAAAAAGCTTATAACAGTTTCAATACAAGAGGCTGTGTCATTACTTTAGTCCTATATAGCGTCCTTGTTGCACCCATATAATCCAAGCATTCATCGACATTAGCCCGGCAGGTCATCTGTGATCCACATACTCCGCACATCGCTCAAAATCATCTGCACAGCAATCATCGTATTGATGCTCGGCGCGTTACACGTCTCCGCTAGCGAAGGCAATGGCCTCGTGGTAGCGTGCGAAGGTGGCAGTCTGGCCGGGGCGATTTCATTTCTCGCCAAAAACGGTTCGGAAACCAGCCTCTATGTCAGCACGCCGGATGGCGCGACAGGCTGCCTCGTCACCTTCAACCAATCAGCGGCGTTTGCGCCCGCATGGTCGCCGGATGGCTCGCAGGTCGGCTTTATCCTGCTCGATGGCTCGTCCCCGACCGATCAGCAGCAATGGGTTTACACAGTCGATGCGCGCACGCGCAGCGTACACCAACTCGTCAAATCGGCTGAATTCGCGTGGTCGCCGGATAGCAAGCAGATTGCTTTCAGCCACGAAGCCGATGTGTGGGTCATCCCCGCGCAGGGTGGGAAGGCGCGCAAGCTGACGCAGGCTCACGCCGGGGCATATAGCCCGTCATGGTCGCCCAACGGTAAGTGGATTACCTACAGCCAGCCCGATGGTATTTACGTGATGGACGCCGCGACGGGCGCGAACCCGCGTAACCTCTCCAGCGCGAAGGGCAGCGCTGACCAATTCCCGGTCTGGTCGCCGGATAGCCAGTGGATCGCCTTCACGACCAACCGTGATGGGATCAACGAACAGGTCTATATCGTGAATGCGCAGACCGGGCAGTTGCAGCGCGTCAGCGATGGCAAGACACAGAACTCCAACCCGGTCTGGTCGCCGGATAGCAAACAAATCGCCTATATGACCGCGCCGAGCCGCAAATCGGCGGTTGAGACGCGCATCGTGATTGGCCGAATCGACGGCTCCGCGCCGCGTCGTCTGACCAAATCCAATCAAATCGAGATGTACCCGTCGTGGTCGCAGGATGGCAGCCAGATTGTCTATGAAGTGGACATGGACAAGCGCGGCACGCACAAGATTTTCCTGATCGACGCAGATGGTTCCAACCCGCGTCAGTTGGTCAAGGGCAGCAACAGCGAAGGGTCCCCGATCTGGCACTCGAATTAATGGGCGTGTGCGAAGTAAAAAAAGGCGAATTAGCGCCCGGCCATAACCACGCACACGGATTGAGCCGTCCGCAGATGTTACGCAGTTGAGCAAACCGGACGCCAAGAATAGCGTCCCTACGCAGACAGCGCGTTTTGTAGGGACGCCAGGAATAGCGTTCGCAAGCGCAAATTGTGTTCAACTGCGTAACGTGTAATCCATTTGACCGAAATTCAACCCTGCACTATCCTTAGCTTGCAAAGGATACTACATTGCAAGAGTCGCAAGTCATCATCGAGCGCGTGCGGCGCGTCGGGGGCGCAATTCAACAACTCGACATCGCCGTAGACGTGCCACAGCGGACCGTGCAGGCCGGGCAGGTGTTCCTCGCCCGCGCGACCGATTCATACGACCCCTATTTGCGCGAACCCTGGGTCCCCATTCGCAAGCGCGGCGGCACGGTCACGGTTGAACGTTCGGTCACGGTGACATACCAGCCGGGGCAGGTTGTCGGGTTTCTGGGTCCGGTCGGCAAGCCGCTCCTGCTGCGCGAGACGGCGCGAACGCTGCTGCTGATCGCCTTCGACTCAACGCCTGCCGCGCTGCTGATGCTCGCGGAGCAGGCGTTGAATGTGCGCGTTGCGGTCGCGCTGGCACTAATTGGTGAGGCGCAGTATTACCCGCTCGAAGCACTCCCGCCGGAGATCGAAATCCTGCGTGGCGAGGATGCGACATGGCAGGGACAGCGCGATAGTATCCGCTGGGCGGATCAGATCGTTGCGGTCGCTCCGCCGCCGCAGGACCGCGCATATTACTTGAAGCTACGTGCCGCCGCGAAGGATGCGCGCGGCGAGATCGCGCCCGGCTATGTGCTTGGCCTGTTCCAACCGCCGATGCCGTGCGGCGTGGGCGCGTGTCTGGCCTGTCTGGTGCGCGTGCGTGGCGAGGACGTGGCAGCGTGCGTCGAGGGTCCGACGTTCGACCTCGCGCTGGTTTCGCTCGAATGATCGAGTTGACAGGCGGCAAGCAGCCGCTCACGCTCGATAACCCGGTCATGTGTTCGGCGGGGACAGTCGGCTTCGGACCGGAATACGGCAAGCTGATCGACCTGAGCAGGTTGGGCGGGATCGTCACCAACCCGATCACGTTCAGGCCGCGCAAGGCCGCTGGCGGGACGCGCGTAATTCCGCTGGATAGCGGCGTCTTGGTGCATAGCGGGCTACCCAACCCCGGCATCATGCGCGCAGTCCGCGACTACGCTCCGGCATGGAAACTCAGCCCCTGCCCGATTATCATCCATCTTGCCGCAACCGCGCCGGATGAACTCGCGCGCTGTGTCGGCGCGCTCGAAGGTCGCGAAGGCATTGCCGCTATCGAACTCGGCATGAGCGACGACGCCACACACCGCGACATTAAACTGATGTTCAATGCTGTGCAGCAGCACACCGAATTACCGATCCTCGTGCGGGTCTGCCTCTACAATGCCGCGCAACTCGCACAGGCCGCGCAGGACGCAGGCGCGGGCGCGGTCGTCGTCGCGGCTCCCCCACGTGGCACGGCGCGCGACCCGCTCACGGGCGCGATGGTCGGCGGGAGGCTGTATGGTCCCTGGCTCAAGCCGCTCGCGATCCGTGCCGTTGGGCAGGCCGTGCATAGCGTGCAAATCCCGGTCATCGGTTGCGGTGGCATCCACAACCCCGATGATGCGCGCGAATTCCTGAGCGTCGGCGCGAAGGCGATCCAGCTCGACTCGATTGTGTGGGTGCGCCCCGAAATGGTGGAAATCATCGCGCGCAATCTGGGTGGGCTGGAGCGCACGCGCGCATCCGGGGCGCTCGCCGACGAGTGGAAGCCGGGTATGGGGGAGACGGCAGCCATGCGCGCTCAAATCCTCGCTTCGCCGCCGCCGAAGCCGCCTGTTGCGCCGTCAAATTTGCCGAAATAGTAGTCCATTACAACACGTCTTGGAGGTTGTGAACGCCAGGAATGGCATTCCTACAAAATGCAGCGTGTTCTGGTGCAGGAACAGCATTCTTGCTGTCCGGCAATCCTTTGGATTTACGGACCCCGATTGCGCAATTTTTCAAAGCATCCTATACTGAGTCGCCAACGTCGATAATCGCACGTTGACGGCAGGAGGAATTTATTATGCGGCAGCGACATTCCGAGACGAAGCCTGAGTCCAGGTCCGGCGAGGTCCGCTCTGAACTTCACAGTGAAAGCGAAGGTTCAGACATTCTTAAATTACAGCAGACGATAGGCAATCAAGCGGTCCAGCGCCTGATCGCTGCCAAAAAGTCGCAGCAGCCTTCGACCGATGCCGCTGTTCCCCAGACCTCCAGAACGCAGCGCCAATACACCTCGCCTGCGCTCAACATTCGCAATCGTATTAGTGGCGGACAACCCAACAGGCGAATTCAGCGCGCCGTGAAAACCTGGGCGGGCGAGTGGGATACTGCGAAGTACGACAATATTGTCGATGGTGTCGATACTGTTGGTGTTGATATTGACCTCCATTTCGCGCCGGGCGACAAAGTGAATGCCAAACAAATTGGCACGACGCAAATTGTCAAGTCTGCGGACAAAGGAAAGAACATCGCCATCAATGCAGCGGTAAAAGATCGGAATATTCCGGTCGGGCAACCGGGCGAAGGCTTCCACGTCGATCAGGCTCCACACAACCGTAACCCGATGTACGCGGTCGAAAATGCTCCGGCGACTGATACCAAGTTGACGGATAAGGCGGCAAATGCAACCTGGGGACAACATGGCTTCCGCTATAAAGATGCCACTGGCGCAGAAAAAATTCAGGACGCCACACTCAAGGACACGCCACAATTGCCGGGACGTGGTGCGGATGCCAGCCAGAAGTTTGAAACCACCGCACTGGCTATCGAGGGAGAGCAGCAAGGGACATACTACGGCTCGGTACAATGGGGCTGGGAAACCGACGCAGCTGGTACATTCACGAAGTTGCCACTGACGGTTGTTTCCAATGATGCACCCTCAGCTATTTTCGGCGCAGCAGCGCAACAATGGAACACGACCAAGACCTCGACAGGCGCGAACGCACTGTCGCTTCCGACCGTTTCCGGCAAATACATTGCATTCGGATTGGTTCCTCTGATGAGCGCTCCCGCCCCGGCTGCTCAAACGGGCGTTACGGGGGTGGCCGCGCCGACGCCGACAAAGGTAGCGACCCTTGCGATGAATACGCGCGTCGAGGTCACGGATAATGGAGCATCCAACCCGGCCAATCAGGGCGTCGAAGCGCGCGAGCAGTGGCAGAAGGTGACGGTCATCGATGGCGGCTCGGTGGGGAAGGTGGGCTGGGTGCAGACCCGCGACCTCTCCGATTCACAGAGGCCGGACGCTGTTCTGGAGCCGGAGATGCGCCCGAACCCGACCGGACAGCCACAAACCGAAATAGCCTGAATTGGTTCGCGACGCTTGAGAGGAAAAACGAATGCGCCAGAATTTGCCCCGCGTGTTCACCTATTTGTTTTTTACTGCGTGTGCAGTCGGTTGTACGGTTCTGAAAGGGGGATGGATGAATTCGCAACGCGGTTCGACTATCGCCGGGAAACTGGCGCAGTTTAGCTACTCCGATCTTTTCATGCAAATGGAAACAGAAACGCTTGATGCACTCTGGGCTGAACCGGATGCGGCTTCGGCTTTGCACCATCTTGTACAGGCATCCGATGCGCCGCCACCGGTCGCGTTTCTGGCTGCGGAAATCCTCTTCGCGAAGGAGCCGGGCTACCCACCCTCAGCCGAACGCGAGCGCCTCGCCTCCATTTATGGGGCAGCACTCGAACAAAATTTGACGCGCATGGCAAATCCCTGGGGCTTGCCGGATCAGCTTGATGAACCCGTCGCGCAGCACTTCGTTAGCCTGGGGGAGAATGCTGTTCCGGTGCTGACCCGGTTACTCGAAAACACAAGCGGCGTCCGCTATGGCGGCAGCCGTGAGGCAACCTACGGCAACAGCTTTCAATATCGCGTCAAGGACCTCGCGGCGTTCTATCTCAGCAAAATTCGCGGGCTGCCGTATGAAATCAAGCAAACACCGCAGGAGCGCGACATCGAGATCGAAAGGCTGAAAACCAGTTTGAAATAGGAGAGTTATCAAATGGATGAAACACCCGGCGACGAAAGGGACGAACTCGATCAACTGGAACGGCAGGTCGAGCGCGGCACATTCTTCACGCATACGGCGCTCACCACCAACGCCGACCGCCTGCACGAAGCGGAAACGCTCCTCTATGCGCTGATCGATACAATGGTCGCCAAAGGCGCGCTGACGCCTGATGAAATTGTGGGCAAAGTGGAGTCTGTGCGGCAGGAACGTGCGCAGAATGGCGAGGTGGCGAGCATCGGTGTCGGGATGCGGGTCGATGGTAACTCAAGTACGCCTGCCGACTTTGTGCCAGTCAATTGCGCGGAGCGAATGCACATCTGCCATGCCGTTTGCTGCCGCCTCAGCTTCGCCCTGAGCGCCCCGGAAATCGAGGGCGGCAATGTGAAATGGGACCTCGGCCAGCCCTATTACATCCGGCAGGAACGCGACGGCTATTGCACGCACAGCAACCGCGAGACGCGCGCCTGTGGCGTGTATGAAAATCGTCCGCATGTGTGTCGCGTCTATAGCTGCGCGAACGACGACCGCATCTGGAAAGATTTCGAGCGAATGGAACTCAACGACGAGTGGATCGCCGCGAATCTGCATGTCGCCGCGCCGCGCATGGTGCAAGCCGCAATGACGCTTGTAAGCCCTGATAGCGGCGAAGTCGCCCCGAAGGTGGATTGACAACCTATTCTGGCTGACGGCGAGTGATTGCGCAAAAAGGCACAAACTGCTACAATGCCCTCGAATTACACTGCCGCGACCTGAAGCACGGCACGAGTATTGCGAGGCCGATTGTGACCACTTCTGTAGCGACCCGTCACCTGCACGAACCGGAAGCGGTTCCGCCTTCCAGCCCGCTCAAGGATTATTTGCAGCTTACCAAGCCGCGCATTTCGATCCTGCTCATCTTCACGACCGTAACCGCGATGGTGATCGCTGCGCGCGGGCAGGGTATCCCGTTGCTGACGCTCTGCGCGACAATTCTGGGCGGTGTCTGCGCCTCGGCGGGCGCGAGCGTGTTGAATTGCTACATCGACCGCGACATGGATGCGAGCATGTCCCGCACGCTCAATCGCCCGATTCCGGCGGGGCGCATCAAGCCACAGAACGCGCTGATCTTCGGATTCGCGCTGCTGGCGTGGTCGGCTTTCCTGCTCTACTGGTTGGTCAACCCGCTGACGGCACTCCTCGCGATGGTCGGTGCAATATATTATGTTGTCGTGTATACGATGCTGCTCAAGCGCAACACCGTTTTGAATATCCTGATCGGCGGCGGCGCGGGCGCGATGCCCGTGCTGGTCGGATGGGCGGCGGTCACGAATTCGATCTCGCTGGAAGCCGCGCTGCTCTTCGCGATCATCTTCTATTGGACGCCGCCGCATAGCTGGGCGCTGGCGCTGCTCGTTAATGCGGATTACACGCGCGCCAATGTCCCGATGATGCCCGTTGCGCGCGGCGAAGAGGCGACCCGCGTACAGATTGTCCTCTACAGCGTGCAGCTTCTGGTGCTGACCCTGCTGCCGCTGCCCTTCCGTATGCTCGGCATGTTCTATTTTCTGTGCGCGTTGCTGCTCGGTGCGGGGCTGATGTATCAGGCGCTGCACCTCTTGCAGGATGGCAGCAAGATCGCCGCGCGGCAGTGCTACAAATATACGACGATGTATCTCGCGCTGCTGTTCCTCGCGATGATTGCGGATGGATTGTTCTTTCGCCGCTAACGTGGTGCGCTGTGTGATGTAGGGGTCGGTCAAACCCGACCCATCTCCAACATTCTAGTTTAACGGTGCATCCGCTCGTATCGCCCGACCCATTTCCAGTTCGAGGTATCGCGCTCGTTCGGGCTGACGACCTGTGCGGCCTGCTGCGCATTCTGGTGCGCCACCAGCGTCGCGAGGATCGCGGCGACTTCCTGATTGCGCTTGCTCACCGTATCTACTTCATCCATGATGTTCACGCGCTCGACAAACCCAATATCGAACTTGCCGCTGATGAAATGGTGGCTGTCCATCAGTTTTTGGTGGAACGGGATATTGGTCTTGAGACCCATAATCCGGTATTCCTGCAAGGCGCGGCTCATCTTGCGGATCGCTTCCGGGCGCGTCTTGCCCCAACAGATCAGCTTGGCGAGCATCGAGTCGTAGTAGGGCGTCACCTCGTAGCCCGCGTAAATCCCGCTATCCAGCCGGATACCGGGACCCGTCGGCGCGAGGTGGACGTTCACGGTCCCGGTCGAAGGCAGGAAACGATTGTACGGGTCTTCGGCGTTGATGCGGCATTCGATGGCGTGGTTCTGGATCACCATCTCCTCTTGCGTCACGCCCATTTTGCGACCGCGCGCGATGCGGATTTGCTCCTTCACGAGGTCCACGCCATAGACGATCTCCGTGACGGCATGTTCGACTTGAATGCGCGTATTCATTTCCAGAAAGTAGAAATTACGGTCCTTATCGACCAGACATTCTATCGTCCCGGCGTTGATGTAATTGACCGATTGCGCAGCGCGCACGGCCATGTCTCCCATGCGGCGACGCAGGTCGTCATCGAGGAACGGCGAGGGCGACTCCTCGACCAGTTTTTGGTGGCGGCGCTGGATGCTGCAATCGCGTTCGCCCAAGTGGATCGTATTGCCGTGCATATCCGCGAGGATTTGAAACTCGATATGCCGCGCGCCTTCGAGCAGCCGCTCCAGATAGACCGTACCATCTCCGAACGCATTTTCAGCCTCGCGACGGGCAGCGGCCAACGCCGATTCGAGGTCTTCCGCGCGGCGCACAATCCGCATTCCTTTACCGCCGCCGCCCGCCGCTGCCTTGACCATCAGGGGGAATCCGACGAAGCTATGTGCGGCGCGGATGATCTCCTCGTTGCTCAAGCCCGCTTCTGTCCCCGGAATAGTCGGGACACCCGCGCGCTTGACCGTCTCACGCGCGGATTGCTTGTCGCCCATCGTCGCAATGGACTCCGCGCGCGGTCCGATGAAGACGATCCCGGCATCCGCGCACGCGCCCGCAAAGGCTTCGCGCTCGGAGAGGAAGCCGTAGCCGGGATGGATCGCGTCTACATGCGCCTTGCGCGCAACATCGATCAGTTTGTCGATCACGAGGTAGCTTTCGCGCGGCGGTGGTGGTCCGATGTGGTACGCTTCATCGGCATAGCGGACATGCAGCGCGGCACGGTCCGCATCGGAATAGACCGCGACGGTACGGATGCCCAGTTCGCGACACGCGCGGATCACGCGCACCGCAATTTCGCCGCGATTGGCGATCAGCACCTTGCGGATCGGGTGCGATTGTGGGGAAAGCGAGTCGGCCATAATTGAAAATTTTCCATGAACCCGGAGCGTCTGCTTATTCTAACACCACACCACGCAAGCGATACGCCTTACACCAATGCGCGTCCCCCATCCATGAAATACACCCCGCCCGTCGCGAAATCCATCTCGATTAAAAACGCGGCGGTCTTCGCCACATCTTCCGGCGAACCAATCCGCTTGAGGACCGATTTACCCTCAGCCCAATCGCGTTTGGATTGCGGCGCATTCTCCGGCAGAAGCACCGTCCCAGGCGCGATAGCATTGACGCGGATCGTCGTCGCGAGTTCCACTGCCATCGACTTCGTGAGCGAAACCAACCCGCTCTTCGCGGCGGCGTGATGCGCGTTGCCCGGCCACACCTGAAACGCGCTCAGGTCCGTGATATTGATAATCACGCCCCCACCACCTGCCAGCATATGCCGCGCGGCGGCTTGCGACGCGGTGAACGGTCCGCGCAGGTTGACCGTAAGCGCGAAATCCCATTCCTCATCCGTGATTTCCATGAATGGCTTATTGAGCCACACGCCCGCGCTGTTGATCAGCACATCGATCCGGCCTAGCGCCTGCGCCGCGTCATCAATGAAGCCGCGAAGCTGCACGCCGTTCGCGACATCGACCCGCGCGGCGAATGTCCGGCGGCCTAGCGCCTCGATTTCGGCCTGCGTCTGCGCGTGCGGCTCGCCCGCATAGAACCATGTGAACGCAATATCCGCGCCACGCCGCGCCAGTTCCAGCGCGATCACCCGTCCCACGCGCTGCGCCGCGCCCGTGATCACGACAACCTTGTTTTCCAAATTCACACAACACCCGCCCTTCGCATCAAATCCTTCGCCGCCACGCGGCAGCGCTCCAGCAGCGCCGCGACATCCACACCGATCACCTGCTTGTTTCGCAACAGCACCCGTCCCCCGACAATCACCGTATCCACATCCGCGCCGCTCGCAGTATAGACCACCGCAGAGGCCGCATTATGTACGGGTTGGCTGCGCGGCGTGTTCAAATCGATCAGGATCACGTCCGCACGCGCGCCCGCTTCCAGCGTCCCGGCGGTCGCCATACGCAGTACATCCGCCGGGTTGAGCGCGTTCGCGTCCAGCGTACCGACCTTCGCAAGCAGTGCTGTCACCTTGAGCAGTTCGACCATATCCTGATTGTTATTGCTGCCCGATCCATCCGCACCGAGCGAAATAGGGATGCCACGCGCGCGCAGTGCCGGGATTGGCGCGACCCCGCTGCCGAGGATCATGTTGCTCGTCGCGCAATGGACCACCCGCGCACCCGAACGCTCGATCAACATCTGCTCATGCTCGCTAATCCAGACGCTGTGTACAAGCTGCGTGCGCGGCGCAAGCACGCTCAGTTCATTCAGCCATTCGACATGGCGCAGGCCGTTTCGCGCGAGCATCAGGTCCACCTCCGCGCGCGTTTCGGCGGTGTGCAGGTGGAACGGCGCGTCCCAAACTTCCGCGCGTGCGAAGGTCTCGCGCATCAGCGCATCCGAACAGCGCCAGGGAGCCATCGGACCGACCGCGATTTGCAAGCCGTCGCCGTGATACTCCGCGTGCAGGCGGTCCAGCTCCGCGAGGATCGTATCGGTCGGCTGCGCGCCGCTACCGAGGTCCACCCACCCATAGGCCAGCGTGAAGCCCAACCCGATCTCGCTTGCAGCCTGCAACACGGCGTCCGTATGCGCCGGGCTGGTCGTGATCTTGTGATGTTCGGTAAGCGCCGTCACGCCGCACGTCAGATTTTCAACGAGGCCGAGCAGCGTTGCCAGATAAACATCTTCGGGCGTCATAGCAGCCTGCACAGGCCAGATCACCTCACGCAGCCATGCCGCGAGCGGCTTCTCATCCGCGAGACCGCGCACGAAGCTTTGGCTGAGGTGCGTATGCGCGTTCACGAGGCCGGGCAGCGCAGCCATTTGCGGCGCGTCGATGACCGTATCCGCGCCCGCCGGGGCTTGGGACAGCGGTCCGACCGCCGCGATCCGGTCGCCCTCGATCAACACGAAGCCAGAATCATGAATGGGTCCAGCCAGCGTAATTACCGCGCAATTTTTGAGGAGAATGCTGGTCATGGATCAGACCTTCGACGCATCCCCAACCGCATCATAGCCCGCTAGTTCCAGCGTGCGCGCGCCGTCGCGCTCCACCCATACGCCACACTTCCCGCCAAGTTCGCTGGCTTCCAGCGTGAGCGGCGTGCCGTCCATGCGCAGCGCGGGGTTGTACCACTCCGCGATTTGCGCCGAGTTGCCCTCGATGTAATGCCCGATCAGCGCGCGCCGGAAGCGGTCCGGCGTGGTGTTCGGCAGGCTGCCATGCACCAGCGAACCATTGAAAAACAGCACGTCACCGGGTTCCATCAGCATCGAGTGCGTTTGCGTGCCTTCCGGGACCGGAACCGTCACATCCGTAAAACTCGCGTTCGTGTCGGCCTTCACGGTGCAGAGCAGCGGCCATTTATGGCTACCCGGCACGGCGCGGATGCAGCCGCTTTCATCGTCGCAACTGTCAAGCGCCAGCCATGCCGCGATGCACGTCCCCGGCTGCACACGCAGATAATAATTATCCTGATGCAGTGCCTGCCCGCGCGTCCCAGGCGGCTTGAAATAGAGCATCGTCTGCACCGCGTAAGGTTCGCGACCGAGCAGCCCCGTCAAGCATTCGTTGATCCGCGAATCGAGCAACCAGCGCCGTGCGGTCTCATCCCAGCGGTGCATGTGGATCATGCGGGGATACTTGCGCAATAAATCATCCTTCGCGGAGTTGACGCCCAGATCATCGCCTTCATACGATCCCTTGAGCCGCATTTCCGTAAAGTAGTCGCGGTAAAACGCCGCCTCGTCTGCGCTGAACACACTGCGCTTGATCAGGTAGCCCAATTCCTGAAATTGTGAAGAATCCTGCTGTGTAATCATGCACGCACCCTCGCTCCCATCCCGATCTTTTCCACCGCTGCAAGCAAATCCGCGACGCCCGGCAATACGAAGGCTTCCAGCTCCGGCGCATAGGGCAGCGGCACGTTCTTCGCGCCGACGCGCACAATCGGCGCATCCAGCCAATCGACCGCCTCTTCCGCAATCAATGCGGCAATTTCCGCGCCAACCCCGCCGCGACGGTGGCCTTCGTGCGCGATGATCACGCGCCCCGTCTTCTCCACCGAGCGGATGATCGTCTCCAAATCGAACGGCACGAGCGTTCGCGGGTCGATCACTTCCACCGAGACGCCGCCCGCCTCTAGCTGCTGCGCTGCATCGAGCGCGTGGCGCAGCATCCCGCCGACCGCGATTAATGTCACGTCGCGCCCCTCACGGACGACATTCGCCACCCCAAGCGGCACGAGATGCTCTCCATCGGGTACGGGTCCTTTACGGTCATAAAGCATCTTGTGTTCAAAGAACAGCACCGGATCATTGCCGCGTATCGACGATTTGAGCAGCCCTTTCGCGTCGGCGGGCGTGGCCGGGACCGCGATTTTTAACCCCGGAATATTCAGAAACCAGCTTTCCACGCTCTGGCTGTGCTGCGCGGCGGCGGAACCGGGCGCGCCCGTCGTCACGCGCACGACGACCGGGACATTCGCCTTGCCGCCCGTCATAAAACGCGCTTTCGCGAGCTGGTTCACGATCTGGTCGCCCGCGACAGGCAGAAAATCCCCAAACATGATCTCGATTACCGGGCGCATCCCCATCATCGCCGCGCCGAGCGCCGCACCGACAATGGCGCTTTCGCTGATCGGCGTGTCCAGTACGCGCGCTTCGCTGAACAGGTCCACGAGGTCGCGCGTCACCCCGAACACGCCGCCGAAGGTCGCCACATCCTCGCCCATCACGAATACGGTCCGGTCGCGCTCCATCTCCTCGCGCAGGGCTTCGTAAATGGCTTCGCTGTAGGTGATTGTGCGCATGGGTCCCTGCTACTATGAATATCATGAATTGTAGCGCAATCTGCTACGTGCGCTTGTCGTACATGCGCGTCCGTCCTTTTGACTCGCCAGCCGTCGCCAATTCGATGCTTGCTCTCAACTTAATTCTTTCGGTGTTGTCCTGAGTTTGCAAGCGCCCTACGTGCCGCAACCCCGCGCTTGACCCACCGCCCCCGATCCTTTATACTTCTGTACCGTTTGCAGCCCTGCGAAGGTTGCTTTTCGACTGTATACATGCCGCGCGACGCGGTTGGAGAATCCCGAACATGATCAAGCGTACATACCAACCCAAAAAGCGCCGCCGCCAGCGCGTGCATGGCTTCCGCCAGCGCATGGCGACACCCGGTGGCCGTAAGGTGCTGGCGCGCCGCCGTCTGAAAGGCCGCCATGTCTTGAGCGTCCAGGTGCGCCACGTCAAGAAGGTGAACTGGAATAGTTAGGCGATGCTGCGTCCGCTGCGGCTGCGCGCGAGCGCCGATTTCGCCCACGCGCGAAAGGTTGGGCGGACAATCCGCCATCCGCTTGTCGCGCTGAACAGCGTCCCGAACGCTCTCGATCACAACCGCTATGGCTTCATCGTCGCCAAAAAGGTCGGCGGTGCGGTCGTGCGCAATCGGGTCAAGCGGCGGCTGCGCGAAATAGCGCGGGCGCGACATGCGGGGCTGCTGCAAGGCTATGATCTGGTCTGGATCGCGCGCAACGAAGCCGCCGCCGCAACGTATATTCAGTTAAGTGACGCGGCGCAAGAACTCTTGCGCCGCGCAAGGCTGGTTAAGGGCGAGGAGACGCGATGAAGTACATCGGTTTGGGCGCGATCCGGTTCTATCAGATGACGCTCTCGAAAGTCCTCCCGCCAAGCTGCCGCTTCGAGCCGAGTTGCTCCCGCTATACCTACATCGCTATCGACAAGTACGGCCTGCTGCGTGGGTCGTGGATGGGCTTCCGGCGTATTCTGCGCTGCAATCCATTCAACCCCGGCGGCTATGACCCCGTACCCTAATGTTTGTGAGTATAAAATCCCTGTGCGTAACTTCAAAGCGCTGATCGGCCTCGCGGTTCTGGTCCTGATCCTGACGGGCTGTTCGTCTGTCGTGACGGGCGAAAGCTGGGCGAACCTCTCGACGGATGGCAAATATATCTATGCCGCGTACAAGGAGCAGGTCTTCAAAATCGACCCGAATCCCAGCGCGAGCGTCCCCTCCGACCGCCGCCCGGTGCTGTGGCTCAAAAAGCTGACCAACAATCCGCACTTCTACGCTGCGCCGACCGTCTCCGAAGATGGTACGCTCTATGTCGGTTCCTACAACCGCGCGCAGTCGGCGCTCTACGCATTGCGCGCCGAGAACGGTGGGGTGGTCGAAAACTGGCGCATCCCCACCTACGCGGATAAGGTCGTCAGCCCGGCGACCATCGCGGGCGATATGGTCTACATCGGCATTGGCGACAAGGGCGTGCGTGGCTACAACCGCAAGACAGGGTTGGAAGTCAAATTCGACGGCACGAATTACGGTGTCTGGGCGAAGCCGCTGATCATTGGTGAAACGCTCTATATCTCCTCGCTCGACCATTACCTCTACGCGCTGAATCCGACGACCCTTGAGCAGAAGTGGAAGGTCGATCTGGGCGGCGCGGCTGCCGACGCTCCTGCTTACGATGGAGCGGGGACGCTCTACATCGGGACCTGGAACAGCGAACTCGTGGCAATAGACATCAGCGGCGAAGCGGGCAAAATCACGAGCCGCTACAAGACGAAAAACTGGGTGTGGTCCAGCCCCGCGTATGAAGACGGCGCGTTGTATTTCGGCGACCTGAGCGGCACACTTTACGCGCTCGATGCGAAGACGCTGGCCGAAAAATGGACGATCCCGCCGGAAGCTGAAGTACCGGGCGGCATTCGCGGGCGCGTAGGTATTGCCAAAAACATCACCGTCGTGCGTACCGTCAATGGGCAGGCGCAAACCGAAGTCATCCCGACGATGATCGTCTATGGCACGGAAGGCAAGAAAGCCTATGCGGTGGACGCAGATAAGAAACCGTTGTGGACTTCCGCACTGGTGATGAGTGATCGCATTTTGAGCGATATACTTATCGTCGGTAATTCTGCCGTGTTCACAACTATGTCCGAAGATCAGCTCGTCGTTGCGCTCAACCTGAGCAGCGGCCAGCGCGATTGGCAGCTCCGGCTTGCGGATGCGCAAAGCGTCTTCCAGCCGACCAGCCAACCCTAAAGCCCAGCGCCATCGTTTGTTGTACTGGATGCACTTGCTATGGATTTCCTGACAAACCCCTTCGCTACCGCGCTGCTGTTCTTCTATCAGCTTCTCGGCAACAATGTGATCCTGACGATCATCGTCTTCACGGTGATTATCCGTATGCTCGTCTTCCCGCTGACCTGGCAGCAGTTGAAATCATCGAAGGCGATGCAGAAGATTCAGCCGGAGATGAAGGAGATTCGCGAGAAGCACAAGGGCGACCGCGAGAAGCAAGCCGCCGCGCAGATGGAACTCTATAAGAAGTATGGGGTCAACCCGTTCGCGGGCTGTCTGCCGCTGGTCGTTCAGCTTCCAATTCTGCTTGGCTTGTATGGCGCGATCACAATCGCACTAGCAGCCTCTCCGCTGCAAGTGCTGGATGTGAGCCACCGCCTGCTGGTCCCCGGCCTCGCGAATCTGATCCCGCTCCAGAACCGCTTCTGGATTTGGAATCTCGG
>Ga0123337_10003493_pt1 | contig 16685 bp, 16 predicted proteins | sample frozenSSSSmetaG_FD_89792 | JGI IMG/M metagenome (GOLD analysis project Ga0123337, IMG submission 89792) | Glacier valley bacterial and archeal communities from Borup Fiord, Nunavut, Canada, to study Microbial Dark Matter (Phase II) -... | ecosystem: Environmental > Aquatic > Freshwater > Ice >... | reverse complement strand
GCGCGGCGGCTGGATGTTCCGCTACATGCACGCCAACGGCGCGAGCTTCTTCTTCATCGTCGTCTATCTGCACATCTTCCGCGGGCTGTATTACGGAAGCTACAAGCCGCCGCGCGAGCTGGTCTGGATGATGGGCGTCACCATCCTGCTGCTGATGATGGCGACTGCGTTCATGGGCTATGTTCTCCCGTGGGGTCAGATGAGCTTCTGGGGCGCGACCGTAATCACCAACCTGTTCTCCGCCGTTCCGATCGTGGGCGAGGCGCTTCACACGTGGCTGCTCGGCGGCTTCTCGCCCGACAACCCCACGCTCAACCGCTTCTTCTCGCTCCACTATCTGCTGCCGTTCGTTACGCTCGGCGTGGTGGTGCTCAAAATCTGGGCGCTGCACATCCCGGGATCGTCAAACCCGCTCGGCGTGGATGTGAAGGGGCCGCAGGATACGCTTCCCTTCCACCCCTATTTCACCTCGAAGGACGCAGTCAGCCTCGGCGTTTACCTGCTGCTGTTCTCGGTCGTGGTATTCTTCGCACCCAACCTGTTCGGGGAAGCGGACAATTATATTCCGGCCAACCCGCTCGCCACGCCCGCGCACATCGTGCCCGAATGGTATCTGCTGCCCTTTTATGCGATTCTCAAATCCTTCACGGTGGACTTCCTGTTCATTCCCGCCAAGCTTTGGGGCGTGCTTGCGATGTTTGCGTCGATCGTGCTCCTGTTCTTCCTGCCCTGGCTCGACCGCTCGCCGGTGCATTCGAACAAGTTCCGGCCTTTGAATCGTGCGTCCTTCTGGATATTGCTCCTGGACATCGTCATCCTGGGCGTCTGCGGCGGCCACGCAGACGAGCCGTTCATCCGCATCGGTCAGTTCGCCTCCGCCTATTATTTCCTGCACTTCCTTGTGATCGTGCCGATCGTCAGCAGCATCGAGACGCCCGAGCCGATGCCGCGCTCGATCAGCGAGGCGATCTTCAAGGGCAAGGAAGCGATCGCCAGCGTCGCGGGGGCGGGGCGTGGTCCCGCGCTTGCAACCCCCGGCCTCGTCCCCGCCGAATAGCCGAAGGATAGCCTTTCCATGGTCCGCATCGTCGGCTTCTTCGCAGGTCTCGCCTTCGTTCTCGTGCTCATGCTCGCGGCGTTCCAGCACCGCGAGCCGAGTGCGCCGCTCCCGCACGGTATGCCGCCGATCGACCAGAAATGGTCATTCGATTCGGGAATGGGTATTTTCGGCAAATACGATCGCCAGCAACTCCAGCGCGGTTTTGCGGTCTACAAGCAGGTCTGCTCGGGCTGCCACTCGCTCAAGCTTGTCGCGTTCCGCGATCTCGAGGACATCGGCTTCAGCGCTGCCGAAGTGAAGGCCGAGGCCAAGCAGCACGATGTGCCCTCGCTCAATCCCGAAACCGGCGAGGTTGCAACGCGCAAGGGGGTGCCGAGCGACTATTTCCCCGGCCCCTATCCGAACGAAATCGCCGCACGCGCCGCGAACAACAATGCGCTCCCGCCGGACATGAGCCTGCTTGCCAAGGCGCGCGAGGGCGGATCGGCATATATCTATTCGCTCGTCGGCCACGGCTATGACGAGGCCGGGCGGCCCAAGGGGTTCGAAACGCCGACGGGTCTTTACTTCAACAAATACTATGCCAACCTCAATATTGCGATGCCCCCGCCGCTCGCGGCCGACGGGCAGGTGACCTACGGGGATAATACGAAGTCCACTGTCGACCAGAATGCGAAGGATATCGCGGCATTCCTGATGTGGACCGCCGAACCCAAGCTGATGGCACGGCGCGAGACGGGGGTGGCGGCGGTGCTGTTTCTCACCATCCTGACCGGGCTGCTGTTTGCGACCTACAAGAAGGTCTGGAAAGACGTGAAGAAGCCGGGTGCGGCTGCGGGGTTTGCTCCCGCCGAGTAGCCGCGCGCCCTTCCCCTGGCCTGTTCCTGTCTCTTCCCTCGCTGGGCGAACGGCGTGCTTGCGGCGCGGGCATTCTCCGCCTGTGAGGAGGGATGCACAGCGGAGCAACCGAACGGCAGCGGTGTTGCCGATCATGCCCGCATCCGTCACAACGCAACCGTGATAGACTCGAACAGCAAGTTGCGCCTCGGCATCGTCGGCGGCAGCGGCCTTTACCAGCTCGCCAGCCTCGCCAAGGCCGACTGGGTCACCATCGACACTCCCTTCGGCCCCGCCTCGGACGCGCTGCTCCACGGCTTCCTCGGCGAGACCGAATGCGTGTTCCTCCCCCGCCATGGGCGTGGACACACCAAAGCTCCGCACGAGATCAATTACCGCGCCAATATCGCCGCGCTCAAGATCGCGGGCTGCACGCACATCCTTGCCATCTCGGCGTGCGGCTCGTTCCGCAAGAAGCTCAGCCCCGGCACCTTCGTCGTGGTCGATCAGTTCCGCGATTTCACCCGCGCCCGCGCCAACAGTTTCTTCGGCGATGGCATCGTCGCGCACATCGGCTTCGGCCACCCCACCTGCGCCGCACTGTCCCGCACCGCCGAGGACGCACTCGTCGCGTGCGATATCCCGCACCGCGTCGGCGCCACCTATGCCATCATCGAAGGCCCCCGTTTTTCCACCGCTGCGGAAAGCCACGCGATGCGCGATTCGGGTTGCGATCTTGTGGGTATGACCGGCCTCCCCGAAGCGTGTCTCGCGCGCGAGGCCGAACTCCATTACGCCGCCGTCGCTATGGTGACCGATTACGATGCCTGGCATCCCGAAGCGGCACATGTAGACGTTGCGAGCGTAATCGCCGTCGTCCACGCCAATGCCGCCGCCGCTGCGCGCCTCGTCACCGAAGTTGCCGCGCGGTTGCCCGCGATCACCGCCTGTTCCACCGGCTGCGCGCACGCGCTCGATGGCGCGGTCATCACCGCGCGAGAGCGCTGGCCCGATGCAATTGTCGCCAAGCTCGATGCAGTCGCGGGCCGGGTGCTCACGGCATGAACGAAGACCTGCGCGCGCTCATCCGCACCATTCCCGATTTCCCCAAACCCGGCGTCCAGTTCCGCGATATCACCACATTGCTTCTCGATGGCCCCGGCTTCCACACCGCGATCGATCGCCTCGCCGCCACCCTCGCGCATAGCCGCCACGATGCAGTCGCGGGAATCGAGGCACGCGGCTTCGTCTTCGGTGCCGCGCTCGCGCACGCGCTTGGGCTGGGGGTCGTGCTGCTCAGGAAGCAGAACAAGCTCCCCGGCACCACTATCGGGGTAAACTATGCGCTCGAATATGGGCAAGACCGTATCGAAATGCATGCGGACGCGGTCCAGCACGGCATGCGCGTGCTGCTCGTGGACGATCTGATTGCGACCGGAGGCACCGCGCTCGCAGGCGCGCAATTACTGCGCGAGGCGGGGGCGGTGGTGGATACCGCCGCGTTCGTGATCGATCTGCCCGATCTGGGAGGTGCCGCTCGCCTGCGCGCAGCCGACGTCACCGTGCACGCGCTGGTGGCGTACGAAGGCGAATAGGTCAGGCTTTGCGCCGCATCCCGATCACAACCGCGCCCAATCCTAACAATGCCAGCGCAGCAGGTTCGGGCGTCGGGATTATCGCACTGCCGAACTGCGCCGCGATCACGCTGTAACCCAAATCGTTCGGATGGACGTTGCCGATAGGCTCCACGCCGGGATAGGACCCGTCGCGATAAAAGCCGTGCGGCTGCTGCGCCATGTAGGTATATTGCGCCTCATGGCCTTTGAACGGCGTCGCCGTGTCAACGTAGTAGGCACCAAACTCGGCCGCCAGACCTTTGATGATCGCATCGAGTTTCGGACCTGCCGCTGCGAAAAACGCTCCGGCCGGGTTGGTCGGTTCGGCCGGGAACGGATTGTAATAATTGACGAGATAGAGTTTTGCCGAGGGTGCCACACCCTTTATGAAAAGCAGATTGCCCTCTTCGGTCGCGCGATAGGTGGCAAGCGTCGGGCCGAGCAACTGGAGCGCGTTGGGCAACAGTGCGATCGCGCCCAGCTCGTTGAAGCCGAGCGTGATCGAGATGGTGGTGATCGTATCGCCCGCCGCAGCAATCGAAGCGGCGTTGGTGGTGAACAATTTCACTTGCGACGTCGCGGACTGGCCGGTGTAGTTCAGGTTCTCGAGCGCGAGCGGCACGTCAGTGCGGCCCACGACCGGCGGACTGCGACCCACACCCGTCTGGAAGCTCGAAGCGGTCTCGCCGTCGATTGCGAGATTGATCACGCGTGGCCGCACGCCGCCAGTGGCAAGCGCGTCGGCCACTTTGCTGACATATCCCTGGTCGCCGAACGACGGGGCATAATATAGACCAGTTTACCCGTGCGTGATGGAATCGCCAAGCGCGACATACACCGGAGCCGCAGCAACGGGAAACGCGGCGACGATTGCCGAACACAAAAGAACGGTCTTGAGCATCGTGGAAATCCCGGTTCGTCGATGGTTGCGCATCGATGAAAACGGGAGGGGACTTCGGGTTGCTTGCGCAGATGAAACAATCGTTGCCGGAACATATCAGTCGAACGGGTTGCTCCGCCCCCGGAAGTTCAGCCGAACCGGCACGCCCTGAAATCCCAGATCCTCGCGCAGACTGTTGATCAGATAGCGCCGGTAGCTCTCGGGCAATTCCTCGGTGCGGTTGCCGAACACCACGAACGTCGGCGGACGCGTGTTCGCCTGCGTGATATAGCGCAGCTTGATCCGCCGTCCGCCCGGCGAGGGCGGCGGGTTGCGTTCGCTCGCGCTCTCGAACCATCGGTTGAGCGCGCTCGTGCTCACACGCCTGCTCCAAGCATCGCGCGCCTCGAACGCTGCATCCATCAGCGCATCCAGCCCCTTGCCCGTCGCGCCCGAGATCGCGAGCAATGGCACGCCCTTGATCTGCGCCAACCCCTCGTCGAGCGCGCGGCGCACGCCCTGGAACAGCGCGGACTGGCCCACCGCTACGTCCCATTTGTTAAGCGCCACGATAAACGCGCGGCCCTCGTCGAGCACCTGATCGGCGATGCGCAGATCCTGCCCCTCCAGCCCCAGCGTTGCATCGAGCAGCAGCACCACCACTTCGGCGAAATCGATCGCGCGCCTCGCATCGGCAGCAGACAGCTTCTCCAGCTTCTCGACCACCTTGGCGCGTTTGCGCAGGCCCGCCGTGTCGATCAGCCGAACCGGCTTGTCCTTCCACTCCCACTCGATCGCGATGCTGTCCCGCGTGATCCCGGCTTCGGGCCCGGTGACCAGCCGCTCGCTCCCTACCAGCCGGTTGATCAGCGTGGACTTGCCCGCGTTTGGCCGCCCGACGATCGCCAGCTTCAATGGCCCCGTCTCATCCTCCACCTCCCCCGCCGCGAGCGCGTCGGCCGCCGCCTTGTCGATGAACGGCGCGAGCGCCTCGAACAGATCGGCCATCCCCTCGCCATGCTCCGCCGAGATCGCCACTGGATCGCCCAGTCCCAGTTCGAACGCCTCCATCAACCCCGCATCGCCCGCGCGCCCCTCCGCCTTGTTGACCACCAGGATCACCGGGGCGGCTCCCGCGCGCAGCCACTGCGCGAAATAGCGGTCCGCCGGCGTCAGCCCGATGCGCCCGTCGATCACCAGCAGCGCAACTGCGGCATCGCCCAACGCCGCCGTGGTCTGCACGCGCATACGCCCGCTCAGCGCACCCTCGTCCGCTTCCTCCAGCCCGGCGGTATCGACCGCAGTAAACTCCAGATCGTAAAGCTGCGCCTGCCCTTCGCGCCGGTCGCGCGTTACGCCCGGCTGATCGTCCACCAGCGCGAGGCGGCGGCCAACGAGGCGGTTGAACAGCGTGGATTTGCCGACATTCGGTCGGCCGACAATTGCGACTTTGGGGAGTGACATTGTCGTTGCCATAGGCGCTTATCTGCCCGGCTGCACTATTTGACGGCTGCTCCCGCCGATGTACCCCGGAACGCCACCAGCCGCCCTTTGTCTGTCAGTGCGAACAGCATGTTGCCCGCGATCACCGGGGGCAGATACGTCGGCCCCGGCAGCGGCCACGTATCGCCCAACTGGCCGTTCGCCGGATCGACCCAGCCGAGCCGCCCGTGGCTCCCCGTCACCCACAGCTTGTCCGAGGCGAGCACGGGGCCATACCAGCGGATATCGCCCACCTTCTTCTTCGCCTTGCGATAGGCGGGGAGCACATGCACCCAGCGGATCTTGCCCTCGGCGCGCGTTAGCGCGACCAGCTCGCCCTTGAGCGTCAGAGCGAACACCCAGTCGCCCGCTACCCACGGCATCGAGAGACCTGCGAAATTGCGCTCCCACACGCGCGTGCCCGTCGTCAGCTCCAGCGCGACCATGCGCCCGCCGTGGCCGATGGCAAACACGCGGTCACGGTCGATCACGGGGGAGGCGTCGATGTCCGCGATCGCGTTGATCGCGGTCGACCGGCCCGTGCGCGAGAGTGCGTCCTGCCACACGGTGCGGCCGTTGGCCGAGAGAAACGCAGTCAGCTCCCCGCTCGAAAAGCCCGCGACGATGGTGGTGCCCGCGACCGCCGGGGTGGCGACACCGAGCAGACCCGCCTGCTCGGGTGTGCCCGCCACGTCCCAGACCTTCGCGCCCGTCGCAGCGTTCAGCGAGAAAATCTGATTGTCCTGGCTGATCACATACAGCCGCTCGCCCGCGAGCGCAGGCGCGCCGCGCAGCGGCGCGCCCACATCGGTCCGCCATAGCGGTTTGCCGTCGGCAGCCGCGAACGCCATCGTCACGCCATAGCCGCTCGTCGCGTACACCGCCTTCGCGTCCGCGCTCACCCCGCCGCCGAACGCGACCGCTTTGGGCGTGTGTTCGCGCACGATATGACGCTCCCACAGCAGGCGGCCGCTCTGCATGTCGAACGCGCGAATGTCCGCCATTGTATCGATCGTGTAGACATGACCTCCCGCCACGACGGGCGCTGACGCCAGCCGCCGCGTGCTCGTGCTGCCCGCGCCGATCGAAACATCCCACGCGCGCACCAGCTTGGGCGAGAGTTCCAGATTGCCCGGTGCCTTCTCGGCGGTCACGCCGGGCTGGCCCCAGTCCGCATTGGGCTGCGATGGCGGCAGCGTAATCGGCGTATCGGCGAGCGCGGGATCCGCCTCGATCTTGTTGTCGAGCGCGAGCACGGGCAGCCGCTCGCCCATCGTGGGTGTCTTGTGACCATGGTGCTTGCCGGGCTTACCTGCATGATCCTTGGTGGTGTGGCAGGCAGCGAGCGCGATCAGCGCGAGCAAGGCAGTGCGATACACGTAAGACTTCACTTGGCGGGCGCTCCGGGCAGGGCAGGTGCAGCGCTCGCAGGCGCGCCGACTGGCGTCATCGCGGCCGCAAGCTGTTGCGCGCGGCCCCGGATCGAGGGCGGCACGCTCTCCTCCTTGGCCAGCGCCTCGAACAGCGGCCGCGCGAGTTCGGGCCGCCCTGCCTTCATCTGCGCAAGCGCCGTCAGCTCGCCCGCCGTGCCGAACCAGGGATTGCCGGGCAGCGCCATGGATTTCAGCCGGTCGATCACCGCCTGCGGAGCCATGGTATCGAACTCGATCTGCGTCGCCTTAAGGGTCGCAAGATCGCGAAATGGCTTGGCCAAATCCGTATTCGCCGCCGCCTTGTTGTAAAGCGCGGCCGCCCCCTTGCTGTCTCCTGCGGTCGCAGCTGCGCCCGCGCGCTCCAGCAGCGCCAGTGCGCGATAGCCCGGCTCGGGCGCGGTTTCGAGCTGCGCGAGTGTTCCTTGCGCCTTCTTCGCTGCTTCCGCGCCACCGCGCGTCTGGCTCAACGCCTGCGCGAACTGCTGCGCGCGCTCGTTCGCACGGTCGGCCTGCACGCGCCGCCACTGGAGCCAGCCGGCCACCGCGATCAGCAGTGCGGCCACACCCACCAGCAGCCAGCGGCCGTAGCGCGCCCAATAGGTGCCGAGCTTCTCGCGGCGATATTCCTCGTCCACCTCGCGGATGAACGCATTGCCGGTTTCGTTCGTATTCGCCAATGCCTGCTCGCTTCGGTTACAGTACGCCCCCACGCACCAGTTCAATCTGTGGCGTTTAACGGGCTTGCGGGCTTCCGCAAGCTGAATGGGTCGGGGCCAAGCCTAAAGCGCCGCAGCCGGATAGATTTCCGCCTCCCCCGGGAAGCTCCGTTCGCGCACCGCTGCCGCATAGGCGGCCGCCGCATCGCCCACGCGGGCGGCGAGATCGTCGAACCGGCGCACGAAGCGCGGCACGCGCTCGAACATGCCCAGCATGTCGTCGATCACCAGCACCTGCCCGTCGCACCCCGCCGACGCGCCGATGCCGATCGTGGGGCACGGGACCGCCGTCGTGATCGCACGCGCGAGCGGTTCGACGACGCCTTCGATCACCATCGCAAACGCGCCCGCCCCCGCCACCGCGCGCGCATCGGCGAGGATCTTCGCCGCCTCTGCCTCGCTGCGCCCACGCGCGCCATAGCCGCCGAGTGTGTTCACCGCCTGCGGGGTCAGCCCCACATGCCCCATCACGGGAATGCCGCGCGCCACGAGGAAAGCGATCGCCGCCGCCATCGCGGTGCCGCCCTCCAGCTTCACCGCCGCAGCCCCCGTCTCCGCCAGCACGCGCGCCGCAGACGCGAACGCCGCTTCGGGCGAGGCTTCGTAACTGCCGAACGGCATATCGATCGCTACGAGCGCCTTGCTTGCGCCGCGCACCACGGCCGCCCCGTGCGCGATCATCATGTCCAGCGTGACGGGCAGCGTGGAGGGCAGGCCGTAGATCGTCTGCGCGAGACTGTCGCCGACCAGCAATATGTCCACATGCGCATCGAGCAATTGCGCCATGCGCGCGGTGTAGGCGGTCAGCACCACAAGCGGCACACCGCCCTTGCGCATGAGGATCGCAGGCGCGGTCGTCGCACGCCGCGCGGGCGCAGGTTCGGCGGCTGTTCCAATGGCGTGGACCGACATGCGGGCCTCAGGCAGGCTCGGGCAGCAGCGTATCGCGCGCGGCCTGCCATTTGCGCCAAAGCGCCCACGCCTTGCCCGCGAAAATACCGGCGACGAACGCGCCCGCCGCAATCTCGCCCAAAGCAAAGCCCAGATGCCGTTCGACGCCGGGATCCATAACGATACGATATTGCACGTAATATTTGAGCGCGAAGAACAGGACCAGCAGCGGCGGAAAGCTCAAGTCGGCGGGAATGGTTAGCCGCCGATGCTCATGGTCCGCGCCTATAGCGGCGTGCGACAGCGACAGCCAACCCACGCCCAGCCCCGCCGCCGCTCCGCCCGCCCAGGCAAGCGCCGCCAACCCGCCATGACCCACCCGGAACACCGTCACCAGGCTGAACGCGCCGATGATCGCCGGGATGACCCACAGCCGGTCCACCCTTCCCACGCGCGGCCGCGCATACCGCCACGCCCGCACAAGGACGAAGGCAAAGATCAGGTAGACGAACCACGGCGTGTTCGCAGCGAAGAGGCGGATTTCATCCATCAGCCACTCTTTGTCGCGCGGATGGCCGCATGTGGCAAGTCGGCCGAAACGGGGAGGGGGCATGGTCCTGCCCCCTCCCGCATTGCATCGTTAAAGCTAGTCGCGATCGTTCCGGCCGCCCCAGATCAGGTGACTGATCGCCGAGGCCGCGATGCCGATCAGCGCCACGGTGATCAGCGGATTGCGCTTGGCTGCGCCCGCCACCTGGTCCGCGCGCTGCTTCACGCTGTCGGGCGCACGGTCGTAGGCACCGCGCACCGCGTCGCCCGCGCTGCGCACCGCATCCTGCGCCGCGCTGCCCGCGCGCGCAGCCGCATCCTTGATGCTGTCCGGCGCGCGATCGATCGCGCCCTTGATCGCGTCTTGCGCTTGGCCGAACGCGTTCTGCGCGGCACCCTTGACCTGATCGAGGCCGCCTTGCGCATTGGTTTTGCTATCGCCCGTCAGGTCGCCGAACGCGCTCTCGACGCGCCCGCCGAGTTCGGTTGCGGTGCCTTCGACGCGGTTTGTGGTGCTGTTCATCTCTAATCTCCGAAGTTGCGTTGGTGGAACGGTGGCCTCAACGCGCGAGCGGCGATTGTGTCCCATGCGGCGTGAACCGCTCCGGCGCATAGCGCGCTGCGGCGATCCCGGCCTCGGCAAGTTCGTCCGGCACCGCGCGGCGTTCGAGCAGCGCGGCGGCGAGCATCCCCGCCGCGGGAGCAGTCTGGATGCCGAACCCCCCTTGCCCCGCGCACCAGAAGAAGCCCGGCACGCCTGCGTCCCACCCATAAACCGGCGCGCGGTCCGGCGCGAAGCAGCGCAGCCCCGCCCACGCGCGGTCCAGCCGCTTCACGCGCATCATGGTCGCGGTCTCCAGCCGGTCAATCGCGATCGCCACGTCCAGCTCCTCGGGCTGCGTATCGCGCGGCGTATCGGGCACCTCGTCGTGCGGGCTGGCCCACAGCCGGTCGCCTTCGGGCTTGAAGTAGAATTGCCCATCCGCATCCATGATCAGCGGCACATCGCGCGGCGGCGCGGGTGTCACTTCCACCTGCACCACCGTGCGTCGCAGCGGCGCGATGCCAAGCGGCGCGGCTCCCGCCAGCACCGCCACCGCGTCCGCCCACGCCCCCGCCGCATTGACGATGGTCTGCGCCATGAAATCGCCCGCAGAGGTAACGATCCGCCAGCCATCCGACGCCCGCTCCAGCCCGCTCACCCGCGCGCCGGTCACCAACCGCGCCCCCCGCGCCCGCGCTCCGGCCAGAAACGCGCGGTGCATCTCGCCCACATCCATGTCGCGGCAATCGGGCTCCCACAACGCTGCGCCTGCATAGTCCGGCGCGAGCAGTCCTGCCGCATGATGCTGCGCGCGCACGCGCTCGATGCGCACCCCGGTGCCAGCAAACGTCGCCTCGATATCGTCGAGGGCCGCTCCCGCGCCAGCGCGCGCCACATGCAGCCCGCCGCGTGGCCCCAGCAGCGGCAGATCGGTGAAGCCCGGCGGAGGCGATTGCAGGAACGGCTTCGACGCGCTCGAGAGCGGCTGGATCGCCGGGCCGCCGTAGGTTTCGGCGTAAAAGGCGGCCGAACGCCCGGTTGTGTGATAGCCCGGCGCGCTCTCGCCCTCGATCAGCAGCACGCGGGCGCGCGCGTCCACGAAATACGCGAGGCTGGCCCCCGCCATGCCCGCACCGATGATCGCGATATCGTAGGTGTCGCTCATGCCTGCTCCAGAAAGGGATCGATCAGCGCATAGGCCTGCGCCTGGATTGCGGGCGTCTCGCGCAACAGCTCATGCTCGCCCGGCAGCGTGCCGAGCACTGCGTCCGACCCGAAGCGCCGCGTTAGCAGCGCGACCGCGGCTGCGGTATCGACCACGCGGTCGCGCCCGGCGAGCACCGCCGCCACATGCGCCGTCCCGCCGATCCGGCTGCCCTCGCCCAGCAGTGCGATCGAGCGCAGCGCGGCATCGAGCCACCCCCACGTCACGCCCGGGCTGGCGAGTTCGGGATGGTGCGCGAGCCACCAGCCCTCATCGGCCTGCCGCGCCGTGTCCGAAGTCAGCAGCGCCGCGCGCGTTGCCGCCTGCGCCGAAGTGCGCGGCGATTGCCCCGGTGCCGCGCGCCCGCCCAGCCCCAGCCCGCATGCCCCCCACGCGGCCGCGCGCACCAGCCCTGCCGCGCGCAGCCCCAGCATCGGCGCGGTCAGCACCGCGCGTGCGATCGCGGGCGCGCCCTCGGCCAGCGCGCGCAGCAGCAGATGCCCGCCCATCGAATGTCCCACCGCCACCAGCGGCTCAGCATAGCCTTGCGCGGCACGCGCGACCACCGCGCGCAGGTCGGCCGTCAGCACCGCAAACGCGTCGCGGCCGGGCACCCACCGCCCCGAGCCGCCCTGCCCGCGCCAGTCGGGCGCGATCAGCGCCCAGCCGCGCGCGCGCCAGTGGTGCAGCGCCTCGGCATATTTCTCCACGAAATCGCCGCGTCCGTTCAGGAACAGCAACGTCCCGCGCGTGGCCCCCGGCCAGACGCCAACCCGCAGCCGCCAGCCGTCCGGCGCGGGCCAGTGATCGAACGTGCCGCCACGCGGCAGCGTGCGCCGCAGCGCGTCGTCGTCGTCGATGCTCATGTTTGGCCTTAGCGGGAACTTGCCCCATGGTTTAGCCGCTTTGTTCGTATCGCCGCCAGCCGCAGGGAGCTGCCCATGCCCATGATCGCTATTCCGCCCGCCGCCTGGGCGCTCGCCGCCGCCGCGTTCCTGCTCGGCCTGCTGATCGGCCGCATCCTTTGGGCGGGCGGGGGGGCGCGTGCTGCACGGCTTGCAGCCGAACTCGCGGTGGAAAGGGCGGCAGTCGCGGACGCGAACGCGAACCGCTTGCGCCTTGAACGCGATATCGCCGCGTCGCGCGATCAGGTGAAGCCGCTTGCCGACGAGGTGGACCGGTTGCGGCGCGAGAATGCCCGGCTGACCACGCGCGCGGCGGACGCGCTGCCCGCCGGGCACGATCGCCCGATCCCGGTCGTGTCTTCGCTCGCACCGGGTGTCGCGGCCGATCTGCTCGATCTGCGCCTGCTCAAGGGCGTGGGCGACAAGCTTGCCGCACGGCTGGCCGAGCTGGGCGTGCGCGATACCGCCGAAATGGCCGCGCTCTCCCCGGTCGATGCCGCGCGCGTGGACGGCGATCTGGGTCCGTTCGCGGGCCGCATCGCGCGCGATCATCTGATCGAACAGGCGCGGCTGCTGAGCGACGGCCGGGTTACCGAATTCGAAGCGCGCTTCGGCAAGATCGAGCGCAGCGTTTAGGCCGCGCGCGGCACCAGCACGCTAAGGCACGTCAGCCCAGCTTCGGCCTTGGCGAATTCGCCGATGTCCACCGTTGCGACCGTCCAGCCCGCGCGCGCGATCGCCTCGCCCACGCGCGGCGCGCTCGCCTGCACGATGATCGTCGCGCCCGCGCACAGGACATTCCCGCCGAATCCTTCGTCCGCTGTGGCCTCGATCCGGGCGCGCACGCCGAACGGCGCGGGATCGACCCATGCGGGATTGAGCACCAGCGTGGCATCGGGCAGCGCGGTGACCGCCGTGCGCAAATGCAGCGCGCCCCGGACAGGCACCGCCGTCACGCGGTAGCCGTGCGGCCGGACGATCCCGGCCAGCGCGTCCACCGCATCCGCCGTGGTGCGGGTTGACAGCCCCACATACAGATCGCGCCCGATCGGCAGGATGTCGCCCCCGTCGATCGTATACGGCGCATCGATCCGCGCCACCGGTCGCCCGTCACTAAGGCTGGCCATCACGCTTGCCGGTTCGCCGCGCCGCGACGATGCACCCGGCCGCAGCTCGACGAACAGTTCGGGCAGCGCGAGCACCGTGTCCTCGACGAACGTGCAATCGGGATGGCCGTCGAGCGCGGGCAGGCAGCGCACCGCCACGCCCGCGCGCGTCAGCGCAGCGCGGTAGGCGGCGTGCTGCTCGACGGCGGTTGCGTGGTCGATCGCACCGCGCGTGAGATGGGTCAGTTCGGCGTCCGCCATGCGCGGCGATGGCGCGCGGACGAGCGCGAAGGCGATTGCGGTCATGATGCGTGGCGTAGACGCTCGCTTCGCGCCCATCAATCGCGCCCCGGCCCGACCCCCTCCTCCCCACTTGGGGGAGGTGCCCGAAGGGCGGAGCGGGTCTCAGGCCAAGCGCGAGTTTGCCCCGGGGGAACGCTCTCTACGCCGCCGCTGCGATCCTCGCGGGCGCACCCAGTTCGAACACCAGCAACTGTCCCTTGCCCGCGCGCTTGCCCTCGTACATCGCCGCATCCGCGCGCCGCACCAGATCGCCCGCATCGGCGCGCGCCCCCGCGGGCACGATGATCGCGCCCATCGAGCAGGTGAGTGGCATCGGCTCCTCGCCCAGCGCCGCCATCGCGGCCGCGCGCGCGCGCTCGACCGCGGCGCGCTCGTGACCGTCGTGCCCCGTCAGCAGCACCACGAATTCGTCCCCCCCCGTGCGCGCCAGATGGTCGCCGGGGCTGAGACTCGCCGCGAGCGCGTCGGCAAGCGCGCGCAGCCGTGCGTCGCCTTCGGGATGGCCGAACCGGTCGTTGACCAGCTTGAAATCGTCAAGATCGAGGTAGACGAGTGCCATCGAGCGCGAGTCGCGCGCCGCTCCCTCCACCGCCGCATCGAGAACATCGCGGAACGCCCGGCCCGAGAGCGCGCCGGTTAGGTGACAATGCCGCCCCAGCCGACGCTCGCGCTCGAACAATTCGCGCATCTCCGAGACAAGCACGGCAGCGAACGCAAACGAGAGTGCGCGCGACAGGAAACCCCAAAGGATTTCGAGCGGCATGTGTCGCCAGTAGACGTGAACGATCGTCAGGCCCGACCATGCGAGCACGGCAAGCAGGCTCGCAAGCAGACCGGGCACGCGCCCCAGCCGCCATGCCGCGAATGCGACGGGTAAATAGTAGAACAAGCCGAGCGACCAAGTTGCTCCAAGCGCATCGTCCGCCACCGCCATCATCAGCAAGGCAGCGAGCGTGGCAAGGGCTGCGACGGGTGTGCTGACGCGCGTGGATGCATAGAGCATGCGTGCGAAAGCGCCCTTGATCGGACTGGAATCGGACCAGCGATTACGCGGCAGCAACATGCAACCCTCTACGATTCCGCCAGGCCGGCGGCCCTTGGCGGCCATCCGTCCAGCGCGCGTGTTCGTCGCCCTGTCGTGAATTTGTTAATGTGTTTCGCTGGCCTTGTCACCTGCCCGGCGCAGCGCCGCCTGAGCTGCTGCGAGCCGCGCGATCGGCACGCGAAACGGCGAGCAACTGACGTAATCGAGGCCGATGTCCTCGCAAAACGCGATAGACGCCGGGTCGCCGCCATGCTCGCCGCAGATGCCCAACTTTAACTTGGGTGTGGTCGCACGGCCACGCTCGGTAGCAATTTTCACCAGCAAGCCAACCCCGTCACGATCGATCGAGACGAACGGATCGACTGGATAGATGCCCTGCTCCACATACGCGCCCAGGAAGCGGCCGGCATCGTCGCGGCTGATGCCGAGCGTGGTCTGGGTGAGATCGTTGGTGCCGAAGCTGAAGAAGGCGGCGTGGCGCGCGATTTCGGCAGCCATCAGCGCGGCGCGGGGGAGTTCGATCATCGTGCCGACGATGTGTTCGATTTGGGTGCCGTGTTCGGCGGCGACCTGTGCGGCGACGCGGGCGATGAGTGCGCCGATGATCTCGAGCTCGCGGCCGGTGGCAACCAGCGGGACCATGATTTCGAGCTTCACCCCGCCGCCCGCTGCATGCGCCGCCTCGAATATCGCGCGCGCCTGCATCTCGTAGATTTCGGGGAAGGTGATCCCCAGCCGACAGCCGCGATGGCCGAGCATCGGGTTCGCCTCGTGCAGTTCGGCGGCGCGGCGCTTCAGCGTATCGACCGCCACGCCCGAAGCGGCCGCGACCTCTTCGAACTCGGCGTCGTGTGTGGGCAGGAATTCGTGCAGCGGCGGATCGAGCAGCCGGATCGTGACCGGCAGCCCGTCCATGATGCGGAAGATCGCCTCGAAGTCCGCTCGCTGTTCGGGGAGCAGGCGGGCGAGCGCGGCGCGGCGGCCCTGCGCGTCCTCGGCGAGGATCATTTCGCGCACGGCGGTGATGCGGCCGGGTTCGAAGAACATGTGTTCGGTGCGGCACAGCCCGATGCCCTCCGCGCCGAAGCCGCGCGCCACCCGGCAATCCTCGGGCGTCTCGGCGTTGGCGCGGACCTTCATGCGGCGGTGCTGGTCCGCCCACGCCATCAAGGTGGCGAAATCGCCCGCGAGTTCGGGTTCGACGGTGGGGACGCGCCCCGCCATTACCTCGCCCGATGCGCCATCGATGGTGATGGTATCGCCTTCGGTGAGCGTGCGCGGGCCGATGCGGATGGTGCGCGCGGCAAGATCGACGCTCATGCTGCCCGCGCCGGACACGCACGGGCGGCCCATGCCGCGCGCGACGACGGCGGCGTGGCTGGTCATGCCGCCGCGTGCGGTGAGGATGCCGACGGCGGCGTGCATGCCCGCTATATCTTCGGGGCTGGTTTCGGTGCGCACGAGGATGACCGACTGGCCCTGTTCCTTGCGGCGTTCGGCGGTGAGCGCATCGAGGACGATCGCGCCCGAGGCGGCGCCCGGCGAGGCCGGGAGGCCGCGGGTGAGCACCTCGCGCGGGGCTTTGGGATCGAGCGTGGGGTGGAGGAGCTGATCGAGCGCGCCGGGTTCGACGCGCATGATGGCTTCGGCCTGCGTGATCAGGCCTTCCTGCGCCATTTCGACCGCGGTGCGGATCGACGCCTTTGCGGTGCGTTTGCCCGAGCGGGTTTGCAGCATCCACAAGCGCCCGCGTTCGACGGTAAACTCGATATCCTGCATGTCGCGGTAATGGCGTTCGAGCAGATCGAAGACGTGGGTCAGTTCACCGAAGGTTTGGGGGAGCGCTTCTTCGAGGCTGGTGGCCTTCGCGCCAGCGCGTTCGCGGGCGGCTTTGGTGAGATATTGGGGGGTGCGGATGCCCGCGACCACGTCTTCGCCCTGGGCATTGAGCAGATATTCGCCGTAGATCGCGCGTTCGCCGGTGGCGGGATCGCGGGTGAACGCCACGCCGGTGGCCGAGGTATCGCCCATGTTGGCAAAGACCATCGCCTGCACGGTGACCGCGGTGCCCCATTCTTCGGGTATAGCGTTCAGGCGGCGATAGACGCGCGCGC
>Ga0123337_10003491_pt1 | contig 16690 bp, 12 predicted proteins | sample frozenSSSSmetaG_FD_89792 | JGI IMG/M metagenome (GOLD analysis project Ga0123337, IMG submission 89792) | Glacier valley bacterial and archeal communities from Borup Fiord, Nunavut, Canada, to study Microbial Dark Matter (Phase II) -... | ecosystem: Environmental > Aquatic > Freshwater > Ice >... | reverse complement strand
GACATTCATGATGGGGGACGCGGCCTTGGCGTCCTCGAAGAACATTTCGTAAAAGTCGCCGAGGCGGTAGAATAGGATGATGTCGGCTGGCAGGGATTTCCTCATGGCCTGGTATTGGGCCATCATGGGGGTCAGCGCGGGCTCGGACATGGGCGGAGGGTGAGGAAGGACGTCCCAACAATCAAGTGACGGAAGGGGAAAAAGAGCTGTCGGTCCGGCGGGATGATCAATGAGGCTCGAGTTCCACTCGAACCCGTATGAAACGTGACGATGTTGGACTTTGCAGGGTCACTTGCTCGACCACAGTTTCGCGGGCGTTGTTAAGCGAGGTGACGGAGACGATCTCGGTAACGTTCGGGCCGGAGATCCAGTGATCGAGTCCGTCGCTGACCTCCACCGTGTAGCGCAGTCCGGGCGCGTTCCTCCAGCGGGTGTAGGAGATCCGGAACTGACCGCCGATGGATGAGGCGATGGGCAGTTTCGCGCGATCCGGAGACGAGGGATTCAGATCGAAGGCAAAGGCAAGCAAGTGGGGAATTTCGGTGTAGAAGGGATCGTCCGTAGGCGCGGCACCCACTGGCAGCCCGCGGGAGACGAGGAAGTTTTCGAAGGTCGCTTGGACTGTAAGACTGGCGGCGGCACTGTTTACGATGGCTTCGAGATTGGTGAATACTGCACGGTAGGCGTAGCCGGTCTGGCTGGATGTGATGTTGGCCAGTTCTAGGGTTGGCGCCGTTTGGCCGCTGAGATTCGTGAAACTGCCGCCGGGCCCGGTGGTGCTGCGTTGCCAGCGCACGCTGGGTGCCGGGTAGCCATCGGCCGCCGCGGTGAGGGTTACCGTGCCGCCGGCTCCGATGGTTTGCGAAACTGGTGCCTGTGTGACGGTGGGGGCGGTGCCTCTTCCGGCGATGGCAAGGCTGTGCGAACCTCCCGCAGCGATCGCTGCCAACGGGCGACTGCCGATGGCCCCCAGCGTGCTCATCGCCACCGGACTGTAGGTGGGAATGAAGAAGTTGTTGTCGCCGAGTTGGCCGTAGTCATTGCCACCCCAGGCGTAGCCGAGACCGTCGGAGCCGATCGCCAGGGAATGTCTGCCACCAGCGGCAATCGCGACCACCGATTTTCCGGCCAGAACACCAGATGTGTTAACGGCTGCCGGAGAGTAGCTGATAGAGGCGCCGATACTGAGCGCGCCCGAGGCACCATTGCCCCAGGCGTAAACCTTTCCATCGGATGTCACCGCCAGGCTATGATTGGCCCCAGCGGCGATGGCCACGACGGTGTTCCCCGCGATCAGGCCGCCACCGGAAATGGCTGCCGGGCTGCTGCTGGAGGATGGGCTGCTGGAGCCGTAGCCCAGTTGACCCGATACGTTGGAGCCCCAACTGAATACCCGCCCGTCGGCGGTGAGTGCCAGAGTGTGGCTGGCACCGGCGGCGATGGCGATCACGGTCTTCCCGGCCAAAGCTCCATTGCTAAGGACGGCGACCGGAACTCCTGCGTTGGTCTTGTTGCCATTGCCAAGTTGACCGGACGAATTCGCCCCCCATGCAATCAAGGTTCCGTCCGAAACTAGTGCGACGTTGTGGAACAGGCCGGCAGCGACGGCAGTCACGGTTTTGCTGGCTAGCTCACCATCCCGTGCTACCGCGATGGCTGTAAAGCTGACTGAAGGCCCGCCATTGCCGAGTTGGCCGTAGGCATTTGATCCCCAGGCGGCGACCTGTCCGTCGGCTGTCAGCGCGAGGCTATGAGCATCACCCGCCGCGATCGAAACGACCCGTTTTCCGGCGAGGATGCCGGTAATATCGACCAATACGGGGACATTGCTGGCGACCGTGGTGCCATTTCCCAGTTTGCCAAAACTGTTGGCTCCCCAAGCAAAAATCCGGCCGCTGGAGGCCAGCGCCAGACTATGGTTGGTGCCGGCGGCGAGTTTCACCAGCGTTTCGCCAGCCAAGGCTCCACTGGCAAGAACGGCGACGGGAGTCCGGTTGATGGAGGTATAGTTACCAGCTCCCACTTGACCGGATGATCCATACCCCCACGCGGCGGGGAATGTGTTTGCCCAATGAAGCACGAGGCTGCGGCCATGGCCGCCGAAATAGTCCACGATGAACGAGTGGGTTATCCCGCTGTAAGCGAGTGAAATCGTCGCTCCATGCGGGAGGTTGGAAAACGATCCGGAAATGAATGAGGGGCCTGTATTCCTGATGACGGTCAGATCGGTGCCGGGAGCGGGAGCGAAGCTGAGAGAGAGATCAAGACCGCCCGAAACGTCGGTCACTGCCGCAGTCGCTAGGGTATCCGCCACCGAGGCAAAGTTGAACGACGCGGAAATGGTGTTGACCTCAAGAGTCGCCGCAGTGGTCGTGACGATGCCGTTGTTATTGGTGAAAACCGCGCGGTAGGCGGACCCGTCGAGGCTTTGGGGATCGCCGGGCAAGGTCAATTTCGCGGTCGATGCGCTGGCATTGTCCGTGATGTCGCTGAATGGACCGCTGGAACCGGTCGGACTGACCTGCCAACGGACCGCCAGTGGAAACAGATCCGTGGCCTCCGCTGAGAAAGTCACCGGCGGTCCAGGAGAACCGGATTGGATCACGCTTCGGTTCTTGGGATTTCCGGTCACAACGGGCAATCCATCACCGGAGAAGTGGGTGATCACATGGCTGCCACCCGCTTTCAGGTTGCTTATGCTTCGCCCGGCGAGGAAGCCTACGGCATTCACTTGGACCGGGAACGAACTGTTGATGGTGGTTCCGACGCCGAGTTGACCGGTGTCGTTAAGACCCCAGGAAAACAGCTTTCCGTCCGAGGACTGCGCGAGGCAGTAGGAATCACCTGCTGAGATGCGGACCACGTTTTGGCCCGAAAGGGGACTGCCGATCCCCGCCAAAACCGGCGCGGGCCTTGGGATGGTGCTTTTGTCTCCGATCTCACCATAGTTATTTCCTCCCCAGGTGAAGACCAATCCGTCCGAGGTGAGTGCCATGCTGTGGCGCTCACCCGCCGCGATTGCGACCACGGTCTTGCCCGCCAATGTGCCGGAAATGGCTAACGGCACGTTGCTGGGCGTGGTGCTGTTGTTGCCGAGCTGTCCCGATGAATTATAACCCCAAGAATAGACACGCCCGTCGGAAGTCAGAGCAAGAGTGTGGTAAGCGCCGGCGGCGATTGTGGTCACCGTCTTTCCGAAAAGGGCTCCCGAAGTATTCACTTCTAACGGTGTGGATGTCCTGGAGACGTAGGTGCCATTACCCAATTCCCCGTTGTAGTTGTAGCCCCAAGCATGGAGTTTGCCGTCCGTGGTGAGTGCCACGCTGGAGTTACGGCCCGCGGCGATTGCAACCACAGATTTCCCCTCCAGTGTACCGTTGGTCGCGACTGCCGCCGGGGTGGAACGGGTGGTCTCCGTGTTGTCCCCGAGTTGGCCGTAGCCGTTATGTCCCCACGCGAACACCTGACCTGTCGATGAAAGCGCGAGCGTGTGGTCGCTGCCTCCACTGACCGCCACGATGAATTGGTCCTCCAAAACATCGTTGGTGTTGGCGGCCACCATGGAGCCTGGGGTGACGGTGTTTCCGTTGCCAAGCTGTCCTGCGATGTTGTTGCCCCAGGAGAAGACGCGACCGTCCGACGATAGAGTCATGCTGTGCAGGCTCCCCGTCGCAGTGGTTGTCCACACGGTGTCGCCGGGCGCGCCGCTGAAGGTGGTTGCCGTCGGAGAGTTCCGGTTACCCTGAGGTGTCACTCCGAGCTGTCGGACCGAGTCGGATCCCCAGCTCGCGATTTTCATCCACGGCCACTGCAGGACAAGGCTTCGGCCGTTGTCCCCAAAGTAATTGGCGATGAAATCGTAACTCACGCCGCCAAAGGAGAGAGTGATGCGACCGCCTTGCGGGATGTCGTCGAAGGTCCCGGCGATGAATGACAGTCCGGAGTTGTGCAACACCGTTAGGCTGGTCCCAGGAGCGGGGGCGAAATTCAGTTGCAGGCCAAGCGGCCCTCCCACGACGGGGTTTGCCGCCTGATTGGGAATGTTCGTGATCGAGTCGAGGGAGCCGGACCATGTGACGAGATTCAGCACCGCAGGCGTGGTGGTAACTGAGCCGGAAGTATTCGAGAAAATCGCCCGCCAAGCCCACTGGTTTTGTGCGGCAGTGACGTTGCCGATGACAAGGGTTGGAGTGGCGGCGGTGGCGTTGTCGAGAACATCGGTGAACGGGCCAGCGGGGCCCGAAGTGCTGACCTGCCATCTGACGTCGTAACCGAACGGGTCTGTCGCTCCCGCGGTCATTGTGACAGCTGTACCTGCGGCCGCCGTGCAATTGGACGGCTGGGTGGTCACCCGCGGTGGTCCCGCCTCCACCAAAGCCAGCGTATGGCTTCCACCCGCGGCCATCGAGATAGCTTTCAAGCCGTTCGCCCCGCCGAGTGTCGCCACCGCGACGGGCGAGGTTTTGTCGAATGTGGTTCCGTCACCCAACTGGCCGCTGTCATTCCTACCCCAGGTGAAGGCTCCACCGTCGGTGCTGGTCCCAGCGCTATTAAGGCCGCTACAGGTGATGGAAGACACGATCTTTCCGGCCAATGCGCCACCGTTAATGGTGGTCGGAAGCAGGCTGTCAACGGTCGTTCCCGTCCCGAGCTGGCCGTAATAGTTGGATCCCCAGCCAATGACATTTCCAGCCGTGGTTAGAACAAGGCTATGCGATTGTGCGTCGATTTGTGTGACGGTTTTGCCGGTTAGCGCACCGGTCATGGAGATCGGTCTGGGAAAGCCGGCGGCGGACGAACTACCGTCGATATAACCCGAGTCTCCCCAGGCAAACAGACGTCCATCCGACGTGAGTGCAAGACTATGAGCGTCACCTGCGGCGATGGCGACGATGGTCAACCCATTGAGATTCTCGCTGGTGATGACCTCCGTCGGAGCTGTCGTGTACCAGGTCGTCGCGCCGTTTCCCGTCTTGCCGGAGGAATTGCTCCCCCATGAGAAAACGCGTCCGTCGGCGGTCAGAGCCATGCTGTGATTCATTCCAGCGCTGACCGCCACGACAGGTTGTCCGTCGAATGCTTCCGGTGCCAGTTCTGCCGGACTCGAAACGCTGTAGCCGGTGTTTCCGGTTCCCAACTGCCGATCGCTGTTCAATCCCCATGCATAGACCCGACCCTCCGATGTCAAGGCGAGGCAATGTCCGCTTGCGGAAATATCAACCACCTTTTTGCCCGCCAACGCTCCTGCCTCCGTCACTTCCGTCGGCATATATGGCGTGACGGCATTGGTTCCCAAACGTCCGTAGGAATTGTTCCCCCAAGTGAACAGCTGCCCTTCCGCAGTGAGCGCCATGCTGAAGCTTCCTCCGCTCGCCGCTAGTTTGGTGACTTTTCCCCGTATCGCGGCTGGGGTCGCTACCTCGGCGGGGATCAGATGTTGGCTCGAATCGCCCGTTCCAAGTTTGCCAAACTCGTTGTTCCCCCACGCCATCAGCCGGGTCCGCGGCCAGTGGAGGACGAGGCTGCGTCCGTTTCCAGCGTAGTAGTCGGCGACGTAGGGGTAACTGACAGAGTTGTAAGTCAGGGAAATCGTGCCGCCTTGGGGGACGTTGGCAAAAGTTCCGGAGATGAAATCCGTCCCACGGTTGCGGATAACGGTGAAATCGGCACCGGGAGTAGGGTCGAATCCAAGCTGGAGATCCAGAACACCGCCGGCGGTGATCGCGTCTCCCGAGAAAGGCACATGGGTCATGCTCGTGAAGGTGGCGGACCAGTTGACTACCGAGAGTGTCGCCGGTTGGCTCGCCCGGCTGCCGGAGGCGTTGGAAAAAACCGCACGGAAGGCATGGCCGTTTTGAGAGGCGGAGACACCGTCCAACGCCAAGGTGTTGGTGGTTGCCGTCGGGTTTCCGATGATGTCGGTGAAAGGACCGGCGGGACCGGTCTGGCTGATCTGCCACTTTACCGTGGAGGGGAATTCTTTTCCGGCCTTCGCTGTGAAGGTGGCGGTCTGCCCTTGCGCCAGCGTCCGTGCCCATGGCTGTTGAAGAATCCCTGGCGGTCCGGCATTCATCAGCTCCACGGAATGGGTGTCTCCTCCCGTGATCGCCGAGACGAAGCGGTCTGCGAGATCACCACCCGCCACCACTGGCACGAGGCCACCGGACGTGGCGTCTTGCTGCCATTTGTAGACCATCCCGTCCGAGGTGGTCACCGTGCAACGCGAGTAACGCCCGGAAATCGACACCACCGTCTTGCCATCCAGGACGCTACCCGTATTCACTTCAACCGGGCCGCTGCTTCCAACGGTTCCGTTGGCGGAAGCAATGTTGAACCCCCAAGTGTAAATCTCACCGTCGGAATCAAGAGCTAGGCCGTTATATGAATAATCGCTCAACGCGATGGCGACGATTGTCTTGCCCGCCAGCGCACCGCTGGTGCTGAGGGCGACGGGAACCGGGCTGCCGGTGATGCTGCCATTTCCCTGCTGTGAATTGTACCCCCAGCTAAAAACCTGACCGTCGGCGCTTAGTGCCAAGCTGGCGTGGTAGCCGGCATCAATGGCGACGATGGTTTTGCCCGCCAGCACTCCACTGGTGTCCACTGCCACCGGCACGGAGCAGCCGCTGAACGTGTTGTTGGCATAGTTATTTCCGAGCGCGCCAGGACTATTGGAGCCCCATGCATATACCTTGCCCTCCGAAGATAACGCGAGGGCGTGACTGTTTCCTGCGGCAATGGCGGTCAGGGTTTTTCCATTCAGCACACCGCTGGTGTCCACCGCGACGGGAACCGAACTCGGATTAGTGTAGCCCGTTGTGCCTCCGATTCCAAGGTTGCCGGAAGAGTTCTGACCCCACGCATAGACGAGCCCGCCGGAATCCAGCGCGAGGCTGAAGTTTCCACCACCGGAAACCGCAACGACGGTCTTTCCGGCCAGCGCACCCGAGCGATCCACTGCTACCGGAACATTGTTTCGCTGAGTCCCGCCATCGCCGAGTTGACCGGCGGCATTGTCCCCCCACGAGAAGATTCTGCTGTCCGCGGAGAGGGCGAGCGTGTGGTTCATGCCCGCGTCGATTTGTGTGATCACCGCTCCTGCCATGACTCCCCGTTGAAGAACGGCCACCGGGGAGGTCTGATCGCTGATCCCCCGGTTGCCGAGTTGCCCGTATTGATTGGATCCCAAGGCAGCGATGCCTGTCAGCGGCCATTGAAGCACCAGGCTGCGACCGTTCCCGCCAAAGTAGTTCGCGATATAGGGGTAGCTGACGCCGTTGAATGTCAGCAGGACGGAAGCTCCTTGCGGAACTGCATCGAAGTTGCCGGAAATGAAGTCGGGGCCGGTGTTTTTCACCACCGTAAGATTCTGGCCGGGGATGGGGACGAATCCGAGTGTCAGATCGAGGGTGCCGGTGGCAGCGTAGCTTGGCGCGGTGATGGCGACGTCCGAAACTTGATTGATGGTGAATGCCAGGCTGGCGAAGGCCGGGCGCACGCATTGCAGCAAGATCAGGCAGAACAGGGACAGAATCAGAGGTTTTCGCGAGCCGCCCATGGATGGATTCTGGTAAGTGTGGTGGAAAGCGCAAGGGGCTTCTAATCAACGGGAGGGAATCGATCGACGAAAATCCACAGAGACGGATCCAGCGCCCGTCATTCGCTGGTGCCGTCGCGTTTGGTGAGGGCGACATTCATGATGGGGGACGCGGCCTTGGCGTCCTCGAAGAACATTTCGTAAAAGTCGCCGAGGCGGTAGAATAGGATGATGTCGGCGGGCAGGGATTTCCTCATGGCCTGGTATTGGGCCATCATGGGGGTCAGCGCGGGCTCGGACATGGGGTGAGATTGGAGGGTTTTGCGAGGGGATTCTAGAGCGAAAAACGGGAGCGCGAACTTTCGTCCGGCTCCCGATGATTATTTCAATTTAGAACAAGCGGAAATGCCCGTATCACCTGACGCGCTCCAGCAGCCAGGCCAGCAGGCCGCTGATGGGCAGGCGCTCCTGCTCCATCGAGTCGCGATGGCGGAGGGTGACGGTGTCCTTGAGCTCGGGGTTTTCCTGACCGAGGGTATCGAAGTCCACCGTGATGCAGAACGGCGTGCCGACCTCGTCCTGGCGACGGTAGCGGCGGCCGACGGCACCACCGTCGTCGTAGAAGACGGTCATCCACGGTTGCAGCAGCTTCTGGATCTCCCTGCAGATGCGCACCTGGTCCTCGTTTTTCTTCAACAGCGGGAAAATACCGACCTTGATCGGAGCCATGCGCGGGACGAAACGCAGCACCGTGCGGATATCTTCCTTGCCCTTTTCATCCGTTAGCGTCTCCTCGTCGAAGGCTTCGCAAATGAGCGCGAGCACCGTGCGGTCGCAACCGGCGGACGGCTCAACAACATGCGGCAGGAACTTTTCCTTTGTCTCCTCGTCGAAGTAAACGAGCGACTTGCCGGAAGCTTCCTGATGCACTCCCAGATCGTAGTTCGTGCGATACGCGACGCCTTCCAGTTCCTGGATGCCGAACGGGAATTCATATTCGATGTCGTAGGTTTTCTGCGAGTAGAAAGCACGCTCGCCATCCGGGATATCCAGGATGTGCAGCTTCTCGCGCGGGATGCCGATTTCTCCGTAGAACTTGAGACGCTCCGCCAGCCACTCGTCGGTGAGGCGCAGGCCGTCATCAGGGTGGCAGAAATACTCGATCTCCATCTGCTCGAACTCACGCGAGCGGAAAGTGAAATTGCGCGGGTTGATCTCGTTGCGGAACGACTTGCCGACCTGCGCAATGCCGAAGGGCAGCTTCACGCGGTTGGAATCGAGCACGTTCTTATACTGGACGAAAATCGATTGCGCGGTCTCCGGGCGGAGGTAGGCGATGTCACCTCCAGTCGCACCCATGTTGGTTTTGAACATGAGCTCGAACTGTTTTGGCTCGCTCAGAACACCACCGCAATGTGGACAGGGATTTTGAGCGCCTGTTTGAGCGAATTGTTCGGTAGCCATGAGCTGGTAAAAATACCACGGTTCCATGGGTTGATGACGTTCTGATTCCTCGACGAAAAAGCTGAGAGTCAGATCCGGATTGCGGACGAGCGCCAAACCGGGGGCCAATTTCTTTCCGTATTTGTTCGCCCATCGTTTCAACTGCTCGCCGTTTACCGTTGCTCCCGTAATTTGACCGTCTGTTGTGGGATTCATGACGGCGGCAAGAGACTGCGCCCATTCGGATTCGGCGACCATGGACTGGAGCTGGTCGAAGCGAATGTGGCGCTGACAGTTCTTACAGGTGGACATCGGATCCGAGAATCCACCGACGTGGCCCGATGAAATGAGCACCTGTTCCATCGTCAGGATCGCGCCGTCCATTCCGAGCACGTCATCGCGCTCCTGCACGGTTTTGCGCCACCAGTAGTCCTTCAAATTGCGCTTCAGCTCGGCACCGAGCGGGCCGTAGTCCCAGCAACCGTTTAGGCCACCGTAGAGTTCCCCGGCTTGGAAAATGAAGCCGCGGCGTTTGCACAGCGACACGATTTTTTCCATGCGGGCGGGATCGGTGACATCTTTGTTGGCCATAAGTTGAAAGGTTGGGGCGCGAAGCGAAGCAGGCGCGGACGCGGGCGGCAAGACGTGATTTACGCCCGGAGCAGTTCACAGCATGGGGCCCACAGCAGCACACTCATCACTGCGAAGCAGATCATCCAGTCCCGTTCCGCGATGGCGTGTACGCGATCGCGCCATGGCGGAATGGCCGGAATTGGGATATTTCTTTTCCTGTCGCCGCGGACGTCCTTTCCCCCCGAGGAAAAAGCGGTGACGGAAATGACACTCCCCCCCCGAGTTCAGGAAGCCGTCGTAAATTGAATTTCCCCCCGATTCGATTTTCGACGGTTTCTTCGTTTCCGGCCATCGCCTTCCCGCGCGGACGGCTGTTAGCTACCGGGGCTCACGCGATCACGCAGTTCCGCTTTGGCAGGAAACAGGGTATTTCTCATCTTGTTGCCGCAATCGTCCTCACCCTGTTGGACCGCGGTAGTGACGGGAAGACACGCCCGTCTTTCAATGGGCCGGCAAAAAATGATTTCTCTTCCCGGGATGTTTTCTGCCGGCCTCTTCTTTTCCTGCCCGGGGGAGCGGGCGGCGAACGCGTTTTTCACGCTCCGCAATCTTCGATCCGGCGAGCCATCAGGATCATCTTCGGGCTCGTGTAGAAGCCGATTTTCGAATAGAACGCCTCCGACATGTCGCCGCGGGCGGTCAGGAGGTAAACGCGCCTGGTATCGCGCGCCGTGAGTTCGGTGAGGAGGAAATCCATCAGCCGGGTTCCGAGTCCCTGTCTCTGATGGTCAGGATCGATGCACATCTCCTTCAGATAGAAATGGGTTCCTTCGTGCCATGGTTCCGAGAAGCCGAGTGCGAATCCGGTGATGACATCGCCGCCAACCACCACCCCGTAAAACAGGGGCGTGCGGATGATCTGATCCAGCCTGGCGCGGACGACGGAACGATCCCAGATCTCGCTCCATGGCGGACGGACAAACGTCGCAATGAACAGATCCACACATGGATCGAGATCCGTTTGTTGGAATACACGTGTCATGAAATGGCGCTCTCTCTTTGCGCTTTCCTGATCAGGTGATTGGGATTCAGGACGAACTCATATTTCAGTCCATCCGGGTCGGTGAAGAAAGTGGCATAATACCCTTTGTCATACTCGGGGCAATCACAGGGTGCGTCTTCAATGACGCACAAACCGTCGTCTGCCAGAGGCCGCAGCACTTCGCGGTAAAAGCGATCCACGTCATCCCTTTCTGCGGCACAGAATGCGAGGTGATCATGATGTCCGAGTGCCCCGCGCTGGTGAGGGACGCCTTTGTCGGGCGCACGGACCTGGCAAATGCTGATCTCGTGAGGCGTGTCGAGATCCCATCTCTTCCAATCCTCAAAACCGTAGTCCTCGCCATAGCTACTTCCGCTGAGTTCGTATCCGAAGTAGCGGAACATCGAGGTATAAAAGGGTGACGACCGCTTCACGTCCGAAACGTTGATGATCATGTGGTGCAGGAGGCCTCGGTGTGACATGGATTCGGATTTCTTGGAAAAAGATCGTGGTTAGTTCATGGGCAGATCTGCGGGAAACGCATGGCTTTGGCGAGACTTTTCCGGTGAGGGGCACTCACGATTATGGTGCCGCAAATTAAGGAGGCACGACAGTTGCTGTCGTGGGCCGATGGGTGGAGACAGAGCGGAGCGAAGGTGCTTTTCTTTCGCCTTTCATCGGCGGGTGGACCGGAGATCCACTCTCCTTATCGGGCTCCGGCGGCCTTGAGCTTCGTGACGGCTTCGTCGAGGCGGGCGCGGGTGGCAGTTAGGGATTCGCCGAGGCTGCGAATTTTTTCGTCGCGGTCGGCGATGGCCTTCTCCCAGATTTTCACCTGCTCCTGGTTCGCTTGGTTGAGGGTCGTTGTCGCGGTGGCGGCAGCGGCGGTCTGGGCCTCGCGCTCGGCGATCAGTTTTGCCAGGGCGTCTTCGGTTTCCTTGCGGGCCTTGACGGTGGATTCGATGGATTCCTTGAGCTGGCCGACATCGCTTTCGAGCGCGGCGGTGCGTTTTTTCTCGGCGTCATACTGGCCGCGGGAGACGACGAGCTGTTGGGAAAGGCCGTGGATTTTCGAGTCGAGCCCGCGTTCCTTGAGCCACTGCGCGACGATGACGCCGGTGATGAGCAGGCAGCCGACGAGGTTGGCGATGGGAAGAATGCGGCTGAGACTCACGGCTGCGGAGTTTTGGATTCGAAGCTGACTTTTTCAATGCCTGCGGCGCGCACGGCGTTGAGCACATCGAGCACGTTGCGGTGGCGGGACTCGGCATCCGCGGAAATGAGAACGCGGGATTCGTTGGGGGCTGCTTCCTTCTGCAGGCGCGCGGTGATTTCTGATAGAGTGACCACCTTGGCATCCCAGGTGATAACGCCGTTGGGATCAATGGCGATCTGGAACGGCGGCGCCTTGGAGTCGGCGAGGCCGGTGGAGGCTTCCGGCAGGTTGACGGGCACGCGGTTGAGCTGGGTCATGCTCAGGCTGACCATCATGAAGCTGGCGAGCAGGAAGAACATGATGTCAATGAGCGGGATGATCTCAATCCGCGCCTCGTCGCTGTGGTCCTCGCCGGACGTGCTGCTGTTGAGTTGGACGGGCATCAGCGTCGGTTGATGTTGGCGGCGAAAGCTTCGAGATCATGGCCGTGCTCCTTTGCCGATCTAACGAGTAACTCGCAGTGGTTGATCCAGCGTTCCAGCGAGGAGCGGAGGACGGAAACGCGCTTGCGGAAGAAATTGTAGGGCAGCAGGCAGATGATGGCGATGCCGATGCCGCAGGCGGTGGCGATGAGCGCCTCGCCGATGCCGCCGGTGACCTTGGTGACGGCGAGTTGGTCGGTGCCGATGGCGGCGAAGGAGCCCATCAGGCCGGCGACGGTGCCGAAGAGTCCTAACAGCGGTGCGAGCGTGATCATGGTGCTGAGCACCCACATGCGGGCTTCGGATTTCTCGATGAGATGGGTGGCGTGAAGCTGCATGGCGGCCAGCATGGAGGTGTTGGCGTGGCTCATGCCCTCGCGGAGGTTTGCGAGGTAGGGTTCCTCGGTATTATTGCCGAGTGTCCACGCGGTCGGAAAATCACCGGTGCCGATCGCCTCGCGGGCCTGTTCCTGAAGTGCGGTGCGGATCTTCGACTGGAGAACGGACCACCAGATGGCGCGGTCCAGGATGACGCAGAGCGAGAGCAGGAAGGCAAGGAGGATGGGCCACATGACCCAGCCGCCTTCGATGAATTTTTCGACGACGATGTTGGCGAGCACAGAGATGTTATTTCAGTTCAAACTTGATAGGACAGGTGAATTTGGCGACCTTTCCGGGCGAAAACTTCCAACGCCGCACGGTGCTGATGGCGCGTTCGTTGAGGATCGGCCAGGGAGATGGATTTTTCGCATACGCGGAAACGACGCTGCCGGTTTCTCCGACGACGAACTCGACGACCACCGTGCCGGTCTGGTTTTTGGCGCGGGCTTGAGAAGGGTACGACGGGCGAGGTTTGTAGCCGCTGGCGAGGCGCTTGGCGTCGGACATGCCGCTGCCGCCGTTGCGACCACCGTTGCCGGCCTGGCCTTTTGCATCGGCCTTGCCTTGCGGGGAGCCACCGGTGGCGCTGGTGGCCATGTTCGAGCGGGTGGGCTTCTTGCTGTTGGTGGAAGGAATCGGGCGGGGTTTCGTCGGCGGTGGGGCGCTTTCCTCACTCGATTTCGCGACCGGAGGCGGCATGTCGGGAATCTCCGGCAGCGGCGTGATCTCGGCGGTTTCCGGCATCGCGGGTGGGGTGGGGAGGGTTTCCTGTTCGGCAAGTGGAACGTCGGCCTCCTTCTCGCTGCCCGTCGTGCCGGTGTCCGTTTCCTGGGACGGCGGCAGATCGCCGGTGGTGAATTCCTCCATCAGGACGGTGGATTCCAGGTCCTTGTAGGGGTCGTTCGAGTTGTCGTCGTTTTTGAGGATTTCCATCGTGACCGGGACAACAATCCCGACGGTGCCAAAGCCTGCGACGCTGAGCCAGGTGGCCAAAGTGCCGATATTCAGGGCATAGAGGAACGGGGACATGGGAAGTGAATGCGGGTGTTTCTTATTGAGATGGAATCTCAACTCGTGCAAGTGAAATCTGGAACCGAGGGCATGGTGAATTTGAAAAATCGATTGCTGCGGAAATCTACAACGTGCGGGAGGTCAGTTCCTTTTGGGCGATTTGCAGGGTGGAAAGAGTTTTCATCTCGCGGGTGACAATTTCCGTTTCATGAGGGGCCAATCTCACCCGTTGTTCGAGATCGGCCTGCGCGATCAGGAGTTCCCCGGCCATTTCCCGCTTGAGGATTTCGTCTCCGGCAAGTGGTCCATCGCCAGTCGTCCATTCGCGGACGAACTCAGCGAGGAAATGCGGTTGGCAGACCCGGTAGATCTTCGCGCCATAGCGGACCAGATCCGCGATCCACGCGCCGCGGTAACCGGAACTGCGGGAAATCGCGAGTGCCTCCTCGGCGGAATCGGTGGCGCGGGCGATCCAGTCCTGCGCGAGAGCGATGCCATCCGGTTGATCGAGCAGCATGGCCAGCGCCCGGCAAAGGACGCCGCGGGCCTTGATGGCGGCCTCCGCTGAAGGACCTGACGGGTGATCGGAAATTTTAAGGAAATCCACCGCGAGTTGGGCATTCTGCCAGCCGCCGACGGTGCGGCCCATCTCGAGCAGGACGCGCGCGCGGTTGGCGTGGAGCATGGAGGCCATCAGCTTGCGTCCGGGCGTCGGCGTGCCGCCCCACGTTTCCAACAGCTCTTCGCCTTTTGAAAATCCGGCGAGCGCCTCGGCCATGCGGTCCGCCTCGCCGCAGGCGGTGGCGCGGTTGATCCAGGCGAGGATGAGGCGGTCCGCGTAGCCCGTGTTGGTTTCCAGCGGGACATGCTGCATCGCTTCGATCGCGCGGTCTAACGAACGGATGGCGTCTTCGGTATTCCCGAGCACGCGCAGGACGTCGCTACGGTTGATCCATGCGGCGGCGAGCACCCAGGCGGATTCCACGTCGTTTCTCCATGGCAGGGCCTCGCGGATTTCTATCGCCTTCTCGAAGTGACCGAGCGCGGTCCGCCAGTCGCCCTGTTCCATCTGGGCGATGCCTTCGAGCATGTGGCGTTTCGATTCCATCAGGCAGTGGTCCGTTTCTTGAAAAAGCGCCGCCATGAGAGCGCGAATCCGGTCCAGACGAGCACCGCGCTCGCGGCGGCGGCGAGTCCGGCGATCGTCTGTCCGGCGATGCCGCCCGCCTCGCCGGTATGGATCCAGCGGATCCACGTGCGGGCCTGGCGTCCGGTGCTCATGGCTTCGAAGCCTTCGGATTTGAGGATGGCGGAGGTGGTGAGATCGACCGTCACCTGGCGGCGCAGGTCCGGCCGGCCGCGGTGCGAATCGGCGACGGTGAAGGTGGCGGATTTCGTGAACGGGAGCTGGAGCTGGATCGATTGCCATGCAGGGTTCGCCACTTTTACGGCAGCCAGCGCGGCATCGAGTCCCGCGCGGTTTTCCGGCAAGGAGGACTTCTGTGGCTTTTTCTTCTCGCCCTTCGGAGGCGGTGTTTCTCCGGCGATGCGGAAGACGAGATTGGTCGCCCATAGATGAGAAATCACGGTGCCGCTGGTGACGATGACCAGCAGCGGAATCGCGGCCCAGAAACCGAAGACGTTGTGCCAGTTCCAATCGCGGCTGCGGCCCTTGAGGCGGGTTTGAATGAGTGTGACCGCCTTGAATGCAGGCCGCGTCCAGCGCTTGGGAAACCATAGGAAAACGCCGGAAACGACGAGGAACAGGAACAGCAGGTTGGCGATGCCGATGACCGCTTTTCCCGTTTCCTGCGAGGCTCCCTCGCGCCCCAGCCAGCGGTGCCATGACAGGATGAATTTGAAGAACCCACGGACGCTGGTATTGCCCTCGCCGATGGATTCACCAGTGTAAGGATTGCAGAACGTGGACTTGTCCTTGCCAAACTGGAACGCGACGGGCTTCACCGGATCCCTCTCGAAAATGACGGCTGACGGCGCGTTTTTCAAAAACGCCGGATTTTCCAACAATTTCTCCGGCCCGAGCGCGGTGGCACCGGCCACGATGTGGAATCCGTCAGCCTGTTCCGTGATCTGGCGCTCGAACGCCATCAGCACTCCTGTCACCGACATCACCGCCACCAGCGAGCCGGCGAGCAGGCCGATGGCGAGATGCATCCAGAAAATGAATCTTCTAACTGTCATCGTCACATCTCGGCCCACTGCCGCAGCAGGTTGTGATAGACACCGGTGAGCTGCACCGCGCTGTCCTCCGCCGTCTTCTGTCCGGGGAACTCGCCGGCGATGCGCTGGGTGGCGAGATCGAGGTCGAAGAGCAGCGTGCGCTGTTCGTCGCTGCGGATCATGCTCTGGAGCCAGAAGAACGAGCAGATCCGCGCGCCGCGCGTCACCGGGGTGACGTGATGCAGGCTGGTGGACGGATAGAGTACCATGTGGCCGGCGGGAAGCTTCACGCGCTGGACGCCATAGGTGTCCTCGATGCAGAGCTCGCCGCCGTCGTATTCCTCGGGCTCCGCGAAAAACAACGTGGCCGAAAGGTCCGTGCGGATCCGCTGGCCGGTGCCCGGCACCTGGCGGATCGCGTTGTCCACGTGGGTGCCGAACGACTGGCCGCCGGTGTAGCGGTTGAAAAGCGGCGGGAATACATGCAGGGGCAATGCTGCGGATAGAAACAACGGGTTTTTACCCAATGCCTCGAGCACCATCGCCCCGAGCTGTCTGGCCGCGGGCGAACCCTCCGGCAGCTGCATGTTGTCCTTGGCCTTGGCGGACTGGTGGCCTGCGGTGACCTTGCCGTCGACCCAGTCGGCGGCGTCGAGGGTGGCACGGGCCTCCGCCACCTGGGCGGAGGTCAGAACGTCGGGAATACGGATCAACATGCGGCTGTGGGTAGTTAGAACTTGATGTCAGCGGTCAGCACGACCGAGCGGCCCTGGCCGGGAACATAGTGGCCGCCGCCGACGCGGTCGATGTAGTCCTTGTCTCCGAGGTTGTAGGCGTTCAGGCGGAACGAGACGTTGTCGTTGAGCTGATAGCCGACCATCGCG
>Ga0123337_10003489_pt1 | contig 16698 bp, 14 predicted proteins | sample frozenSSSSmetaG_FD_89792 | JGI IMG/M metagenome (GOLD analysis project Ga0123337, IMG submission 89792) | Glacier valley bacterial and archeal communities from Borup Fiord, Nunavut, Canada, to study Microbial Dark Matter (Phase II) -... | ecosystem: Environmental > Aquatic > Freshwater > Ice >... | reverse complement strand
TCATAACTCATAACTCATTCCTCATACAACATGGCATTAAGCAGAATCTGGTCGGCATTTATCCTTATCGCAATAACCGTAGCAGGCATTAAATGTTTTTTCTTTGGCGATACCCATATTTTCACTTTGATGGTAACCGGCAAAGCATCCGATCCTGCCAATCCGCTTAAACTAGACGGCATCATTGAAACGTGTTGGGTGGCTGTAGAGATTTGTTTAAAGCTGGTTGGTATTTTAGCCCTGTTTATTGGTTTTATGAACATCGCTGAAAGGGCGGGCGGCATAAGACTTTTGTCAAGAATTGTAGGTCCGTTTTTTTCTAAACTTTTTCCTGAAATACCCAAAGGCCATCCCTCTATGGGGCATATGATCATGAATTTTTCGGCAAACCTGCTTGGGTTAGACAATGCAGCTACTCCCTTCGGATTAAAAGCAATGGAAAGTTTGCAGGAACTCAATGTAAACAAAGATGTAGCATCCAATTCGCAGATCATGTTCCTGTGTTTGCATGCGGCCGGTTTAAATTTAATTCCGGTAAGTGTTATTGCTGTGAGGGCGGCGCAAAATGCATCTGACCCCACCGATGTTTTTCTTCCCTGCATGATTGTAACCTTTATAGGTACCATGACGGCGATGATCATTGTTTCCTTTAAGCAAAAAATAAATCTAATTCAGTCAGTTATTTTGGGTTGGGTATTTGGTATTTCCGCTATCATTGCCATGCTGGTGTTGTATGTTACCAGGCTGGATGCTGCAGGGATTCAGTTGTTTTCCGGCATGTTGAGCAACGGGTTGATCCTGCTTGTTTTTTTGCTGATTGTATTAGGTGGATTGTATAAAAAGATCGATTTGTTTTCCGCCTTTGTGGATGGCGCCAAAAATGGTTTTGACACCGCCATTCGTATTATACCTTATATCCTGGGCATATTGGTGGCCGTTAGCATGCTACGTACCAGCGGTACATTTGATGCGGTCATCTCCGGGATGAAACATTTTTTCGCACTGTTTGGTGCAGACACCCGTTTTGTGGATGGGTTGCCAACCGCACTCATCAGACCATTGAGTGGGGGAGCAGCCCGGGGCATGATGGTGAGCACGATGACTACTTTTGGTCCGGATTCTTTTCCAAGCAAATTATCCGGTATTTTCCAGGGAGCTTCTGATACCACATTTTATGTTGTGGCCGTTTATTTCGGAGCCGTAAATATTAAAAATACACGCTACTCAATTGGGGCGATGCTACTTGCCGACCTGGTAGGTATCATCACGGCGATTATTTTGTGCTATTTGTTTTTTGGATAAAAATAGCTCCGGTTGTTTGTAAATAATGCAACAAAGTCCGGTAATAATCAATCGTTGTTTTTACCATATTTTGTGATCAGTCTTACCATTAAATTATTCAGGTATTCCACGGTGTAAGTGCCTACTGTAGGCGTATGATGCGGATTGCCAATGCCACTATCATTGGTGATGAAAATATAGGTGCTGTTGGTGCTGATTGAAAGCGAACGCAACAGGAATTCTGTTTCCAGATCAATACCACTGGCAGAAATTGGAATGATGCGGATGCCTTTTTCCTGTGCTGTTTTGATGGCATCCTTCATCCGGTTTACGTGCTCAGGTAATTGGTGCGGTGGTGCATCCAACACTAAAAACAGCAAACGATTTACTGCACTGCTGCTCCATTGCATGTTTTGGGTACCCACTTTAAGCGCCTCATCTACAGCTTCTGGAAAGTCGCCGCCACCACTAGCCTGCTGATTGTTTATAAAATTTATTAGTTGTGTGGAAGAGGTGGTGAAATTAAAAGGGCGTGTCACGTATTCATCTCCGTTATCTCTGTAAAAAACGCTGCCCATATTGATTTGCATACCGGGAAGCTGGCTGCCGGAGCGATTGATCACATCCAGCAACTCTGTTTTTAGAAATGTAATTTCATCGCCCATTGAACCGGTAGCATCCACAACAAATAAAATGTCCAGTTTTTTGCTGGCAGATTTGGTAACCGGAATGCTTTTTTGAATGGTGTTTTCATCATGATTAAAGGCGCCCAAATCAAAATCTTTACCATTGTAACTCGCTTTTAAATTAAACTTTGGTAGCTGTATTCCGGCCTTTGTTAAACCTGCAAATAAAACCGCTTTGCCCTGGTTGTCAGTTTTGGCTACAACGCTTTCTCCATTATATTGCAAGGTGATGGTGGCATCGTGTAACAGCTTGTTATTGGCATCCTTTAAAATGATGGACACTTTATTGTTCGTAAACAGACCCCATGTTGCCGGAATGTCTTTGATGGTATCTCTTGTTAATAATGTTTTCCAGAAATCCCAGTGGTCAAGGTCATTCCATTCACCCGCCGTTATTACACCGGCAGTTGCTCCACCGCCATTACTGCCCCCTGGTGCACTACTGCTGCCCGAATAGGAACTGGAAAGTGAATCGCCTGATTCTGCCTTACTTAAATCGGTTGATTTGGTACAGGAATAAAATAAGATCGCTGCAAGGAAATAAACAGGGGTGGGAAGATGTAGTTTCATTATTTTCTTTTTAAAGTGACAATGAAAGATTGGTTTCAGTTGCATTGGAGTGGCATGTTTTTAAAATGATTCATTTTATCTTTATCAGGTGACAACTAAATCTATAAATCAAAAAACTGAATAGAAAGAGATACTGAAACTTACTGCCAGATACGGCGAAAGTTATTGGTGTCGAACCGGGAATGATTGAAATGAAAAAACCACGCCGGGGCGTGGTTTCTTGTGCTTTCAGTTTTTGTGTAATTATTTATTTAATAAAAACGAAATATACGGTCTGGTATTGATTGCAGAAACTCCTTTATACCCCAAAGCAAATGCGGTATAAACTTTTTGATTGAGCGTAGTATTGGAGCTTGAATAAGTAGCCAATGCAGTACTTGTGGCGGAAGTGCCCGTTTCCCTGATGAACCATGCTACAGACGTTACCGGAACTGGCATCGTAAAATAAGGGCTTGAACCTAAATAGGGAATGTTGGTAGCCATTAGCTTTGTGCCGTAGTAAAGGTCAATGGCTGCAACATTGGGCATCATGTTTAGAAACCGGTATTTAGATGCATTCGCAGGTGGAAATGAAAGATTGTCTTCAATCAAAGCCATCTTAGTTTTGGCAGCCGTATCTGTAATATGGGCGGTGTAATTTTTACCTGCTTCCATGGATAAATTGCCGGTGAAAAATAATACCGAATCAACATTCGTACCTTTTTTAGGTATTGCAATGGTAAGTACTGCCGTGCCCGGTTTTACTGACAGGTAATCAGGAAAACTTGATCCGTTGGTATTGTAACCTCCCCCGGGGAAAGGCGTTCTGCCAGCAATCAATCCACTCACTCTTTGATTGTTGATAGATAGTTGTACAGACGGATTGCCTGCATAGGCACTTAGGTAATTAATCTTCAACAGCGCATTGGTGGAGTTTGAAAAGCTGCTTTCTGCAATATAAGCTCTGTCCTTTGGGTCTTTGTAGCAACTGACTGAAAACAATGCAGTAGAAGCCAGTAAACTAATGATGAATACTTTTTTCATTGTTATAATTTTTTAATTGAAATAATATTAGGGCTTTGAGAACCACATTTCCTGGGTATGATAATCCAGGCCGGTAGCTCCTATTCTTTCCAATTCTTTGATATTCCAAACATATTCAGAATTAAAACGTGGCCGTACTTTGTAAACCAGTTTTGTGGCGTTATCGGGAAAAAGATCGGCACCGGATGGAACAATAAAATCCCTGTAAACCTGGCGACCTGTTTGAGCATCTTTATCAGCATAATGATACCGACGCATATCTGCCCATGTTTCCAAAACTCCGTAGCCAAACATGGCAATGTATTTTTGCAGCATTATTTTGGTAAGCGTTAAATTAGCCGCCGATGCAGGAACAACAGATGTATCGCTCATATAAGCTGCTATAAGTGGATCTGTTATTACTTTATTAGCAGGTATGTTCACATTAAAAGTAGTAGTAAGCAAACCAAATGATTGTATAATTCCTTCCTTATAGGCAGCCAATGCCATAGCTTTATCTCCTTTTCTAAAGGCGGCTTCTGCTTTCATGAATTGAATTTCGGAAGCTGTCATAATTGGAAATGGCGCTTTGTTGCGGAATATGAAACGGCAATTCAAATCATTTGCAGGCGCCGTATTGCTAGCTAACGGACTTTGGCTTACTCCCCAAAAATTTTCCGGGCGGTCCATAGTATCTATGATCGTTTGCCCCTTATTAGGCTCCACACCTTTAATGGTTCCATTTCTATTACCTCTTAAAAGATACCATGCTCTTGGGTCAGCAACTCCGGCAAATTCACTATTGGTACCATTTAAAAGATTGGCGATAAATGAACCCTGCCTGATGGCTGTTGGTGCGGTAACGCCGGTGCCGACAAGATTACCCCTTAGTGGGCCAAAGAAATTATTGGTAGCGCTAATTGCAGATCCCTCAAAAGACACCAATGCATTGTCTGCGTTGGATGTAATGGAAAGATTACTGTAATAAATAACAGAGTCTTTGTTATAGGTTGTTTTATTGCTTAAATGATTGTGATACCTCGCTAATATTCCGTACACAAATTTTTTCCATTTGGCTGCATCGCCTTTGTAAAAATAAGCATCACCTTTTGCTAGATTGGCCTGGCTTACACCATCGCCCGTTTTGTTCAGGTTTTCTAACGCTTCAAAACAAAGTTGCCTTACATAAGCGTATACCTCATCCTGTGTATCGTACTTAAACGTGATTTGTTCGGTGCGAAATGCCTCTTTTAAAATTACATCTCCATAATAATCTGTAAGCGTAAGCCAGCTCCATGCGAATATAGCTTTACCCACACCTACATAATCCCATTTCTTTTCTTCTGTGGCCCATTCAATCATCTTTACATTGTTTTGGCCAATGTCATAATAATGCATACGCCAGGTAGACTGGCCCACATCTCCCGAAGTATTGGTATAGCCCATCTGGTCGTAATTACTCAATGGTAAATAAAATTGCCAGTTTTGAATGTAAGCGCCAATATATCTGATATCATTCATGGTGCCATGTCCGCCGTAATTACCAGCCATTGCAGAGGTGATCTGCGGTAACAATTCTTCCACTGGAACTCGTACCGGAGCGTTAGGATTTGCATAAGCTTCATCAATTTTTTTGGTACAGGAGTAGCATGAGAACGCTATTACCCAAAAAAGTGAAACCCTTATCAATGTATTTTTCATAATTAATTTTTTTAGCGATTAAAAGTTTGCTCTAAACCCAAGGTTTACGCTGATGGGTGTACCTACATTTCCGTAATCAAATCCAAAGCCGCCAACACCTCTGCTACCAGCGGTATTACCATTCACTTGTGGATCCGCACCGTAATAATTAGTAATCAAGATTAAATCATTAACGGTAATAAAGGCGCCCAAGGACTTAACCACTTTTAAGCTTTTTACAAACTCACCAGAGAAATTGTAGTTCAATGTCAGATCCCTTAATCTGAACCAGTTTACATCTTTTTGTATAAACTCTTCTTCCGGCATGGTGGTATAGTATGCCTGGTTTACAGCGGGCGTAATTGAAATAGTATTTTTAGTAGGAGTACTGGTGTTTTCCATGCCATCTTCAATAATGCCATTGATTACCCTGGGGTTTTCCCGATCGATGGTTCTGTAACTTCTTCCCAATGTTGTCAGGTATCTTTCTGTAGCATTAAAAATATCGCCACCAACTTTCAGGTCCCAAAGAAAGCTAAACCTGAAATTTTTATAACTCATATTATTTACAAAGCCCAGCGTGAAATCAGGATTTCTATCACCCCTTACCCTAAAATTATTATCCAACACAGGAAGCCCTGTAGTGGCGCTGATCAGTAATTGACCGGCTGTATTTCTTTTATAGCCGTAAGCTGTAATGGTAGTAGTTGCACCACCTAATACAAGTCCGCCACGTGCATTTGCATAAGTCCAGGTATCTGATTGATAAAACTCAGGAACATTGGCTGGAAGCTCCAATACCTTATTCCACATTTTATTGAAATTAAACCTGGAGCTCCAGGTGAATTTGTCGCCCCTTACAATATCAAGGTTCAATGCCAACTCAACGCCCTGGTTTTGATTGGCACCCACATTTAAGGTGTTCAAAACATAACCTGTTCCGTAGCTGGCTCTAAAACCTTCTACAATTAAACTGGTGTTTTTGGTGTTGTAATAAGTTGCATCGATCGAATAGCGACTGTTTTTGAATCTTAATTCTGTTCCCAATTCAAACGTTTCCTGTGTTTCAGGTTCTAATAAAGGATTGTTATTATTGAAGGCATACGCATATCCTCCGCCACTGCCGATAGTAGGATTAAATACTGATTGGTTAGCATAAGGCTGACTCGATCTTGCAGTGCTGGCCAGTGATCCTCTTAGTTTCCAATAATTGAGTGCACTATTTTTAATAGCCGGCACCAGGTCAGAAACGATGATACTTAAACCGGCAGCAGGGTAATTGTATTTTCTAAATTCTTTAGGAAAAATGGATGATTCCTCAAAGCGATGAGAATAAGTTAGAAAAACGGCTGATTTCCAGCTGATGAATGCTTCGCCAAAATAAGCTGCCGATCTTCTGATACTATAATTGGGTAAGCCTTTTGAAGCGTTTGATAAACGTACTCTTGTAGCAGGATCTGTGTTGTTACTATCTGTGCGGCTAGCATCCTTAATATTGTTACCCACCACAGCAAATTGCCTGGTTTCATAATCCTGCCACATGTTCCCAACCATTACACGGGCCGAAAAATCTCCGATTGTTTTCTTTGCGGTTGCGGTAATGGTATGGTTGTATCCATAATAGCTGCGGTAATAATTATCCTGCTGTCCTTTTTGAGCTCTTGTTAAATAAAAAGACATTGAATCATATTGCGTATATCCATCTGTTTTATAAGTATCATAACCAAACCTGCCAGCAATAGCCAGCCATTTTGTTGGGTTAATATTAACAGCAAATGTTGCCAAAAAGCGATCTGTTTCATCAGCACTACGGTTTTTGTAAACATTGTATAAAGGGTTGTCAAGATCTGCATTTGGATTGGCAGAAAATAGCCCTTTTTTTAAACCGTTTGCATCTTTCCAATCCCGGATATCATTGTCTGCAGGCCACACCAGTAAGTTTAGCAGGTAGCCGCTGGCGCCTCTTAAAGGCTTGTCATTTAAGGAATTGATATAACTGATGGAAGGTGATATATCGATGTATTTACCAATTTTGGTAGTATTGGAAATTCTGAAATTGTATCTTTTAAAATCATTGGTTGGGATGGCTGCTTTTTGATCGAAAGCAGATCCTGAAAAACGCCAACTGGCATTCTTTTTACCATATTCCACCGCCACATTATGCGTCTGTGAAAAACCGGTTCTAAAGAAATTATTCAGGTTATTATATAAAGTGTCCTTGCCGGTATAGCCGGGTCCGAAAGCGGAGAAAATATCTGCAGGCACTCCGTTGGTTCCTCCTGAAAAAACCGACATTACTTTTGGAAGCCGGGTCAACTCCTGCACCCTAAACGCATTATCATACGAAACAGCCACTTTGCCATTCATTTTGGCTTTTTTGGTGGTAATGATAATGGCCCCTGAACTTGCCTGGCTGCCATACAGTGCTGTCGCTTCAGGTCCTTTTAATACAGTTACCGATTCTATATCGTTTGGATTTATATCAGAAATACGGTTGGAATAATCATTCCCCCTATTGGCCCTGTCAGAGGCAAGCCCCAACTGAGAACCACCATTACTGGTTTCGTTTAAAGTAGAGTTATCAGCAATAACACCATCAATTACAAACAACGGTGAGTTGTCAAGCGAAAGAGAATTAAATCCTCTTAAGACGATTTGAGAACTGGCACCCGCAGCACCGCCTGTTTGGTTAACAGTTAAACCTGCAACCCGCCCCTGCAATCCGTTTACAAAACTTTCTCTTTGCGATTCCTGAATTTCTTTTCCGCCTACCGTTTGAACTGAATAAGGGATTTCCTTGGCCGTTTTTTTTGTATCCATCGCAACCACTACTACTTCCTCCATTTGTTGTTGTGCCAACGCTAACTGAATACTTACGGTGCTTCTGGATCCAACAAACACTTCCTGTCTCAGATAACTTATTGAAGTAATGATCAGTGTTTGCTTTTCTGTAGCCCGGATGGAGAAGGCTCCGTTTTCATCTGTTTTTGTTGCAGTTCTTGTTCCTTTTACAAGAATTGTTACGTCTCTTAGCGGTAGATTGTTTTCTCCCATTACTGTTCCCGTTACTGTTTTTTCCTGTGCTACCAGCGGTTTGGTAAATAATACCAAACTACCAAGGAAAAGCATTAATAGCAGCGTTTTTCTCATTGTAATCTGTTTTTTGGTTGTTTAATTTTAAAAAATTGCGAATGATCCTTGTAGTTTGGTAGGGGTTGGAAATCGCTTAATATGTAAACCTTTAAAGCAGCACTAAAGCACAACTTTTAAAGGATGAACTGAAGTAGAGTTGTAATAGTTAAAGCCGGTTGTGTTTGCGATGTCAACACTGGCCTGCAAAACGACATTGCTAAAGCTGTTTACCCTTTGCAGTGTAAAGACATTCAGCCAGTATGCTGGCAGGAGCTTTTTGATAGACAGTAAATTTCTAATGGAAGATGCCGGATGTAAAAAAGAATGGTATTCAAACCCTTTTAGTCGTGATATGTTAGACAACCGCAACCCATAAAGGAAGACATTTGCGGAAACGGTGCCTGTTTGCATTACTACCAGTAAAGTTTGTATATCATTTTCTCTAAACATGAATAATTGTTTGGTAATTCAAGATAGAAAATATATTGCAAAAAAATGCACTTAATTATACATACGGAATAAAGATTACGCAAAAAGCCGCATAATCTGCATTTTTTGTGGGTAAAAGCCGCAAAGTATTATGAAAATTAATAATTACACACGCTTTTTGTTAGGCAGGGTAGACTTTTTCGTTGTAGTAGATAATTTTTTTATCGGAGTTTTTACTACAGGTTTTACCTTTTTTGCGGTTTTGGAAGGAAGTTTTTTTACTGGAATTTCATTGGCAGCCTGCTCCGGGGTTTTGGCAGCTTCTGATTCATCCTCGCCTGCATCTCCAAAATAATTCCCGAAAATATTAGAGAGGTCGTTGGCGTGGTAAATACCGTGGTTGTATTTGTTGCCCAATACAATGATGGTTGCGGAATCTTCCGGTAAGCGAATAAAAGAGGCATTGTTGCCGTGCCACCATCCATTGTGGTAAATCATTTTTTTACCGGAAGGATAATTGTTCATTCGCCAGCCCAAACCATAATTGCGGATGCCGGGCCTTTCATTGCTATAAGGTGCATAGGCTTCTGATAAAGTTTTTTCTGTAAAGAGTTTGCCGCTGGTTAATGCCCTGTCCCAGGTTAGCAGGTCCCGGGGGGTACTGTACACATTCTTATCTCCATATACCAAATCTAAAAAATTCATGTTGATCACCTTTCCTCTCCAGTCATAACTGAGTGTTACTTTTCCCGAATCGGTTTTATCATAAACAAAAGTGTTTTTCATTTGAAGAGGTGTAAAAAAGCTGTCCTGTAAATAGACGCCATATTTTTTACCGCTTAATTTTTCTATCAGCAATGCCAGTAAGGCATAATTGGTATTGCAATAAGTAAATCTTTTATTGGGAGTGCCAATATCCTTCATCTCTCCTCTGCGGGTGATCAAAAAATTAAAAACATCTTCGTTGGTGATATTTACTTTTTTATCCCATCCCATGTTTTCCATAAAGTGAACATAGTTGGGTAGTCCACTGCGGTGATTGAGTAGTGTACGAATGGTGACACCCGGAAAAGTAAATGTTGGAAAATATTTACTGAACTCATCATCAATATTGCATTTGCCTTCCTGCCAAAGTTTTAAGGTTGCCATGGCGGTAAAAGTTTTTGAAACGGATGCGATATGAAAAGAAGTATTTTGTGTAATGGTATCTGTACTACCGGCATGTTCACTTCCATCGTAGGATTCAAAGACGATGGTGCCTTTTTTTGCAACCACAATGCCACCATTAAATCCCCTTCTTTTTAAAACGCTGTCGTACCATTTTTCGCAGGCAATGCGCAGGCGTTCGCTTTCGGCTTTTGTAATAGGTGTGGGGGCAGATAATTTTATCAGGCCAGCCAGGGAATCACTGGTGGCTTGTTTGTTTTTTGTAGTTGAATTGCAGGCTGCTAAAAGGATCAGGGTTGATAAAACTGCATAGCGATAGCTCATAGAAGTGTACCCAAACAGTTTACTGCATGTAGACAGGAATGCTAAAACGGTGCCCCGAACAGAACAAAAAAATTGGTTCATAAAAATATTAAGACTTAGATAGAATATATTTGTGCAAAATAAGGCGTAATAATCATGGCAGACAAAAATTTAACAAGTTATCCAAAAGAGAAAATCAATATTTTATTCTTAGAAAACATTAGCGACGTAGCGGTAAAGTATTTTAATGCAGCCGGTTATGTGAATGTAAAAAAATTAAATGGTGCTTTAAGTGAAGACCAGTTGATTAAAGAGATTAAAAATGTACACCTGGTTGGTATCCGAAGCAAAACACAATTGACGGCCAAAGTACTGGAGGCTGCTGAAAAACTACAGGCAATTGGTTGCTTTTGTATTGGCGTAAATCAGGTAGATCTAAAAGCAGCCACTAAGCAAGGTGTAGCAGTTTTTAATGCACCTTACAGCAATACAAGAAGTGTAGCGGAGTTGGTGATTGGGACCTCCATCATCTTGATAAGAAAAATTCTGGATAAAAATAAAGCAGCGCATGAGGGCATCTGGAACAAAGATGCCAGTGGTAGTTATGAATTGCGTGGTAAAACACTGGGGTTGATTGGATATGGCAATATTGGCAGCCAGGTAAGTGTGCTGGCCGAAGGGCTTGGCATGAAAGTGTTGTATTATGATGTGGAAACAAAACTGCCATTGGGTAATGCAGAAAGTTGCAATACAATCAAGGAGCTGGTGGGTAAATCAGATATTGTTTCATTGCATGTGCCCGAATTACCTTCTACCAAAAACCTGATCAATAAAAACCTGTTGAAAAATTTTAAACCGGGTAGCATTCTTATCAATTATGCAAGGGGAGAGGTGGTGGATATTGATGCACTGGCAAAATCGTTGACCGAAGGACAGTTGAGTGGAGCCGCCATTGATGTTTTTCCATGGGAGCCTGAAAAGAATGGTGATCTGTTTACGTCTCCTTTGCAGGGGTTGAACAATGTATTGCTGACACCCCATATTGGCGGTAGCACACAGGAAGCTCAGCATAATATCGGGGATGATGTAAGTGCCAAATTATTTAATTACCTTGAAAAGGGAGTCAGTTATGGATCGCATACCATTCCTGCATTGAGTTTGCCACCACAGGAAGGTACACACCGCATATTGCACATTCATAACAACGTACCGGGCGTATTGAGTGAGATTAATACCACGCTTTCGAAAAACAAAATCAACATCCTGGGCCAATACCTTAAAACAAATGATATGATTGGTTATGTGGTGTTGGATGTGGATAAGGGACTCAGTAAAAATGCACTGGAATTGTTAAAGAAAGTAAAGGAAACAATTAAGGTCAGGAGATTGTATTAAGCAGGAGCCCCCTGGCCCCCTGAAGGGGGAACTTAGGTTGACGATCTTTTTGTTTTATTTATACCAAATTTTAGTTTTGGGGAGTTGTTTTTATTCTCTTGAAATATTTTTAAAACGGATGAGTTTTCTTATCCGTTTTTTTTGTTTAAACTATTTTATCAAATGTGATTACAGTCATAATTATACGGGCAATAAGTAAATACTTTGCTGACAATATTTACAATTAAAACCTAAAAATTATGAGAAGGATTTTATCCGCAGCATTGCTTGTTTGTGGCGCTGTTATTATGAGTTGCAATGGTGGCACTGAACAGGAACAAACTACTGCTGCAGCCGATGCGCCTGCTGAAAGTTCCGCTGGCCAGTCTGCAGTAAAGGATGATATGTCGCAAAAAAATGTAGTGCAGGTTGCCATTGGCAGCAAAGACCACACGACACTTGTAGCTGCTGTAAAGGCGGCAGAACTGGTAGATGTGTTGAGCAATACCGGTCCGTTTACAGTATTTGCCCCAACCAATGCAGCATTTGATAAATTGCCTGAGGGTACCGTGGATAATTTATTGAAACCCGAAAAGAAAGATGACCTGATTGATATACTGCAATACCACGTTTATGTAGGAGTGCTTAAACCGGAAATGTTTACTGACGGACAGGAAATTGGCCAGGTAAATGGAGGCAATATCGTGATCACAAAAAAGGATGGTAAGTTGATGGTGAACGGAACTGCAACCATCATTGCATCTATACCGGCATCAAACGGAATTATTCATGTTATTGATGGCGTATTGTTGCCACCGCCTCCACCAGCTGTTAAATAATGGAATCTTCAAGAACCGATCAATATTTTAAAGAAAGATTGGCGACATGTAGTTGAACCGTTCTATTAATCGTACTACTCAAAAAAGGCACCTCCAAACGGGGTGCCTTTTTTGAGTAGATCTTATGGATAGGATGTTGCTAATAAGGGCTTGTGTTTTATTGATAACGAAAATTGATTTATACTCTATCACCAATCACACAATTGCTATCGGATCAGCCCTGCTTCTCCCGCTGGTATGCCAATAGTTTTTTCTTTATAATCAGCGAAATGCTGAGCGCCCGTTGCTTTGCAAGACTGGCTTTGGAGCCATCAAATAACTCATCCACTGTTTTGATAAAAAGGCTGTTCCATTGCTCAAAATGAGTTTCATTCAATGGCGCAATATGATGCAGGTGCTGGTGCAAATTCATCGGGTTGCCTTCGTAGCTGCCGGTGAATAAAATAATGTTTTCCCAAAAATCATACATCGATGCCAGGTGAGTATTCCAGTTTACTTTGGCTATTTCCTGAAAAATATGGCCCAGCTCTCTGTCTGTAATTACTTTGGCGTAAAATGCATTCACCAATAATTCTACATCGTTTCGGGTTGAAATATCTTTTATCATTGTGTTATAAATGAGGGGATAACAATTGATTGATTTTTTCCAGCAGTTGTTCATTGCTGTTTGCTTCGATCATGGGGAATAGTTCCCGTTCTTCTTTTCGTACATGTTTTTCCAATGCTTTTCCAAGCTCATCTAACTGTGTCTGTAGCTGAGGGTGATCGCTGATTGATTGGAAAGAAGCATGGAGGTGCTGGTGTTCCTGAAAAATTGTTGCAATCAATTCATCCAGCGTTCCGTTAATGCCGGTCACTATTTTTAATGCGGCTTCTTCCGACGCAAAATGTTGGATTAATTCATCATTGTAAAATTTTAAAGCATACGCAACTTTGCCTGTTGTATCTGATGGCATGCCGGTATAAGCAGGCGCATCTTTTTGTAATAACCTTGCCAGTAGCAATGCGCCATGATGATCCCTGGATAAATGCGCCAATGATGGATGTCTTTTCATGTTTATAAATCTTTTGTATTGAATTTTCGGGTTGAATACCAAACCGGTAACACAATCCATATCAGTAATGTTGCAAATGAAAATATGATACCGGTAGATGTACCAAAAAACTCTTTAAAGACTGCGCCGGTATAGCCCATCATGGCAGATACATCCAGCTGTAGTAAAATCAATATCCGGCTAAGATCGATCGGGTTCAATGCGCTTACCGCAATCATCGGCTTCTCCATCGGGTAATCTGCAAACTGGAACAGGAGGAACAATACCAGCCCATCAAACAGTAAAGAAAAATACAACCACAACATAATTGCAGCACCAATGCCTTTTGCTTTGTCTCTTGTTTTTACAGTGGCCAGCATGGCGATGGCGACAAAAATAATACTCAGCAACAGCCCAATCAATATCATGGTTAAGCCAATCATATTTGCCTGGTAAATCAACACCGGAATACCGGCGCCAATAAAAAATGCGATGGAAAGCGAGGTGGCCAATCCTGCAAATAAACTGAGCCAGATCGTTTTCCTTTTCAGTGGCTGGCTCACCAGCAGCTCGACAAACTCTGCACTGTTGTACACATAAATGGTACTAAAAATAATACTCACCAGCGGCACCACAATCAGTATGATATTTAGCAGGCTCAGCAACCCTTTGCTACTGTTGTCTTCCAGGCTAAATACACTAAAGGAAGATGCCAGTAAAAATAAGGTGTACACCAACACAATCTTATTGCGAAGTATATCCGTGATTACATATTTTACAATCTTTTTCATACTCTTTTAATTTGTCATTACCCTTGCAATGGCTTTGGATAGTTTTTCCTCACCGGTATCTGCTCTCAATGCCTCAATACTTTTATGAAACAATAATTTCCCTTCCTGCATATAAATGATTCTTGTCACCAGGTCGTCCAGTTCGCTCAAAATATGTGAAGTGATTAAAACCAGTTTTCCTTTTTCTTTTTCGGCGATGATTTTTTCTTTTAATAATTCCGATGAAACCGGGTCAAGTCCTGCCGTGGGTTCATCCAGTATCAACACCGACGGGTTAAATAAAAACGCCAGCGCCGCACTTACTTTTTGACGGGTTCCACCGGATAAAGTCCGCATCCTTTTATGCATCAGGTTGTGCAACGAAAAGTCCCGGATCAGGTCTTCATCCAAAGCCGTCTTTTTATTCCGGATATCCTTCATCATATCCAGCACCTGGCCAATGGTCATGTTATCCGGGTAGCGGCCAATCTGTGGCATGTAGCCAATTTCATCCCGGTATTGCCAGTGGTGTAAAATGTTTTTATCCTTAAAAGTAATGAAGCCACTATCCGGCACCACCATACCCAAAATCGATTTTATCAGCGTCGTTTTTCCGCTGCCGTTAGGACCAATTAAAGCAATGCATTCCCCCTTATTGCAGGTGGTAGATACATTGTCCAGTGCTTTTAATTTACCAAACTGTTTGGTTACATTGCTTGCAATAATCATTTTTTAAATATTTTTTAGCCAGGCTGAAGTACTACTATTTAGCTGCATTGGCGTCGCAGCCGATGGCTATCGGCTCTTGTACAGATGATCTTTATGCAACGCCTGCTGCTGCAGCAGTTCATCGAACTGGTTGTTTCTTTATTTTTTTATTCTACATTTTGCTAAACCATCAACCATCAACCATCAACCATCAACAATCAATAATAAAACAATCCAACTTCCGATAGCTATCGGGGCCAACAATAAAACAATTCAACCATCAACAATACAACAATAAAAACCAACCAACCATTCAAAAAGCCCGCTTCATCAACGGCGCATTATCCTTCAGGTTTTCCGGTGTAATGCTCGGTAATATTTTTTCGGTTTTATCCAGCAGGGTCGTAATAAAACTTCTGAATAAAATCATAGCAGGCGGGTATTTTTCCACGATCATGGAATACATGCTCACCGGGCGATAAGGCACGTCGCCGATCTTATCTTTATTCAAATCGTAGCCTTCATATTTATCCCAGTAGTTGTTGTTGAATTTGTTGAGTACCAGCGATCCGTTAGTGCCCACATCAAAAGTATTGCCGATAAAATTGTTGTGCTCCAGTACCACATCCATACAACTTGCCTGGATTTTTAAAGCCCAGCCGTTGTTTTCAAAAGTATTGTAAGTCATATAAATTCTGTTGCCACCTTCCATGAAAATGGCACTCGTATTTTTGGTGAAATGATTGCCCTGCATATAACCGTCAGAAATTTCTTTCAGCAAAATTCCATGCGATGCATCACCCCAGTTTTCTTCAAAATAATTACTAAACATTTTTATCCGGTTGCTAAACATGACTGATACACCTGAACCATTGTTGCTAAATACATTGCTCACATAAGTATCATCATTGCTGAACATAAAATGCAGTCCGTAGCGGATATTTTTAGTAGAGGTATTGCGCCAGATAATGGAGTTTTTTACAAACTCAAAATAGATGCCATCCCGGTGACCGGTTATTTTATTACCGATAATGCGCATGCTGTCACTCTTCCAGCAATGAATGCCGTTGGCACTCTGCTGCTCTTCCTTTGCAATGGCGGTAAGCTGGTTATTTTCAACAGAACAGTTGAGTCCGTTTTGTATGTAAATACCAAAAAATGTATCCTCGAGCCGGTTGTTTTTGATAACGACATTTCTACAGTCATACACTTTGATACCGCTGATATCTTCCATGCTGGAAACGCCCGAGTGAATGATCCGGAAGCCATCCAATATCACCCCATTGGCAGTGATAGAAATGATCTCATATTTTTTTTCACCATCCAGTACAGGATAGTTGATTCCTTTTAATACAATGCTTTTTTTTATAACCAGGTTCTTCTCTTTATAATGACCGGCATCTACCAGCACCGTATCACCGGCAACAGCAGCATTGATACCGGCAGTGATGTTTTTGTACAGGCGGTTGGTCCCCACATGGATGGTGGTGGCAGATACTGCTCCAAAACAAAACAAGCTTACTATAAAAAAGAAGGGTTTCATTTTTGTAATTCCTCCCAGGTAATTTTGTTGCCATTCAATTGTTGAAATATTTTAACCAGGCTATCATCATTGCTAAAGGCGGCAATGTTGCCATTCATAGGACTTTTTAAAGCGGGGCTTTGCAGAAAATGCGCCTGCTCTGCTTTTATTAAATCGTGCGGACTGCTGAAGTTTGTAAAG
>Ga0123337_10003487_pt1 | contig 16703 bp, 14 predicted proteins | sample frozenSSSSmetaG_FD_89792 | JGI IMG/M metagenome (GOLD analysis project Ga0123337, IMG submission 89792) | Glacier valley bacterial and archeal communities from Borup Fiord, Nunavut, Canada, to study Microbial Dark Matter (Phase II) -... | ecosystem: Environmental > Aquatic > Freshwater > Ice >... | reverse complement strand
GGCCGACAAGATCGTGGTGCTGCAGGCGGGGATCATCGAGCAGGTGGGGCCGCCGCTCGAGCTCTACAACCACCCGCGCAACCGCTTCGTGGCCGGCTTCATCGGCTCGCCGAAGATGAATTTTCTCGAGGCCGAGGTGCAGGGTTCGGACGCGGCCGGCGCGAAGCTGCGGGCTGGCGGCAGCGATATCGTGGTGCAGCGCAGGATTGCGACCGGCGACAAGGTGACGTTCGGCGTCAGGCCCGAGCACATCGCGCTGTCGGAAGCGGCCGGCGTGAAGCTGGCCGAGGTGAAGGTGGACCTGGTCGAGCAGCTCGGCGGGCAGACGATGGTGTACGCGACGACCGATGACGGCCAGGCGCTGACCATCGCGGTGGACGGCCAGCGGCAGGTGGCGCTGGGCTCCCGGCTGACGACGTATGTCGATCCGGCGCGGTATCACGTGTTCGGCGCGGACGGGCGGGCGGTCTAGCTCGCCTTGCTCACCGGTTCGAGGCTGATCCGGAGCTTGTGGCCGGTAGCTTTCGCATAACGCTCGAGTGTCCGCGTGGAAGGTTTTACCCGGCCGCTTTCCAGCCGTGAAACCACGCTCTCAGTCGTCCCCATGCGGCTCGCGACTTCGGCCTGAGAAAGGTGAGCGCGAGTGCGCGCCCGGATCAGTGAGTCGATAAGGGCAAACTCTTCGTCGAGTGCTTCATAGGCCTCGCGATACCCAGCGCTCTCAGCCATATCTTTGGCGTGAAGGTCCTTGGCATTGATGGTTTTCATCAGATCTCCTTCGCCCGTTGGCGGGCAAGTTCGAGTTCGCGTTGCGGGGTCTTCTGGGTCTTCTTGACGAAGATTCGGACGATCACCACGCGCTTGCCGGTAGCGGTCGCGTACATGGCGCGGGCGATGCCGTCCCTGCCCGTGACACGCAACTCCCAAAGCTTGTCATCGAGCGACTTCACCCAATCGCGCGGCAGATTCTCGAGGCCGTGCTCTTCAATGACATCGGTTACGCGGCCAAGGCGGGCGCGCATATCGTCTGGTAGTTCGGCGCGCTCTTCCGCCGCGGCGGGCAGGTATTCGACGGACCACATATGGGCTACGTAGCAAAAAAGCTAAGTTCCGTCCAGCTCACTGCCCCGCCAGCAGTTCGGCGTTGCCGCCACTCGCCGTCGTGTCGATGCAGACGTGGCGTTCGCGGATCAGGTGCTCCGCCTCGCTCGGCCGGGTGATCAGCGGGATGAGCGGGCCGTCGCGGCGGGCCAGAGCCTGGCGCCAGGGTTTCAGGTCCGCCTCCGTGCCGAAATGCATGACGGCGTCGACGAAGAGGCCGGCTTCGATTGCGGCGGGGGCGAGTTTTTTGTCGACGCCGCCGATCGGTTCGCCGTTGGCGCCGAGTTCGGCGGCGATCTTGACCGCGCCGGGAGCGATGACGAGGACGCCGTTGCCCTGGTTGAGGGCCAGATCGGCCTGCTGGCGCGCGCTGGCGGTGTCGGGGCCGAGGCAGAGGACGACGCCGCGCGGCCAGGTGTGGAGTACGTTGCTCTCGCCGGTGGGGCCAGGCAGCAGTTGCTCGGCCGGGATGATGCCGACCTGCTCGACGGCGGTCTTGACCTGATCGACCGCCGCTATGGCGAAGCCGATGGAGATGCCCTGCAGCGGGTTCACGCCGGTGGAGGGAACAAAGCGCTCGTGCGGGCGCCAGAAGCGCTTGAGGTAGTTAGGGCCGCCGGCCTTCGGACCGGTGCCCGACAGGCCCTCGCCGCCGAAGGGCTGCGAGCCGACGACGGCGCCGATCTGGTTGCGGTTGACGTAGATGTTGCCGGCGCGGATGGACGAGGCGATGTGGTCGATGCGGGCGTCGATGCGGGTGTGGAGGCCGAAGGTGAGGCCGTAGCCGGCGGCGTTGATGGCGGCGACCACCGCATCGAGCTCGTTCGACTTGAAGGTGGCGACGTGGAGGACGGGGCCGAAGATCTCCTCCTTCATGTCGGCGATGCCCGCGACCTTGAGGACGACGGGGGCGACGTAGGTCCCCTGCCCCGGCGTTTCGAGGCGGTGCAGCACGGCGTCGCGGGCGGCGAACTCGTCGATATAGGCCTCGAATTTGGTCTTGGCCTTGAGGTCGATGACCGGGCCAAGATCGGTGTCGAAGGCCCACGGGTCGCCGAGCTTCAGTTCGTCCATGGCGCCGTAGAGCATTTCGAGCGTCTTCTTGGCCGTATCTTCCTGCAGATAGAGGATGCGCAGCGCCGAGCAGCGCTGGCCGGCGGACTGGAAGGCGGAACTGAGGATGTCGCGGACGGCCTGCTCGGGCAGCGCGGTGGAATCGACGATCATGGCGTTAAGGCCGCCGGTTTCGGCGATGAGCGGCGCGCCGGGGGCAAGGTGATCGGCCATGGCGGCGTCGATGGCCTTGGCGGTCAGGAGCGAGCCGGTGAAGACGACGCCGTCGATGCGCGGGTCGGAAGTGAGCGCGGTGCCGACCACTTTGCCGGAGCCAGGAAGCAACTGGATCACGTCCTCGGGGATGCCGGCATCGTACATCAGCGCCACGGCACGCGCTGCGATCAACGGCGTGGCTTCGGCGGGCTTTGCCAGAACGGTGTTGCCGGTAGCGAGCGCCGCGGCGATCTGGCCGGTGAAGATCGAGAGCGGAAAATTCCACGGCGAGATAGCGGTGACGACGCCGAGCGGCCGGCGCGGCTCATGCTCGACTTCGGCTTCCGCCGCATAGTAGCGCAGGAAATCCACCGCCTCGCGCACCTCGCCGACGGCGTCGGACAGGGTCTTGCCGGCCTCGCGGGCGCAGAGGGCATAGAGCTCGGTGGCATTCGCCTCGTAGAGGTCGGCGACCTGGCGGAGCAGCAGCGCACGCTCGGCGACCGGGCGGGCGGCCCAGCCGGGGGCGGCATCGCGGGCGTTGGCGATGGCGAGGTCGATAGTCTGCGGACCTGCGCCGATGGCTTCGCCGACGAGGTTGCCGCTCGCCGGGTTCTCGATGCGGAAATGCTCGCCGGCCTCGCCATGCACCTGGGCGACGGAGGCAGCGCTCCACAGCTTGGTGGCGGTGGCGAACGCCTGCCGCTCTGCGAGGAGCTTTTCGACCGCGACCGGATCGGTAAGCTCAAAGCCGGCCGAGTTGGTGCGGGCGGGTGCGAACAGCTCGGCCGGCGCCTTGACCCGTGCGACGGCGGTTTCGACCGTCTCGAAAGGGTCGGCGACGACCAGCGCGGCCGGCACGTCACGGTCGGCGATCAGGTTGACGAACGAGCCGTTGGCGCCGTTTTCCAGCAGGCGGCGGACGAGATAGGCGAGCAGATCGACGTGGCGGCCGACCGGCGCGTAGATGCGGGTGCGGGTGCGATGCGCGTCGGTGAGGATGGCGTGGAGCCGCTCGCCCATGCCGTGGAGGCGCTGGAACTCGAACTGGCTGCGCTCGACCTTGAGCACGTCGGCGAGATGCAGGATGGCAGCGGTAGTGTGGGCGTTGTGGGTGGCGAATTGCGGGTAGATGCGGCCGGTCTTGCCCAGCATCCGCTTGGCATTGGCGATGTAGCTGACATCGGTCGCGGCCTTGCGGGTAAACACCGGGAAACCCGGCAGGCCCAGCACCTGGGCGCGCTTGATCTCGGTATCCCAGTAGGCGCCCTTGACGAGGCGGACCATGATCCGGCGGTCGAGCTTTTCGGCCAACGCCTCGATCCAGTCGATGACATGGCCGGCACGCTGGCCATAGGCCTGCACCACGATGCCGAAGCCGTCCCAGCCAGCGAGGCGCTCGTCGGCGAGGACGGCGGCGATGACGTCGAGCGACAGGTCGAGGCGGTCGGCCTCCTCGGCATCGATGTTGAAGCCCATGTTGGCGCCACGCGCCATCATGGCGAGGGCGAGGGTGCGCTCGACCAGCTCGGCCATGACACGGTCGCGCTTCATGAACTCGTAGCGCGGGTGGAGGGCGGAGAGCTTTACCGACACGCCGGGATTGTCGCGGACGCTGCCGGCGGTGGCGCGGGTGGCGAGCACCGCGATGGCCTCGGCGTAGGCGGCACGGTAACGCTTGGCGTCGGCCTCGGTGCGGGCGGCCTCGCCCAGCATGTCGTAGGAATAGGTGGTGCCGTCGCGCTCGGCCTTGCGGGCGATGCGGGTCGCCTCCTCGATGTCGCGGCCGAGCACGAACTGGCTGCCGAGGATTTTCATGGCCTGCAGCACGGCGGAGCGGATCACCGGCTCGCCGATGCGCTGCACGAAGCCCTTGATGATGCCGGCGATGCCCTCGCCCTTGTCGCGCAGCACCTGCCCGGTGAGGGTGAGCGCCAGCGTGCTGACATTGACGAGCGGCGAGTTGGCGCGATCGAGATGCGCCTGCCAGCGGCTCGGGGCGATCTTGTCTTCGATCAGGTCGTCGATGGTGGCGGTATCGGGGACGCGCAGCAGCGCCTCGGCGAGGCACATCAGCGCGATGCCCTCCTCGGTCGAGAGCGAATACTCCCCGAGGAAGGATTCGAGCATGCCGACGGAACCGGTGGAGCGGACCTTCTCGACCAGTTGCTGCGCCACGGTGCCGATGGCCGCCCGGGCGCCGGGCGGAAGCTCGGCCTCGGAGGTGAGGCGCGCGATGGTCTCCGCCTCGCTGGAAAAGAGGTTGGCGCGGATGCGGCTGCGCAGTTCGTCGAGATTGGCCATGCATGCCCCCGTGCCTGAATGTGGCACGGCTCGCTGATTTGTGTGGGGAAAATGTGATCGTCCCGGCATTAGCCGGCCCGGACGATCTTCCCTTCGATGGCTACCGCCGCGCCGAGTGTGTTCGAGATGGTGCCGTACTTGATGACGTTGAGGTGCAGCAGTTCGAGCCGGCGATCCGGTTCGTCCGTATCGATCGTCAGCTCATAGTCTATCGAGACGAGCCGGGGCGGGGCATCCTGGCGGACGGCGTGCAACCTTACGCTCGCCGAGCGGAACTGAAACTTCAGCATCGGCGCGGCGCGCTCCACGCCCTTGAGCATGCAGGCCGCGAGCGACGCCAGCAGCAACTCGACCGGGTTGAAGGCATCCGCCCGGCCGGCAAGCGTCGTATCGAGCTCGACCATCGCGTCGCGGACGACGGCGACGCTGCCCTTGTCGCCGAGCCTGTTCGCATCAATGCGGTATTCCAGCATTCGCCGTCTCCCTTGAACCGACAGGATAGCGCCGGAACCAGGCGAGCGCTTGACCTGGATCAGGCCGGCCCAGGCTCGCTCTCGGACTTCACCGGTCCCCGCCCAAGGTCCCTGGCCCATTCCTCGACCATGTCCTGCAGGGCGAGCATGGGGGTGATGTCGGACTGGATGCCGATGATGTGGGTGAGCTCGCCGGCGGCGTTTCGTACGGGCTTCAGCGACAGGCGGTTCCAGAACGCGCTGCCGTTCTTCCGGTAGTTGCGCAGATCGACGACCAGGTCTTCGCCCTGCTCGGCGGCGCGGCGGATTTTCCCCACCACCGACCGGTCGGTCTCGGGGCCCTGCAGGAAGCGGCAGTTGCGGCCGATGCACTCCTCACGCGAGTAGCCGGTGAGGAACTCGAAGCCGCGGTTGACATAGATGAGGGGACAATCGGGTCTCCGCGCGTCGGCAAGGCTGATCGACTGGGTCGATGGGTCGATCAGCCGGGCGGCAGGCGGGAGTGGTGGGGTGGCGGGGTTCTCTTGAGCGGCCGAGGCGGGCGCGGCCTCGATCAGCTCAAGGGCGATGTCGCTGGCCCCGGTGCCCTCGAGGTCGCGGAGGACGGCAGCGAGTTCGGCTTCGCTACCCAGCCGCCGCTCGACCCTGCCGGTCATCATCGTATAGCTGAGCGTCAGCCGCATTGCCTGCCCCGTCCCTATTGGTGTCGCGCACGAAGTAGGAGTGCCACCCGACGGATACCAGATACAGATCCGGGAGCGGCGCAAAAAGGGCCATCGACCAAAGTCGGGCGGCTACCTTCCGAGCCCCTTCCACCCAAGCAGCCGCATGGCGTTGGCGGTGACCAGCACGGTGGCGCCGGTATCGGCGAGGATGGCGGGCCAGAGGCCGGTGACGCCGATGACCGTGGTGACGAGGAAGAACGCCTTCAGCCCCAGTGAGATGGTGATGTTCTGCGTGATGTTGGCCATCGTGGCGCGGGACAGGACGATCATGTTGGCGACGTCGAGGACGCGGCCATGCAGCACGGCGGCGTCGGCGGTTTCGAGCGCCACGTCGGTGCCACCACCCATGGCGATGCCGACATCGGCGGCGGCGAGCGCCGGCGCGTCGTTGATGCCGTCGCCGACCTTGGCGACGATCTTGCCGCTGGCCTTGAGCTCGTTGACGATGCGCTGCTTGTTCTCGGGGAGCAGCTCGGCGCGTGGTTCGATGCCAATCTGTGCGGCAATGGCCCGGGCGGTGCGGGCATTGTCGCCGGTGAGCATGACAACTTCCGCTCCGAGGCGCTTCAGGGCGTCGAGGCCTTCCCGGGCGTCGGGGCGCGGCTCGTCGCGCATGGCGATGGCGCCGGCCACCTCATTGTTGACGAGCAGCACCGAGACGGACTTGCCCTCGTCGTTGAGCGCGGCGATGCGGACGGTGAGCTCAGCGGGCAGCGGCGCGCGTTCAGTGGCGGCCGGGGGCGAGCCGAGGAACAGCTCGTTCGGGCCGACGGTACCGGTGACACCCTTGCCGCCGACGGCGCCGCCACCCTTCGCCGCGATGACCGGGATGTTACGTTCGGCGGCCTTCGCGAGGATGGCGCTGGCGAGCGGGTGGCTGGAGCCGACTTCGAGCGCCGCGGCGAGGCGCAGCACTTCGTCCTCGGTGCGGCCGAGGGCGACGATGTCGGTGACCTTGGGCTTGCCTTCGGTCAGCGTGCCGGTCTTGTCGAGGGCGACCATGTTGACCTTGCCGAGTTGCTCGAGCACGGCTCCGCCCTTCAGCAGCAGGCCACGGCGCGCGCCGGCCGAAAGCGCGGCGGCGATGGCCGCGGGGGTGGAGATGACGAGCGCGCAGGGGCAGCCGATCAGCAGCACGGCGAGGCCCTTGTAGACCCACTCGCCCCAGGCGCCGCCCAGCAGCAGCGGTGGCAGCACGGCGATGAGCGCCGCCACGACCATGACGCCCGGCGTGTACCAGCGGGCGAAGCGCTCGATGAAGCGCTCGGTCGGCGCCTTGGATTCCTGCGCCTCCTCGACCAGCCGGATGATGCGCGAGATGGTGTTGTCGGCGGCGGCGGCGGTGACGCGGACCCGCAGCGTGCCATCCTGGTTGATGGTGCCGGCGAAGACGGCTTCGCCCTGCCCCTTGCGCTTCGGGATGGATTCGCCAGTAACCGGGGCTTCGTCGATCGAACTGTCGCCGCTCTCGATGGTGCCGTCGGCGGCGATGCGGTCGCCGGGACGGACGAGGATGACGCTGTCGACCAACAGGCTCTCGGCCAGCACTTCGCGGGTGGTGCCGTTTGTGTCGAGCAGCGCCGTCTTGGGGACGAGGGTCGCGAGGTTCCTGATGCTGGCCCGGGCCCGGCCGGTGGCGATGCCTTCGAGCAGTTCGCCGACGAGGAACAGGATGACCACCACCGCCGCCTCCTCGCTGGCCCCGATGATGACGGCGCCGATGGCGGCGACGGTCATCAGGGTTTCGATGGTGAAGGGCGCGCCGTTGATCGCTCCTATGACGGCACGTCCCGCGATCGGCAGCAGTCCGACCAGCATGGCCGCGGTGAAGATCCAGAAGCCGTAGGCGGGGAATATCCACGAGGCGACGAAGGCAATGGCGATCGCGAGGCCGCAGAGCAGCGTCAGCCGGGCCTTGCGGGTGGCATACCACGGGCCATCCTCGAGGTCGTGGCCGTGGAGGCCGTCGAGCTTATCCGGCTTGGGTGCGTGGTCATGCCCGGCGTGGTCGTGGTCGTGGTCATCGTGGGCATGCACCTCGGGCTTCGGCGCGCCGCTGCGGGGCGGAAGAATTGCGGCGGCGTAGCCGACTTCGGTGACCTTGCGCGCCACCTGGGCGAGGTCGGCTTCCGGGGCGTGGCGCACCGTCATGGTGCCGGCCGTCACCGAGACGGAGACCTCCTCCACCCCGTTGACGCGCCGCGTCGCGGCCTCGACCTTGCTCGCGCAGGCGGCGCAATCCATGCCGGTGACGCGGAAGCGGGTGTCGATGCTGGTGGCCATGGGAGAGGCTCCGTCAAATCAGGAGCCTCTCAGATACAACCTCTAGTCACTATAGCTTCAAGACGTAATCTTGTTACCTCCGAGGGAGGCCCGCTCAGAACTCTTCGTGCGTGCGCGGGTCGCCGTCGAACAGGCGGCCATTGTCGCGGGTGAGCGTGGCGATCGATGCCATGTCGGCATCGTCGAGCGCAAAGCCGGCAATGTCGAGGTTTTCGGCGCGGCGGGCGGCGTTGGCCGACTTGGGGATCGGCAGCACGCCGAGCTGGAAGTGCCAGCGGAGGACAACCTGCGCCGGGGTGCGGCCGTGCTTGTTGGCGATCTCGACGATCGGCGCCTCGGCGAGCAGCGCAGTGCCCTTGCCGATAGGCGTCCAGGCCTGGGTGAGGATGCCGCGCTCCTTGTCGGCGGCGCGCTGGGCCGACTGGTTGAAATAGGGGTGCAGCTCGACCTGGTTGACGCTTGGCGCGACGCCGGTCCGGGCGATCAGCTGGTCGAGGTGCTCGGGCAGGAAATTCGAGACGCCGATGGAGCGGACGAGGCCGCGCTCGCGCGCTTCGATCATGCCCTCCCAGGCCTCGACGAGCAGCTGCTGGCTCGGGTTGGGCCAGTGGATCAGGTAGAGGTCGAGATAGTCGAGGCCGGAGCGGAGCACCGACTCCTCGATGGCCCAGGTGACGTTTGCCTTCTTGTGATGACGGCCGGGGAGCTTCGAGGTGACGCGAATCTCCTCGCGCGGCACGCCCGACAGGCGGACAGCATTGCCGACGGCGCCCTCGTTCTCGTAGTTCACCGCCGAATCGAGCAGGCGGTAGCCCTGCCGCAGCGCGTCGGCCATCGATGCGGCGCCGGGAATGCCACGCAGGGCGTAAGTGCCGAGGCCGACAGCCGGCAGCGTCGTGCCATCATTGAGCGTGTGGTGCGGTAGCGTCGTCATGGTTCCCCCCCTGGGATCAGCTGTGGAGGCCCGGCGCTTCGCGGCCGGTGCTCTGCACATATTCGGAATAGCCGCCACCATAGGTGTGGATACCCTCGGGCGTAAGTTCCAGCACACGGTTGCTGAGCGCGGCGAGGAAGTGCCGATCGTGCGAGACAAAGAGCATGGTGCCCTCGTACTGGCCGAGCGCCGCGATCAGCATCTGCTTGGTGGCGATGTCGAGGTGGTTGGTGGGCTCGTCGAGCACCAGCAGGTTCGGCGGATCGAACAGCAGCAGCGCCATCACCAGGCGGGCTTTTTCGCCGCCAGAGAGCACGCGGCACTTCTTGTCGATCTCGTCACCCGGGAAGCCGAAGCAGCCGGCGATCGTGCGGAGCGGCGCTTGCGCCGACGCCGGAAACGCATCCTGCAGCGTCTCGAACACGGTGCGGTCGCCTTCGAGCAGGTCCATGGCATGCTGCGCGAAATAGCCCATCTTGACGCTGGGGCCGCGCTTGACGGTGCCGTCGTCGGGATCGGCGGCGCCCGCCACCAGCTTCAGCAGCGTCGACTTGCCGGCGCCGTTGATGCCCATGATGCACCAGCGCTCCTGCCGGCGGATGTGGAAATCGAAGCCGTCGTAGATCGGCCGGCTGCCATAGCTCTTCGACACCTTCTTCAGCATCACCACGTCTTCGCCCGAACGCGGCGCCGGGCGGAATTCAAAGGCAATGGTCTGCGCGCGCTTCGGCGGCTCGACCCGGTCGATCTTGTCGAGCTTTTTCACCCGGCTCTGCACCTGCGCAGCATGGCTGGCGCGGGCCTTGAAGCGCTCGATGAAGGCGATCTCCTTGGCCAGCATGGCCTGCTGGCGCTCGAACTGCGCCTGCTGCTGCTTGTCGCTGAGCGAGCGCTGCTGCTGGTAGAACTCGTAATCGCCGGTATAGGCGGTGAGCGCGCCACCATCGATCTCGACAATCTTGTTGACGATGCGGTTCATGAACTCGCGGTCATGCGAGGTCATCAGGATGGCGCCCTGGTAGTCCTTGAGGAAGCTCTCGAGCCAGATCAGGCTTTCGAGATCGAGATGGTTGGAGGGCTCGTCGAGCAGCAGCACGTCGGGGGACATCAGCAGGATGCGGGCGAGCGCGACGCGCATCTTCCAGCCGCCCGACAGTGCGCCGACATCGCCCTCCATCATCTCCTGGGAGAAGCCGAGGCCGTCGAGCACTTCGCGGGCGCGGCCATCGAGCGAGTAGCCGTCGAGTTCCTGGAAGCGGCCCTGTACCTCGCCGTAGCGGGTGATGACCTCGTCCATCCGGTCAGCCTGTTCGGGGTCGGCCATGGCGGCCTCGAGCTCGGCCATCTCGGCCATCAGCTCGCTCACCGGCCCTGCCCCGTTCATCACCTCGGCGACGACCGGCCGGCCGCCCATTTCTCCGACGTCCTGGCTGAAATAGCCGATCGAGACGCCCTTATCGACCGAGACCTGGCCTTCGTCGGCCTGCTCCTCGCCGATGATCATGCGGAACAGCGTGGTCTTGCCGGCGCCATTCGGCCCGACCAGCCCGGCCTTCTCGCCGCGCAGCAGCGACGCGGACGCCTCGATGAAGACGAGCTGCTTGCCATTCTGCTTGCTGATGTTTTCGAGGCGTATCATGCGTTTGGAAGTCCGGTTTCAACCGCCATCGTAGCGTGCGGATGGTGACATGCGTGTGGAGCGGCACGAGTTAGCGAAAAACCCGAGCGCGCGATAGCCGTACGATGGTCACGGAGCCATGCGTGCCGTGAGGGTTCCCGCGGCCCCGTCGAGCACGGTGACGTGGCCGAGGGGAAAGCTCTCCGAGTTTTCGCGGTGCCCGAGCGGCAAGCCACCGAGGATGGGGACGTCGAGCGGCCCAAAGTGCTGGCGCAGCAGGTCGATGATCGTCCAGGAGCCCGAGGGGTTGATATCGGTGAACTGGCCGAGCGCGATGCCGGCGAGGCCGCTCAAGTGTCCGCCCTTGCGCAGCAGGGTGAGCTGCCGGTCGATCTGGCCCATGAACATGTTGACCGCCTCGAGCAGCAGGATGGCTCCGTCGAGCGGTGGCAGCGCCCAGCCGGCGCAGGTGGCGACCATGTCGAGATTGCCGCCGATGAGCCGGCCGTGGGCGGAGCGGCCATTGCTGAGCGCAGAGCTTGGCTCGGCGGCCTGGGCCGCGATGCTGATCGGATCGGTCCGGCTGAGCAGGGTCTGCAATGACGGGCCGTTCGGGCTGTCGGCGGTATCGCGCGCGTCGAAACGCAGGGCGCCGTGCACCGCACCCCCTGCCCCGTGCCGGAGCAGCGCCAGATGCAGGGCGGTGATGTCGGAAAAGCCGACGAGGAATTTCGGGTCGCGCCGGGCGGCGTCGAAGTCGAGACGCTCGGCGATGCGATAGGAGCCCTTGCCGCCCTTGGTGGCGAAGATGGCCCGCACCTTGGGGTCGCGCAGCGCGTCGTTGAGGTCGGCGAGGCGCTCGTCATCGGTGCCGGCGAGGTAGTTGAGCTTGTTGAAGGCGTTGCGTCCAATATCGACGGCATAGCCCATGCCGCGGAGGAGATCGGCACTCGCCTCGACGTCATCGCGCGCCGGCGTGCTGGCCGGTGAGACGAAGCGGATGAGATCGCCGGGGCGAAGTGGGGTGGGGAAGACGATGGTGGGGGTGGGCGCGTTCATCCGGTGAGGGTACAGGGATTCGGTGACGCCCTGTCAGGCGACGGAGATATGCACACGCTACAGAAATCCGCCGCAGACCATAGCGGAGACCAACGGTCCAGTGCATGCTCAGCGCCGCACCTTGAGGCATTTCAGTAGCGATACCACATGCGCATCGTCTATGATGAAGTGAAACGGCAGACCAACCTGAAGAAGCACAGGCTGGATTTTGCCGATCTGGAAGAGTCGTTCTTTCGAGACGCATGGCTGGAGCCTGCACGAAATGGACGCTTCAAGGCGGTGGGTGCGTTTGAGGGCCGGTTGGTCGTCGCGGTGATCGCCAAGCCGCTCGGGACCGAAGCGGTTTCTGTTATTTCCATGCGGCCGGCAAAGCGACAGGAAAGGAAAGGCAATGAGACCCAAATGGCCTGAGTACGAAACCACTGACGAGGAAGAAGCGCTCATCCAGGCCGGAATCGATCAGGACCCGGACAATCCCGAACTGACCGACGAGGAGATCGCCCATCTCCGACCTCTAGGCCAGGTGCTGCCCGAACTCGCGGAGAGTCTGCGCTCGTCTCGGACCGAGCACGAACAGAACACGCAGCAAGTCACTGTGCGGCTCGACAGCGAAGTTATTGCGGCACTCAAGAATGGCGGCTGGGGCTGGCAACGGCGCATGAACGCCATGCTTCGCCGCGAGCTTGGGCTGCCCCAGGCCGACGAGGACTACGCCGGCTCGCCCACGGACAAGGTCATGCGCAAGACCGCCTAGGTCGCCTTCCCCACCGCGGTCGCCGCCAGGTCCTCGGCGCTTTCGGGGAGGTCGTCGAAGCTGGAGTAGTTCATGGTGTAGAGCTTGGCGTAGAGGCCGTGCTTTTTCATCAGCTGGTCGTGGTTGCCCGATTCCAGCATCTCGCCGTTCTGCAGCACGATGATGCGGTCGGCGCCGCGGATGGTGGCGAGGCGGTGGGCGATGACGAGGCCGGTGCGGCCTTCGAGCAGGCGCTTCAAGGCCTTCTGGATCAGCATCTCGGTGTAGCTGTCGATGTTTGCCGTCGCCTCGTCGAGGACGAGGATCTTGGCATCGGCGACCAGCGCGCGGGCGAAGCTGATCAACTGGCGCTGGCCGAGCGACAGGTTGCCGCCGCGCTGCTCGATCTTGGTGTCATAGCCATCGGCGAGCGAGGTGATGAAGTCGTGCGCGCCCACGGCCTTCGCCGCATCGACCACCTGTTCGCGGGTGGCGGCAGTCTTGTGGTAGCGTATGTTCTCGAGCACGCTGCCGGTGAACAGGAACGGCTCCTGCAGCACCATGGCCACCTGGTCGCCGAGCGAATCCTGGGTGACGTCGCGGACATCGTGACCGCCGACCGTCACCGCGCCATCCCACACGTCGTAGAAGCGGTGCACCAGCGACATGCAGCTCGACTTGCCCGAGCCGGTGGGGCCGACAAGGGCAACCGTCTCGCCCGGGTTCACTCGGAAGCTGACGTTCCGGAGCACCGGCTGGCCCTTGCGGTAGCCGAACGTCACGTTCTTGAACTCGACCGAGCCGTCCATGTCGTAGGTCAGCGTCTTGGCGTCCGGCTTGTCCTCGATGGAGACGGGGACGTCGAGCACTTCGGTGATGCGCTGGCCCGAGCTCATGGCGCGCTGGAACACCGAATACTGCATGGTGAGCGAGCGGATGGGGTCGAAGAAGCGCTGGATGTAGAACAGGAACGCCACCATGACGCCGACGTCGAGCTGGCGGCCGAGCACCATCTGGCCGCCGAGCACGATGACGGTGGCCATGGAAATGCCGGTGAGCGTATCGACGATCGGCACCATCACCTGGGCGAACTTGGCGGCGCGCAGGTGGGCACGGAGGTTGGTGTGCGCCTTCTCTTCGTAGAGATGGAAGTTGACCTGCTGGCGGTCCAGGCTCTGCACGGTGCGCACGCCGTTGATGCCTTCGGCCAGCGCCCCGTTAGCGGACGAGTTGGTGTGGTGCGCCGCCATGAAGCTGAGCTTGGCCGGCGGCAGCCAGAACAGCCGCACGATGAACAGGATCGGCATGGTGGCCATGGTGACGAGGCCGAGCATCGGATCGAGCCAGAGCAGCACCCCGATGATGCCGAACAGCAGCACGATGTCGCCGACCGACAGCACCGAGGTCTCGAGGAACTCCTGCATCGAGTTGACATCACCCATAAGGCGCGACATCAGGCGACCGACTTCGGTCTTGTCCATCCAGCTCAGCGAGACGCGCTGCAGGTGCTCGAACATGGCGCGGCGCATGTCGAACAGCACATGCTCGGCCGCCTTGCCGACCACGGTTTCCTGCACGTAGCTCGCGCCATAGTTGACGAGGATGGTGAGGAAGAAGCCGACGACGGCCCAGAGCAGGATCGTCTGGCCACCACCACCTGCCGCCATGCCATTGTCGATGGCGAAGCGGATGATCAGCGGCAGGGCGAGCTGGGTGAGCGTGAACAGCAGCACCGCGGCGACCGAGATGTAGATCTGCTTGCGGTACGGCCTCACGAAGGCCCAGATGCGACGGACGATCCTGGGGTCGTAGACCTTGCCGAAGATCTCCTCTTCCTTGTCGAGGGAGGAGCCGACCACGGCGCGCGGCGGGCGGCGGCGGCGGTCTTCGGTTTCGTCGTCGGCGGGAAGGGCGGAGTCGGTCATTCGGCGGCCTCCAACTGGTCGTCGCCGGGCTTGATCTGCAGGTCGTAGAGCGCGCGATAGCGGCCGTTGAGCTCAAGCAGCTCGGCATGCGTGCCGCGCTCGACGATCTTGCCCTCGTCGATGAACATGATCTGGTCGGCGTGCATCAGCGATGACAGCCGGTGCGAGATGATGATGGTGACGCGGTCCCTGGAGAAACGCTTCATGGCGGTGCGGATGCGCTGCTCGGTGCCAGCATCGACGGCGGCGGTCGAGTCGTCGAACACCATGACGGCCGGGCGCAGCATCAGCGAGCGGGCGATGTTGAGACGCTGGCGCTGGCCGCCCGACAGCGACACGCCGCGCTCGCCCACGATGGTCTCGTAGCCGGTGGGGAGGCCGATGATGTAGTTGTGGAGCTGCGCGAACTCCGAGGCGCGGGCGATGCGCGCATCCTTGGCCCACGGATCGCCATAGGCGATGTTGTTCTCGATATTGGTGGTGAACAGGAAGCTGTCCTGCTGCACCACGGCGACGGCCTGGCGCAGGCTGTCGAGGGTGGCGGCGCGCACGTCCTGCCCGTCAAGAGTCACCCGACCGCCGGTGACGTCGTAAAAGCGCGGGATCAGGTGGGCGATGGTCGACTTTCCGGAGCCGGGCTTGCCGACGATGCCGATGGTTTCGCCCTTCTTTCCCTCGAACGAGACGCCAGACAAGACCGGGCGGAACGGCGCCGAGGGATAGGCGAAGTCGACGTTCTCGAACCTCAGAGTGCCCTCGGTGACCTTCAGAGGCTGCGCGCCCGGCTCGTCCTTGATCTCGAGGTCGAGGTCGAGGAAGTCGAACAGCCGCTGGCCGCAGGTGGAGGCGCGGGCGAACGAGTTGACCATCAGGCCGAGCTGGCGAACCGGCATCTGCAGGATGGTCATGAAGGTGAGGAACGAGGCGAGCGTGCCGACCGTCATCTCCCCGGAGGTCACCTTCATGCCGCCGACCCACAGCACCAGGGTCATCGACAGGAGGAACGAGAAGTTCATCATCGAGGTGGACTTCACCCGGATGTTCACGCGGTCATGCGAGAGCTTGAGGGCGGCGTCGGAGGCGACGTCGTATTTCGCCATCTCGTGGTTCTGCGCGGCGAAGGCGCGGACGACCCGGATGCCGCCGAGGTTCTCCTCCATCACGCGGGAAAGGTTCTGCAGCATTTCCTGCAGCGTCAGCCAGGTGGCGCGGAGGCGGAGCTGCGCGACCGACGAACTCCAGGCGACGAACGGGGCGAAGCTGAGCGCCAGGATGCCGAGCAGCCAGTCCATGGAGATCATCATGACGGCGCCGACGCCGATCAGGATGCCGAGCAGGATGACGCGCAGCACACCAGTGGCGAAAAACATGCGCACGCCCTCGAGGTCGAGCATGCCCACAGTGATCAGGTCGCCGGTATGCACCCTGTCGTGATAGGAAAAGCTGAGCCGCTGGATCTTCTCGTAGACCGCGAGGCGCAGCTCGTAGGCCGTGTGGTGGCCGACCGCTTCACCGTAGTAGTTCTGGCTCATGGTGAAGAGGCCGCGGCCGACCGACACGGCGAACAGGATCAGCGCCGTGGTCCACAGCGCCTGTTCCGCCTTGGCGCCATCGAGCAAGCCAGCCGCCTGATCGACGGCCATGCCGAGGAGGCGCGGCACGACCAGTTGCAGCGCCGAGGCGATGATGGTGGAGGCGATGGTGATGATCACCATCCACGGATGGCGCCAGGTCAGCGCCATGATGCGCCAGAGCGTCGTGCGTCCCTTGGTCTGCTGGGCAGCGCGAACGTGTATCATTGCATCGCCGGGAGAATAGGCGCTGCGTGGAGCTTCCGAGCTCAATTTGGGTATCCCGACATCGCAAATGGCGAGCCCTCGCCGGCAATGCGGCGGCCGGACCCGGCCCGAAGGTGAACCAGAGGAATGATTTTTCTTTGAGCCTGATTTGCGTTCGGTTCAAGGCACATATGCGCAGAACGGGCCGTGACTTTCGTCGTACTTGCAGCGTTGTTGCGCTGGGGTCGCTGCAACCGCGCCGGACTGTTGGCGTTGAGCGGCCAAGTAGTCGAGGTTCAGGTTATGGACGAGCAAGAGCGTCAGACGCCCATCGATGACGAGGCGTTCCAGGAGGCGGTGCGCCGCACCGCCTATTTCCTGTGGGAACAGGACGGACGGCCGCATGGCCGGCACGAGGAATACTACCTCCGGGCGGTGGATCAGCACCGGCGCGAGCGGCGGTATGACCGGTGGCTGGAGGATGGGCCGGAGGACTGAGGG
>Ga0123337_10003486_pt1 | contig 16706 bp, 8 predicted proteins | sample frozenSSSSmetaG_FD_89792 | JGI IMG/M metagenome (GOLD analysis project Ga0123337, IMG submission 89792) | Glacier valley bacterial and archeal communities from Borup Fiord, Nunavut, Canada, to study Microbial Dark Matter (Phase II) -... | ecosystem: Environmental > Aquatic > Freshwater > Ice >... | reverse complement strand
TAAGGTAGTACCGAATCCATAATAAACATTTGGCAGGTCTCTTTTATTTACCCTCACCCTGTCGAAATTATCTATGATGCCATCAGGTTTGCCATTGACGCTGCCAACGTCTTTATATTTTACATCCCCTGGAATGATACGTCCGAAGAAGGCCTGGCTGGGACTTGCGTTGATCAGTGCCTGGTCATTGAACAATCCATCGGATAAAAAGATAAGAGAAGAACCGGAAACTTTTCCGATTGTTTTTTGGTAGTCAGGAATACCATCCTGCCCATTCTGGGATATTATTTTATCAGTGGTTAATATAATATTACCATTCAGTGAAATGTTGAATTTGCCCAGGTGTTTTGAGTAACCGAGGTCAAACTCTATCCCCTTACTGTCAACGATACCCTGGTTAACAGTACCGAGAGTTTGTCCGAGGATGCTGGGTATGATTGCATCAGTAAGGATGCCGCTCCTGCGGGCTTTGTAAACATCTGCGGATAGATAAAAAGCGTTTTTAAAAAGTTTTAGTTCGAGGCCAATATCAGTTGTTTTAATTGTTTCCCAGGTGATCAGCGGATTACCAAGGCTGCTTTCATTTGCGGAAGGAGTACCGGAGAACCCAGTACCAAAAGTATAACCACCGCCACCGGTATTACGGGCATAAAAACTTTCAAACGGAAAGCGGTTGCCACCTATCTCACTGTTACCTGCTGAGCCGTACGAACCGCGTAGTTTTAAATAACTAAGCAGGTTACCCGCTTTCAAAAATCTTTCTTCTGTAACCACCCATCCCGCTGATGCTGCAGGAAAGAAACCATAACGACTGCCGGGAGGAAAGTTTTCCGAGCCGGAATAGCTACTTACCAGGCCTATATAATATTTATTCCTGAAGCCGTAATCAGCGCGTGCCGATATTCCCTGGCTTCGGAAATCCAGCCTTTCCGGAGAGGCATTTACATAACGCTGGCCCTTAACCGAAGCCTGTATGGAGTGGTTTCCAAAGTTGCGGTCAAAATCAAACCCGGCCCACAATTCATTGCGGCGGTTGTTGTTTGTAAAGGCGGCGCTCCGGTAACCAAGAGGTGTTTTAGTGCGGAATAACTGAGGTGCGGCTCCATTAAAATCATATATTTCATAATCACGATTCAGGCCTGCTGAATAGGTACCGGAAGCATCATAACTGAAATTAATATTTGCTGATAACCCACGAAGCCAGAAGTCGAGTTTTTGTTTTGCCACCACTGAAGTAAGCAGTACGCGGTCGATGGCACTTGTGTAACCTCGGTCAGTGATCATGCCAAGGGGATTATTCCTGTAATCTGTTGTACCGCCGTAAGAGCCGTTAGCGTTACGGATAGGAAATGCATTCGGCGGTGTATTATATAAAGTGCTTAAAAAGGCATTGATGCCATCACCCGGGTTCAGCCGGTTCTCTGAACGTCCGCCTGCATACAAACTTATCACCAGGTTCTTGTTTACGTCAAAATCTATATTACCCCTGAAATTAAAACGTTTGAAACCCGTATTGGAATTAAAATCATTATTGTTTGCTCCTTTCAAAATTCCCTGCTGGTCAAAATAGCTTAGCAGTATAAAATAGCGCAGTGTATTGTTTCCACCTTCAGCTGAAAGCACATACCGTTGTATGGCGGAATTTTTCTTAAGAAACTGATCAGTATAATTATTAACAGGATACTTAAAAAGATCGCGGCTGTTTTGATACCCGTTTAAAGCCGCCGTATCATAAGTGATTGCGTTGTTATCGTTTAAGCGGGCTTCGTTATACAAATTAGCAAACTGGTAAGAGCTTAAAGGTTTGATGATATTATCAACCTGTTGTATCCCACCCTGTACGTCAACATTTATGGCTGATCTTAGGGCACTTCCTTTTTTTGTAGTCACCAACACTACTCCATGTCCTGCGCTTAAACCATAATAAGCCAGTGCGGCTGCATCTTTCAAAACAGTAATACTTTCAATTTCGTTAAGGTCCATATCCTGGAAATCGCGCAGCACGCCATCAACCAATATCCTTGCGCCGGCACTACCATAAGATGAACGGCCACGCACATACATGTTGGCATTGTCATTACCCGGCCTGTTATCTGTTTGCTGTATGTATAGCCCGGAGATCCTGCCTGCAAGGGAATTAAAAAGATTACTTAAAGGAATCTGCGGCAGGCCAGCCGTCTGGTAGGAACTCATCGCCGAGGTAATCTCTCTCTTCTTGCGAACACCGAAAGGAATGACGACGTTGTCATCTTCACCGGCATCAGTAATCGCTAAAGTTAATTCGATATTCATATCTGACAAAGCATCCAGTACCAGCTGCGTAGTCAGGTATCCTTCCTTTTTTATAATTGCTATATCTTTTGTTTCGGCAATAAGGGAAAATTTGCCGTTTGCATCGGTTAACAGCATAGTATTTTTTTCCTGTATCTCAACGCTTGCGCCTGCAAGCGGTTTTTTATTTTCATCTTTTACCGTTCCGGAGAAAGTGTTCGTAAAATTTTTTGTTCCCTGTGCATGTAGCGAAAGTTGGTTGCATGTAATAAGGAATGAAAGAAACAGGGAAATTATTTTTTGGGGAGCGTTCATCAGGTATAATTATTTCAGTGAATTACTTTGTTGGTTTTTGAAGAATCAGCAGGCATAATTACCATCCATCGTTTTGCTTCATAATACCATTGCTTTTATCTATTTCAGCGCGTGGTATCGGGTATATAAACATTCGAGGGGTAAAATCTCTCTGGTATAGTGCGGGTAAAGGGACTACATTATAAGTAAAGCCGGTAGCGGTTTTTACTACATTCATGGCGTTAACGGTGGCTTTAATTGTTTCGGCATCTTTCCATCTTAAAAGATCCCACCATCTTATTTCTTCGAATGCGAATTCAACGGCTCTTTCATTGTGTATGCGTGCCCTCATCTGATCTTTGGTAAGGCCGGTTGGAAGGTCAGGCATGCCTGCACGTTTGCGGATCTGGTTTACGTAAGTATACACATCTGATATGGGGCCATCCGCTTCATTCAGCGCTTCGGCATAATTCAATAATACCTCACCGTAGCGGAAGAAAATAAAATTCATCAGAACACCCTGGGTGGTACCGCCTTTGTAAATTTCAGGCCATAATTTCCTGCAATAGTAGCGGGTTCGGGTGGTACTTGCCGCCGCCGGCTGGTAATCAGTGCCGCCGTCATACATTTGAATTTTCCTGGTTTGCCAGGTGAGGTCGTTATAGATGAGGTTGGAATAAAAACGCGGATCCCTGTTCTTGTACGGATCCTGGGGATTATAACCTGAGCCCGGTTCATTGATGGCTTTTCCGTTGTTCATTTCATACAGGTCAACATGGTTCTGCGTGGGATTTAACAACCCCTGTGCTCCACCGGAACTGGGAGGCACAATAAAATCGCTGAGTATGCCGCCGAAGCTACGCGGGCCCCTCACTTTAATCATAATGTACTCGAATGAACTGGATTGATTAAGCAGTGCGGAATAATTTGGTAACAGGGAGTACCTATTGCTGTTAATGATCACTTTAGCTGCGTCAGCTGCCTTTCTCCATTTTGCTGCAGTACCCGCGGGATTACGAAGCGGACTTGCATCGAGCATCAGTAATCTTAACCGGAGTGCTCTTACTCCACCTGTTGTAGGCCTGCCATAGTTAGAACTTGATTTCGCCTGCGCTGGTGGCGGCACCAACGTGAGTTCATTCCAGTCCACATCAGGCGAATAAACAAGGCCCGAAGGGAGTGTGAAAACTTCTGTAGTAAAAATCTTTTCTGCTTCGTCAAGATCTTTCATTATGAAGTTCACCGTTTCATCATAGGTATTGCGTGGCAGGTCGATATTATCTGCCAGCCCGGGAGCCTTGTCAAGCAGCACTACACCACCGAATCGTTTCACCAGTTCAAAGTAATACATACTTCTCAGGAAAAGCATTTGTGCCTTGATCAGGTTTGGATTCTGGAGGCTTGTCCAGGGAACCGAATCCATCTTCGACAACATTACATTCACGTTACGGATACCCTGGTACATGCGGGTATATACCCCCGCCACATCCGTAGCGGTAGGATCTAATAATTTACCCGTTGTTATAACAGATACAAATGGGTAAGAATCGGCAGCCGCAGAGGCTATGGCTTCATCACAGAACTGACCGGTAGTACCCTTGTAACCCTGGCTCATACGCCCGAAATCATCGAGCGTATAATTAAAAGCATTGTCTGCAAAACGGGAAGCCAGCACCGGGTCACTGAATACGTTATCACTGGTGATAGGTGCGCCGGGGTCCCGTTGAAGAAACTCTTTTTTGCAACTGGTAAGGATTACAAAGATTGTAAAAATGAATAGTTTAATAGGAAAGGTCATGGTGGCTATGTTTAAATCGGGCTATCAGAATTGAATGTTTAAACCCACATTATAAATTTTGGTTACCGGGTAACTGAAAACGGGGTTGTTTAAAAATCCAACATCGGTTCCCAGGGAAGAACTGATGGCATTTTCAGGGTCAAGACCAACGAATTTGGTCCAGGTCTTCAGATTTTGACCGTTGAAATAAATTCTTACACTTTCAATACGTATCTTTTTTAGTAAGACTTTGGGCAGCATATAAGACAGTTCAATGTTTCTCAATTTTACATAAGCGGCATTTTGCAGAAGAAAGGAGTTGGTAACATAACTTGGGTTACCCCCGGTGGAACCTGTTCTCATAACGGGCCATTTCGCGTTCAGCGGATTGTCAGGGGTCCAGCGGTCAAACATTTGTTCATAATACTGGTTGCGCCCGTTACCGTCGAACTGCACGTTAGCGCTTACATTGTTGGCACCCTGCAAAAGCACGGAAACGTTAAAGCCCTTCCAGCCCACATTTGGTTCTATACCAAATACATTTTGAGGAATATCTGCATTACCAATGGCAACTCTATCCTGATCGTCAATGATCCCGTCGCCGTTGGTATCCTGGTATTTCAAATCTCCGGGTATAACCTGTGTGCCTACCCTGCTTTGTGGGCTTTTATTAATTTCATCCAGTGACTGGTAAAAACCAATAAACTGATAGCCGCGGAACTGACCTATCGCATAGCCTGTATTTTTAAGATTAGCTGCAAGGTTTAGGGGCTCATCGGTTCTAACCACTTTATTTTCCGCATGCGTTATCTGAGCATTAAAACCATATTTCCAGTTGCCTTTGGTTTCATGGTAATTTACTTCTACTTCATACCCTTTGTTACTGTTTTCACCATAGTTGCTGAAGGGCTGCGTTTCACCATATACTGCCGGTGCAGAATTATTTTTCGGCAACAGTATATCGTAGCGCTTTTCATCAAACAGATCAACGTTCACGGAGAGCCTGTTATTAAAACTGTTGGTTTCAAATCCGATATTTCTTTTAATAGATTTTTCCCAGGTCACCAAAGGATTACCGGCCTTGCTATGCCACACTACCGGGTTATTGTTAAGAGAAAGCGGGTTTCCAAATTGCGCCTGGTTGTTTATAGGTGTTAAGCCTCCACCGGTACCTGTGGTTCCACCACCGTTCGAATATTCATCCAGGAAAAGAAAACGTGTTCCGCCAACATTGCCATAACCTATCAGTCCGTAGGAACCGCGGATTTTCATGTAATTGAGGAACCTGATATTTTTCATGAATTTTTCTTCTGTTACCGTCCAGCCACCCGATACTGCGGGGAACAATCCATAACGTTCTGTTTTGGGATAATTTTCAGAGCCATTGTATGAACCATTTATCTCAAAGAAATACTTGCTTTTATAGTTGTATGTCATTCTAAGTACTACGCCTTCATTGGCAAAAGGAGCCTGTGCGCCTTCTGCTCCGCGCAATTCCCTTTGCCCGAGAAATACGGCCGTTATATTGTGATCACCCATTTGTTTGTTGTAATTCAGTCCGGCCTGGAGATTGGTTTTGATGTATCCGGAGCGGAAGGTGCCGGGGGCATTGAGGGCGTCTTCAAATGAGCCTCTGCTGACTGTCAGTGCTTTTGTTGCCCTGTTCAATTCATACCCTGCGAAAGAACCGGTTTGTACCCTGCCACCTGAGATATAAGCATCGTAAGCAAAAGTTACTTTTGCACTCAATCCTTTCAAAAGCTGGTCGAGTTTCTGGTCCAGTACAAATACACTTTCAATGGCATTATTATCTGTCGTTACATAACCCGCGCGTTTCAGAAGTCCATACGGATTAAAAGTATTAACCCCAAGTTTACCAATGTCTTCCACCTGGTTATAGGTCTCATCGAGCTGTTTCATCTCTGGTGTTGTGGGATTGGTATATTCCGGGAAGAATGGGAGGCCCCAGGCCGGTATTGCAGTTATACGACTCACCAGCCCACCTATGCCGCCCCGCTGCCTGTTGAAAAGATTGCCTTGCGTCTGGTTTCCAACGGGTGAATACCTGTTTTCCAAGCGGCCTGCCAATCTCAGACTGAGGGTGGTAGTTTTAGTTATGGTGAAGTCGAGATTAGACCGGAAGTTATAGCGCGTATAGGTAGGCGTGGTTTTATAACCTGATGGTGTTTTAAATTCTTTAAACATCCCATCTTCAAACAAGTATCCCACCGACACAAAATATTTTGTCATCCTAGAGCCACCGGTAAAATTAAGGTTGTGCTGCGTTTTATTCCAGCTTGGCCTGGTTAAGGCTTTGTACCAATTGATATCCGGATACAATAAAGGATCCCCGGTTTTATTTTTAAAGGTTTCAAGATCTTCAGGTGTAAAAAGTTTTTTATAACCTGGTGGCACGAGGTTGTATTTTATTAAATTTTCTTCGGCTTCATTATGCAGGAAAGCACTCCGGTAAGCATCTAGAAATTGTGGCAGTTCGGTAGAACGTACCTGCGATAGATTGCCTGAATAAGATACTTTCGCTTTACCAACTTTTCCTCCTTTGGTGGTAACAATGATTACTCCGTTCGCGCCTTTAATACCAAACAAAGCAGTGGAAGATGCGTCTTTTAAAATACTGATGGCTTCAATTTCATTTGGATCAATATCACCAAAACCCTGTCTTTCCACACCATCAACAATTATAAGAGCCGCTGAATTTGTTGATGCACGACCACGAATAAAGATATCGGCACCATTATCACCAGGCAGACCGGAACGCTGCTGGGAAAATAAACCAGGCACCCTGCCGACAAGGGAGTTAGTAGCATCCGATACCGGAGATTTCACAATGTCTTTACCTGAAATAGTACTGATAGCTGCAGTCTGCTCTTTTTTCTTCTGCGTACCATAACCGATTACCACTACTGTATTAAGATTATTATTACCGGCCGACAGTCGTACGCTCATATAATTGCCGGAACCAACTTTAACTTCTCTATCATTATAACCTATATAACTGAAGACAAGTGTACTGCCACCTTTAGCATTTATATTAAATGCGCCGTCCTTATCAGAAGTAACGCCTACCCTGGTTCCCTTAACAGAAACGGATACGCCGTTCAAAAGCGTACTATCTTCCGCTGACCTGATTTTTCCGGTAATTCTATTTTGTTGTGAAAAAGCTGAGAACGAAGCAGACAGCAAACAAAAACAGAACAGGCAATTATTCATATACAGAATGGTTAGTTGGTTAAGCAGGTGTTAAATGTAGACAAATTATTTTAAGATAAAAAGTTACGTGCCCTGATGGAATAACTGACTACCGGGTGTCTTATAACTTAGCAAACACATTTTTAAAATTAATAATATGTCATATATGCTAAAATTGGCCTGCCGGGAAAGTTGTAAGATTTTTTGAAATAGAAGTTATTCTGATACAGGCAACCTTTCCTCATATATCTCCGAATAATAGTTCATCTACATTGTCTGACTAAATAATCTTAACAACAAAATTTACTTACATGAAAAAGCTATTCAAACTTAGCCTTGGCATTGCTTTGCCTTTGCTATTTATATCGGTTAACAGTTGTAAAAAAGATACAACACCCAACCCGGTTCCTGTTCCGGTGGTAAAACAAATAAAAATCGCAAACAGTAAGACCCTGGGAAACTATCTAACGGACAGGGACGGTCGAACTTTATATTTCTTCTCCAATGATTTCTCAGGTGCAAATAATTGCGCCGGTGGTTGTGAGGCTGTCTGGCCTTATTTTAACGTTGATACACTTACCGCCGAAAAATTAGGTGATACAAGCCTTCACTTCTCAGACTTTACAAATATCATCGCTGCTAACGGAAAAAAACAATTGGCTTATAAGGGTTGGCCTTTATACTATTATGCACCTGGTGTGGCTGGTGTTAATACGCCGGAAGTGGCTGGCGTTACTACCGGTGAAGGTGTAGGCAGTGTTTGGTTTGTTGCAAAAACCGATTACACTATTATGCTTGTAAATGCCCAGTTAACAGGCAATGATGGTAAAACATATAAACCAGATTATACAGAAGGCACTGGCAAGACAGCCTATTTCTCCGACGGACTTGGACATACACTTTATGCATTTAAGAACGACCGGTTCAATACCAATAAATTTACCAAATCAGATTTAAGCAACAATGCAATATGGCCGGTTTATGAAAATACAAAAACAGTAGCCCCCTCTACGCTTGATGCAACCTTATTTGGTTCGATAGATGTATTTACTAAAAAACAAATGACCTATAAAGGATGGCCACTATATTATTTCGGCGCCGATAGCCTGATACGTGGAAGAAACAAAGGCGTAAGCGTGGGTTCTACACCAGGTACATGGCCGGTACCATTTAAAGACATCGCGGCTGCATTGCCATAGTTGGCTGTCAGTCATAAAGGCATACCATGGTTTTTAAAACCGCAGCAGAAAAGCCGGAGGGTAGAAGAGAATAACTTCTTATTACCCTCCGGCTTTTTCTTTGCAGTTAAAATAATTTCTCCTGTAGAGCATCATTAAACATTTATGCCAATTCGTTAAACACGTTACGGGATATTATTCGGCAATGCATTGGAAAGAAGTAAAACAACTTATTTTTGCAACCGCTAGAAGAAGAATTATCCCAAAATGAAAAGTAAGCTGCAGCAATTAGCAAAAAATCTGGAAGGTGAGTTATACGATGATGATACTATGCGCATTCTGTATGCTACAGATGCTTCCGCGTACCGGGAGAAGCCACTGGCGGTGGTGATACCAAAAACAATTGCTGATATTAAAACGCTTATCCAATTTGCCAGCATTGAAAAAACTTCGCTGATACCAAGGACAGCCGGCACATCACTTGCCGGACAGGTAGTTGGCAATGGTATCATTGTGGATGTTTCAAAAAATTTTACCGGCATCCTTGAACTTGATAAAGAACAAAGCTGGGTGCGGTTACAGCCGGGCGTTATACGTGATGAGCTCAACCTGTTTCTTAAACCGCATGGGTTATTTTTCGGGCCGGAAACCTCCACAGCTAACAGGGCGATGATCGGCGGTATGGTTGGCAATAATTCCTGCGGCTCTAATTCAATAGTTTACCGGAGTACGCGCGAACACCTGCTTGAAATTAAAGGCTTGTTGAGCGATGGTTCAGCAGTAGTATTTGAAGCACTTGACCTGGACGCGTTTCATGCCAAGTGTGAAGGCACTGACCTTGAATCAATCATTTATAAAACGGTACGAAGCATATTGGGTAACCATAGCAACCAGGAAGAGATAAGAAAGGAATTTCCAAAAAAAAGTGTCGAACGCCGTAATACCGGTTATGCATTGGATATACTGCTGGAAAGCGCGCCCTTTACCGCCGGCGGTCCGGATTTTAATTTTTGCAAACTGATAGCAGGCTCTGAAGGTACCCTGGTTTTTATTACTGAAATTAAATTAAAAGTCGTACCCCTGCCACCGAAAGAAATTGGCTTGCTATGTGTTCATTTCAATTCTATCGATGAGGCATTACGGGCGAATCTTATAGCGCTTCAATTTCATCCCGGTGCCAGTGAGCTGATTGATCATTACATCCTTGAATGTACAAAAGATAATATTGAACAAAACAAAAATCGCTTCTTCGTAAAGGGAGATCCCGGGGCGGTATTAGTAATAGAATTTGCAAGACCTGACAGGCAGGCAATCACCGCGGTCGCGCAGGAAGTAGAAGCAGCCATGCGCGCTGCCGGCTTAGGTTACCACTTTCCTTTGTTGTTTGGAGAGGATTCGAAAAAGATCTGGACGCTGCGCAAAGCCGGACTGGGATTACTAAGTAACTTACCTGGCGATAGTAAAGCCGTACCAGTTATTGAAGATACCGCCGTAGACGTGTTAGACCTTCCCGCATATATCCGTGATTTTAATGATATACTAAAAAAATATGGTTTGCATTCCGTGCATTATGCGCATGCCGGTTCCGGTGAGCTACATCTTCGGCCTATCATCAATTTAAAGACGGTGGAGGGTAACCGCTTGTTTAGAACGATTGCAGAAGAGATAGCAACGCTGGTAAAAAAATACAACGGCTCCTTAAGCGGAGAACATGGTGACGGCAGATTGCGTGGGGAATTCATCCGGCAGATGGTCGGAGAAAAAAATTACAAACTGTTTCAACAGCTGAAGCAAACCTGGGATCCGGCCAATATATTCAATCCTCACAAGATTGTAAATACACCACCCATGGACACTATGCTTCGCTATGCTCCCGGGCAGCAAACGCCTGCTTTTAAAACAGTTTTCCGCTATCATAACCAGGATGTATTGCAACATGCGGAGCAATGCAACGGCTCAGGTGATTGTCGTAAAACACATTTATCAGGTGGCACGATGTGTCCATCTTTTATGGCTACCCGGGATGAAAAAGATTCTACCAGGGCAAGGGCTAATATCCTGCGGGAATTTCTTACTCATTCGGATAAGCTAAATCGTTTCGATCATAAAGAAATCTATGAGGTGATGGATCTTTGTCTTAGCTGCAAAGCCTGTAAATCCGAATGTCCTTCTAATGTAGATATGGCGAAACTTAAAGCGGAGTTTCTGCAACAGTATTATGATGCCAACGGTGTGCCCTTCCGCTCAAGGCTCATTGCTAATTTTAACAGTTCATCAGGGTTGGGCTCTACTGCCCCTTCGATTTATAATTTTATGATGACCAACAACGCTATCAGCAAAATAATAAAGCGCTTCTCCGGTTTTGCCATTGAGCGATCTATGCCTACGCTTTATAAAACAACATTAAAAAGCTGGTACAATAAAAGGAAAAAAAATACCGAACCAAAGGGTAACAGGAAAGTATATTTCTTTTGTGATGAATTTACAAACTACAACGATACCACGATTGGCATCAAGGCAATATTATTATTAGAAAGATTAGGGTATGATGTCGTCATACCAGAACATGAAGAGAGTGGAAGGGCATGGCTTAGCAAAGGACTGATCAGGAAAGCAAAAAAAATCGCCAATAAAAATATCGCCCTTCTTGGTTCGCTGATTACTTCAGGCACACCGCTGATCGGGGTAGAACCTTCTGCCATACTTACTTTCAGGGATGAATATCCAGATCTTGCCGATGATATACAATTGATGCCCGCGCAGGCTTTGGCAAAAAATGTTTTTATGGTGGATGAATTTATAGCAAAGGAAATTTTAGCAGGTAATATAAAGAAGGAGCAATTTACCTCAGACAAAAAGCTTATCAAACTTCATGGTCATTGCCAGCAGAAAGCATTGTCTTCTGTTGCGCCGTCGGTGCAACTGTTATCCTTACCCGAAAACTATACTGTTGAAACCATACCATCCGGTTGTTGTGGTATGGCAGGTTCTTTTGGATATGAGAAAGAACATTATCAATTATCGATGCAGATAGGCGAATTGGTTTTGTTTCCTGCCGTTCGGAAGGCTGAAAAAGATGTGCTCATAGCTGCGCCAGGCACCAGTTGCAGGCACCAGATAAAGGATGGCACCGGCAGGAAAGCATTGCACCCAGTGGAGATATTGTATGATGCTTTGAAAATGGTATGAGGGGTGAGGTATGTGGTATGAGGTATGACGCTAATACTTAAGAGAAAGATCCTCAACCCCATACCCCATACCCCATAACTCATACCTAATACTGATGAAATGCCTGCGAAACAAACTCCAGCACCGCAGGCAGTGCCGACCTCCAGTAAGTCCATGTATGTGCGCCATCACGAATACGAAACTCATGAGGGATCATCTTCTTCCGCATGGCAATATGCACGAGCGCGTTTCCTTCAGAAAGCCCGTCGTCATCACCTACGTCAATATACCAGCGTACCGCTTTCTTTAACGTATCCGGCATATTATTAACAAGCGACAGTGCACTCAGGGTATTAAAATATTTTGAAATGTCCGCATCGGAAGCACCCGGGCTTTCCCGCTTCACCCGTGTGGCAGCTTCTTCCAATGTCACGGGGCCCACGGAAGCGCTCAAAGGACAAGCCGATGAAAATAATTCAGGATGATGCATGGCATACATAAAAGTTCCGCCCCCACCCATGGACAATCCCGAGATGGCGCGGTAACGCTTTTCAGCCTTAACCCGGTATTTCTTTTCTATGAACGGAAGAAATTCTTCAAAGAAAAAATCTTCATAGCGCCATTCTCCTTTTGTATCATTGAAGTAACCACGTTTACCAGTATTCGCATCCGGCATAACGATGATCATGGGAGTGGCTGACTCATCCTTGACACTTTTATCGGCAATGGAAAGCACTTCTCCGAATTGTACCCAACCGGTGTGATCGTCCCCCGCGCCATGTAATAAATACAACACCGGGTAAGATCTTTGAGATGTTTCATAATCAGGAGGAAGGTAAACAGCATACCTGCGATCAGACTTTAAAATTTTACTTGGCAATGAAAGGTTATCAAATACTTTTCCCGTTTGAGCAAATATCAAAGCAGGAATCATAATAAAAAAGAAAGTAATTACGAAGGCTTGTTTTCTCATGGCGATTAAATATTTAAATGAAATGTACCATTTATTTGGCTATTAGTTATAAGTCGTCAGCTATTGGCAGAACCTTCCATCTGTCACAACGGACAACTTGCATTTATTTTACCATAGCCTTTATAAAATATTTATTTGTTCCTGATTCAATCTTTATAAATTTAAACAATCAACACAATCTGGAAACAAGGCCGAGCGCTTAGAGCTATCGGCTGACAGCCTTTCTTCATGCATACGAACCACATCAACCGGCGCCTGAAAGCTATAGTGGGAGGGTCTATCGGCAACCTGGTAGAATGGTACGACTGGTATGCTTATTCCGCATTCTCTTTGTACTTTGCCCATATTTTTTTCCCGCAGGATAATCCGACAGCTCAATTACTAAATACCGCTGGCATTTTTGCGGTAGGCTTTCTCATGCGTCCTGTCGGCGGATGGATATTTGGAAGAATAGCTGATCGTACAGGTCGTAAGAAAGCGATGACTACTTCCGTGTTACTCATGTCGTTCGGCTCTCTGATGATTGCCGTTACTCCGGGTTATTCATCAATTGGGCTTGCGGCGCCGGCAATTCTTCTGGTGGCAAGAATGCTGCAGGGCTTAAGTGTTGGTGGCGAGTATGGCACTTCCGCGACTTATCTTAGCGAAGTGGCTACTTCGAACAGGCGGGGCTTTTATTCAAGCTTTCAATATGTAACCCTCATCGGCGGTCAGCTGATAGCGTTAGGCTTACAGTTACTATTGCAAAAACTTTTTCTTACATCTGAACAGTTACTAAACTGGGGATGGCGGATACCTTTTGTTGCAGGCGCCATATTATCTTTAATCGCCTTGTACCTGCGCAGCAACCTGGAAGAAACCGAAGCTTTTAAAAATAAAATTAATGCTGGCGAAAAAAGAGGATCGATAAAAGAATTACTGCAATATCCAAAATCCATTGCCACAGTGGTAGGATTGACTTTAGGTGGAACGATCGCTTTCTATACTTATTCAACTTATATGCAAAAGTTTCTGGTGAATACTGTTCATCTTACCAAAGATCAGTCGACCATGCTGTCTTTTATATCCCTTTTATTTTTTGCGATAATACAACCAATGTTCGGTATAATATCAGACCGCATTGGAAGAAGACCACTGCTGCTTGCGTTTGGGGTGTTGGGTACTTTATGCACCGTTCCATTGCTTACTACTTTAAGCAACACAACAAGTTTATGGCATATCTTCTGGCTTCTGATGACGGCGCTGATTATTGTAAGCGGATATACTTCTATTAACGCTATTGTAAAAGCCGAACTGTTTCCTGCACAGATACGGGCACTCGGCGTTGGCTTACCTTATGCAATTACGGTGGCTATCTTTGGCGGCTCAGCAGAATACATAGCCTTATACCTGAAGAATATTGGCCATGAGTCATGGTTTTACTGGTTTGTCACCGGCTGCATATTTATTTCGCTGGTAGTGTATCTAACGATGAAGGATACCAAAAATAATTCTATGATGGATGAATAAAGAAGACACCAATTTTAAGGTTTGTAAAATCCAACAGATGGATGAAGACATTCATCACTCCAACCTATTCTCCCGCTGGCTAAAGCTTACTGTAGTTTAATATCAAAATATATCGGGATCATGCGATAACAATAATGCATGACTGCGATTGTTAAAGCTTAATGTACCTGTTGCAATAATCTTATCCCGTCTCCGTTATTATTCCTTAAAATCTCTAATTATATTTCTTCGCAATACAACGAACAAGAATATAAAATCCTACTATGAAAAAACTTATATTGGTATTGGATATCTGTGCGCTATTGACAATCGGCTGCAAAAAAGAAACTCACATTACCTCTTCCTTGAATGACCTGTCATCATTTCATATATTATCGTCAACTAGGGTAGAAAGTAGCACGACAGGGCTAAGTTGTTCCGTATCAGATACTCTTATCACAGGTGTAACCGGTAACAACGATGCTAAGACAAATCTTATAGCAAGTTTTACAACAACCGGTAATACTGTTACTGTAAATGGTAAACTTCAGGAGAGTGGTATTACCATTAACGATTTTACTCAACCGGTGGTATATACCGTTATCGCTCAAAACGGCGCTCAGAAGTGCTATACAGTAAAAATTAAGTCCTTTACAGGGCTCCCCATATTTTATATCAATGCCGATGCGCCAATTGTTTCGAAGGATACTTATGTTACGGGTAATTTGGAAATTGATGGAAACATAGATTATACCGACGGCTTGTATAAAGGACCTATACAGATAAGGGGAAGAGGTAACTCTACCTGGCAAATGGATAAGAAGCCTTACAAAATAAAATTGCCGTCGAAAGTCAGTATTTTAGGAATGCCTGCAGATAAAGAATGGGCGCTAATAGCTAATTATGCAGATAAATCTCTTTTGAGAAATGATGCAGCGTTTGAATTGTCTGAAGAACTAGGCGCAGCCTGGACACCACGCAGAAAATTTGTGGAGGTTTTTTTAAACGGCCAGTATAATGGAAATTATCTGTTAACCGAAACGATAGAACAAGGCAGCGACAGAGTAAATGTAGACACCAAAAATGGCGGTTGGCTGGTTGAAATAAATCACAACGCCCCAACCACCGATCCACGCTTTTATATTGCAAGCCCTTCATTAAATATTGTAACAGATCTTAAAGCAGGTGCTTTAGACGTAAGCTTTGTGAGACCACAATTGGATTCATTATACTACATGCTGAACAGGCAGGACTATGACAGCACTACTGGGTACAGAAAGTATTTTGATATGGATGCTTATGTAACATGGTACATTGTAAATGAAGTAATAATAAACAACGACGCAGCTTTCTATTCATCTGTTTTTATTCAGAGATACAATGCCTCTTCAAAAATTAAAATGGGACCGGTATGGGATTTTGATCTCTCCAGTGGCAATGTAAGTACAGGTCACCTATCCCCTGAAGGATGGTATATTATTTACGCTGTATTTGCAGACATGTTATATGAAGACCCTGCTTTTAGAGCAGCACTCAAAATTAAATGGAATAACAACAAATCAAAAATCTTAGCAATTTCTCAGTATATAGATGCTAAAGGAAAAGTACTGGCACCATCGGCAAACGAAAATTTTAAACGTTGGGACATCTTAAATATCTGGTTTCCAAATACTGCAAAAGTTTTTGGCTCTTATCAGGGAGAAGTTGATTACTTTAAAACATGGATGGATCTGCGTATACAGTGGATGGACAAGGAAATAAATAAGTAGTTTGACTGAAAAGTTGTAATGCCAACTTAAAAATTATTTTATGCTATTAACTTTTGGGCTTTCAGCAGGAAAGTATATCATAGATTGGGTAACTGACAACTGACAACAAATTTCTTTAGACATTCAATGATTACTTAACACTAATTTAATTTAGTTGTCCTTGCCATTCCGTCATTGATTCCAAACAACAGTTCCCTGTGTTGTCCATCGGAAATTATTTGTATGCTTCTTACTTCATCCCGTATATTTAATCCACTTTTCCATTGCGGCGAGTAAGTGAAATTACCTTTGCCATCACCCAACAACAACATTCCATGATTGGCGTTATAACGCCCAAACTTAATTCTTGTCCATGTATTATTGCCGGCCAGCACAAGGTCTTTTCTACCATCACCATTGGCATCAAGGGAAGCCATCGCGTATATTGGTGCATACTGCACCTCCACAGGCAGGTCTTTTTTTATAAATCCTTTAGCTCCGTTGTTCTCAAGATAAACTGTTGACAGCATTGTCGCTTTCAGCACCCCGGCATTTTTGAATTGCTCAGTCGTTAATATATCATTGATCGTTGCCGATGC
>Ga0123337_10003485_pt1 | contig 16708 bp, 14 predicted proteins | sample frozenSSSSmetaG_FD_89792 | JGI IMG/M metagenome (GOLD analysis project Ga0123337, IMG submission 89792) | Glacier valley bacterial and archeal communities from Borup Fiord, Nunavut, Canada, to study Microbial Dark Matter (Phase II) -... | ecosystem: Environmental > Aquatic > Freshwater > Ice >... | reverse complement strand
TTAAATATAGTCTATAGCTACAAGTTATCATTTCATGTTATATGATCGTGAGAATGAATCTGACGCGGGACAAACTCGCTTCCGCGGGACAACTCGCTTCCTCCGACTGGGAGCGAAAGCGACCAGGCGGATCCGACGATTATTGTTTATTGTTTACACGAGTCTGTAAGTCTGTGTGAACGATGCTCTACATATATCTAGATACTTAGGTATATAGATATACTTGATACATAAGATAATTCTTCGAGGCTCACTGACTGCAGTATCTACGCAGCTCTGTACGCAGATACATCATACTGTGTAAAGCACAGCACTTCAGCTCTTCTGCTTCACAGCCACTTTTGCGCCTCAGCTCGCTGCCGCCCGCACATATCTCAGGCAAGCCCACCTCACGCCACGATGCGAACATCCGTACAGTGATTGCAGCATCACCTCCATCCCCTCTGCTCAGCCTCGAGGAAGAGGAAAGTTATTCCTCAATGCGGTTCTCCGTGCGCAGCCAAGCCCGCCGTGGCGCCGTTCCGACAATATCAAGCCTCTTCATCATCTGCTGATTGGGAGCCTGCGAGCCGGATGGCTACAACATACATCCAGACCGCTGCAGACACATTCGCTGTTGGTGAGCCACAATTCCACGCATTTTACACGGTTTATATGTGAAGATGCGGGACAGCGGCGAAGAGCGGGAGCCTATCCAAGATCCTGAGATACTGTAGAGTATCATGATGGACGGTACATACCGTGTATGTATGTATGTATGTATGTACAGCAAGTGCTGTGGAGGTATGCGCGATGCGCGCACAGTGATTGATGCGGTAGTAGCCGCTCATATTGCAACGAGCAAGCCGACGGAGACTGGAGAGCGCAAGATAGCCCCTGAGCTGAAGCAGCAACAGAGCGTGGTGTTGACTCCGATTTGGATTTCAGCTGGACCTCTTCCCCATGACCCCAACATGGCTGCACCGCTTTACTACCTCACGGGACGCTCATGTTCATCTTGCATTGGAGCCCTTCCAAACCTCGTCAATCTCAACTCCATGGCATACGAGCGACGATGAGCATCTTTGTAGCATCGCTTCGCCATCTGTGGGTGCTGGCCATATTTGGCTCTCGACTCTCATCCCCTCTGTTTGTTGTGAGTCAGTCTTGTCCCATTTCTCCCTTTGCTGTGCAATTGCGAAACTGTACCTTTGCGTCTGGAGTCGAGGCATGGGGAAATCTTGTGGAAATCGGATCGCCACCTCAGCGCGTATGTCTCATTCCATCGACCGTGGTGAACTCGACCCTGGTTTCGCAATACTCGCTATGCGTGAAATCGAACACGCTGGTCATGAACCAGTGCGAGTCACTAAGAGGAGGGTTCTTCAATGAGAACTCGTCGTCAACTTGGACAGAAGCTGACGCTGCAAATTACAACGACTCGCGAAGCAATCCGACCTGGGACCATTTCAACGCCCCCGGCTTTACCAAAGTCGGATTCGAGACGCTCAGGTTTCCTGGCAACGACGTTGTTCTCTACGGTGCCGGAGTAGCGTTGAACCAGTTTGGCAACAATTCGAATGCTGGCATGATAGGGCTTGGCAAAGACTCTGTCTTTCTGCAAGACGCAGTCCATCAACAGATGTCGCCTTCGAAGTCTTGGTCCCTGGATTCTGGAAGTCTGTCGCTGGTGAAGCCGCGCAATGGTGAGCTCGTTGTGGGAGGGTATAACAAGGCTCGAGTGGACGGGTCATTCAGGTGGTCAAACATCAGCGACATGTCTGGTGATCGGCCATGTCCACTGCGCACTACTATCAAAGACATCAAAGTCCAGCTCCCCGATGGAACGACGTACCCTCTGAAGTCTTCCGCCGAGGACATTACCGCCTGCATCGAACCATATGACAATCTATTCCGCTTCACTACGGGAATGCTCTTAAACTGGAAAGCCATCACTGGCTTCAACCAGACATTGTTGCAGGTATACTCAGAGCAAACCGATCAGGGCTTGTCCTTTACAGAGCTTGGTTTGCCATACATCGCTGAATCTGCTTTAGAATGGTCTCTGAGCATAACCCTCGATAACGGCTACTCAACCACCCTGCCGCACTACGAGATCCAGAAGCCGCTTCTGGGCTGGAACGCTCGTGGAGAAAAAGAGGCGGTGCCAGGTATCACAAATATTGCGATTCTAGACACCCCAACCGGATCAGGCGAGGTACCAACGCTCGGAAAGATCTTCCTGTGCCGAGTAAGTTGCATTGTCCTATGTTTTTGCTCTGCTGACAAGCCCAGTCGATCCTCGCCGTCGACTATGATGCAAACCGGTTCGGTCTGGCAGAGGCCTTGACCGACCCCGGAACAAGCCAGCTCGTCCCTCTGAGCTGTGGCGGCAAATCGAACTCAACATCAAACCCCTCAGGATCGAACTCCACTTCTACCATCAACTTTAGCTCGTCCTCAAACTCAAAAACGCCTATTAGAGTGATAGTAGGTGCTGCGGTTGGTGGAGCTGCTGTTCTCATCCTCGCCGCCGCGTTGGTTTGGTGGATCCTCCGCCGCAGAAAGGCTCGTCGCGAGGCGTCTGCACCACCGCCGGTCTGGGAGATCGGTACCAACATCAGCTCCCCCAAGGTGCAATGCCAGTCCTCGCATGGAGGCCCACGAGGTCCCATGTCGAGTGGTAGCCAGGTGGATGTACAGGGCTTGCACAGAGAGTACTCGGAGCATGGGTCACCTTATCGCCAAGACCAGAGGCAGCTCCATGAGTTTCCTGGCTGAGGCCATGAAGAGCATTATTAAGAGAGTTGGCGCGCTGTATGGCAACGACATTGTCTAGACCAAACGACTCTCACCTAGGTAATCGAATTTAATGTTAAAGCCTAGATTAGGCATTTATTCGTATACGAAATGATGTAGTTTTTAAAGTATATTTTTTACATAGCTTAGCTACTTTATAACTTTAAATATGTTTTTAATATGACGATACTTATAAGAAGTAAATAATTATATATATCAATTTTAATTAAAAGTATGACCGTATGAGAAAAGGAAGGTCTTCTAGCTCATTAATTCATCATGTGTAGTAGCAGAGACTACTACTGTGCATCGTGCAATCTTGACATCATAGGACCCTACACCTTAAACTATCTACTCATGATGTGTCTTCCTTCCTTCATCTAGAAATCCAACTTCAAATAATACTCCATGCCGCCGCGTATTCCTTTCAAGATGTCGCCAATCCTCTGCATCGACCTGTTCACCATGCTCGATGCGAAGCCAATCTCGAAAGCACTCGCTGCACAACTTCCGTCGGGAACACTGCCAGACAAGATCCACAGCATCGCCGATAAATGGCGCATGTTGCAGGCGCAGTATACCTGGCGGCTAAATAGCATGGGTATCTCCCTTCTCCTCTTTCTCCCCTTTCTCTCCTCGCACCGATCGTCTGCAGTTATGAGAACTGACCCAACCTCTGCGCAGAACACTACATACCATTCAACCAGCTCCTCCCTCTAGCTCTGCAGGATGCCCTGGCCGAGCACAGCGTCCTTACCAAGATGAACGAGAACAAAGTCGCGGCGCTCACCTCGGCCTTCCTCGAACTGCCCGTGTCCCCCGACGTCCGGCCCTTCCTCACCTCCCTCAGCGACGACAAGAGCCTGCACCACAAGTTCGCGCGGCACACGTACGTGCACGCGAACGCGCCGCTCTCCGTGATGGACGCGCTGATCACGGCCAACGCCGGGACGCTGGGCGTCTTCTTCGACTCGCCGAAGTACATCAAGAGCGTCGACACGACGGTCAAGAAGTTCAAGCCGCACAGGGATGCGTACGTGGATTTTGCGCTCAGTGCCGGCGTGCAGGACAAGGACTGCGTGCTCATCACGAGCCATTCGTGGGACGTGGTGGGGGCGAAGAGGGCGGGGTGGAGGACGGTCTGGGTGGACAGAGGGGGGGAGGGGTGGTGTGATGGTCTTGGGACGGGGATGGGCATTCATCCGGATTGGACCATCAAGAGTTTGCAAGATATGGGAAATGTATTTTCGGTCATGTAGAGTCCATGGATAAATACTTGGAAGAGAAAGACATCTTATCACATTCAGTCTTTTCAGTGTTTTCCCTGCCTGTGAGATGGTCTCTAGGTATGTATTTATGTAGCTTTAGAAAGCGGGCTGAAGGTAAGGTATCCGTCTCGAAAGTCGGGAAAGGCTAAAGCTAGGTAAGACTAAAAAGGTACCTGGATATATTATATATACATATATATACGACAATACTCCTCCTCTTCCTTCTTTACCTTTACTTTTACTACTCACTTCTTTAACGAAACCCCTCTAGCTCTAAGTCTTAGTCTGAGTCTAAGTTTAAGTTGAACTCTAATATGATAACCCTAACATTAACTTCAAATCTCAAAACATCAAATCTCAAAACGTCAACACAACTTCTCCGCAACCAAAACTTTAAGGGGTTCATGCACAGAGCGAGGACTATTACGATTGAAGAGCCCTCACGCCAGCTATGGCTCGCTCCTTCCAAACCCACCTCAGGATCTAATCGAAGGGTTTGGGAGAATCCAGCCAAATCACACTTCTCTATCACCCGAGCTTCATCAGATCAACGTCCGAGGAATGCTGCAGCAACAAATTCAAGACGGAGTCAAAGTCTCTCGTGTAATGAGCGAAAGCCATTCATCTCGACTATCGAAGATAGCTCAGATCAGCGACCGCCCGATGATGCAGAATACACATCAAGCCGCCATGGTAATCGCTTACCCAGGCCATCATCCGAGAACACGGCGACGCAGACATCGTTCTTTCGAGGAAGAGATTCAACCCCATGGTCGAGATAACTAGGGAGGAGGGGGAGAAGGAGCATCCCCGACGACGATTAGGACCATCTTCAAAGATTCATCAAGGACAGTCAGCGTCTCCTTTAACGGGGACAACAGTCGTCTTCAAGGACGCATCATCTCGGCGACAGACATGGAAGAACAACACCCAAAACCGAAGACCACCCACGATTTACTCTGGAGAGACCTTTCCGACGCTCGAACCACAAAACCATAGATCTCAGACTCATATTCTCTGACCTAAATGAGAAGGAAGATACTGCAATATCGACATTCACAAATCCTCATCCCAGAGTCACATCGCCAGGAGACTTTTCTTTACATTTTTATCCCCTCTCCACTTTGTGGAGCTCCACAAAGTGGAGCAATACATATTGTTGAACACCAACAACAACAACATGAATCGGCCGGATGGTGTAGTTGGTTATCACGTATCCTTAACACGGATAAGGTCCTGGGATCGAACCCCAGTCTGGTCAATTGTTTTACTTTTGCTGCTCTCGCCAACTTCTCAATGAGTCTCAACTTTCGATATGGTTGCGCCAAGATACGTTATAATGCCACCAGGAGATTCCGGATATACTATAGTGACGAGCCAGCAGCCTCAGCTTCATCGTCTCAGAGGGTCACCACTGGGCCTGTCTCGTCTCTATGCGGCTCAGCGAGCAGAGCTACCATAATGCAATCGTTCCTCCGTTGGAGAGCGCGTGAAGAGGAGCCAAACTTTAATGAAACTCCGTACTGAGAGGGCGGGGATGACGAGGATCTACAGGAGAGACGCGCCGAATGGGAGAATACGGTCTTACGGCAGGAGATCTTGAAGGGAAAAGAGACAGGGCTGGGATTAGGAAATGGGTGAAGGCGTGGGACGAGAACACGGCGGTACAAAAAAGTTCGTGGCGGAGGGATGAAGAAGATGCTTGCGTTCCGTGGTGGCTGGAGCACTTTTTTGGAGCCATGACCTGTGGCCGGTGTTTTGGGGAGACTATACATGTAGATGCAGAGGACATTAATAGGGATGAAGGCCAGTTATTTTAACAGACATGCCGTCCGTGAAAATACCTAGCCATAATGCAAAAATGGAGATTGATCCGTTCTTTCTGTGATCTTGTTCTGCCTGTTATGCTCGCTTTCCTGTCCGATGTCGACGAACACCAGGTATCCGTCGAGGAAGATGCGGGAAGGAAAACGCCCTGAAAAAAATGGAGAATAAAAGGGCAAGAAAAGACGATTCCTTGGTCGTGATTATATATATACGTACTTACTATAGCTTCCTCATAATCCACCCAAAGTACTCGAATGCCCCAGCAGCCTGTTCCAACACCTCCACCGACGCCGTCCAGACGCCCTCCCGCTCGAGGTGCCGCCTCATGAAGTGCGGCTGCCGATACGTGATATACAGCCACTGCGCACCCGGCCTCAGCACACGCGCGACCTCATCCACATACCTCCGAACGTTCTCGCACACGTCGTCGAGCGGGTCCCACAGCGAGCCGTGGATCATGGCGTCCAGCGTGCTTTTGTCGACGGCCACGTCGACCGAGGCGTCCCGCACCTCGAGGCTCCGCACGTCCATGACGCGCCACTCCTGGCCCAGGGCGGCGTACTTGGCGCGCATCGCGTCGATGACGACCTGCGAGAAGTCGACGCTGGTCTGGCGCGTGTAGCCGAGGTGGTGCAGGTCGGCTGTGAGGGACTTTGGCCCGGACGGGGGGCGTCAGCTTCCTCGTGGGCAGCAGCACAAATCACGGGACGGGACGGGACGGGCTCGGCCGGGGCGCGGCGCTTACGCTGTTTCCGCAGCCTAGATGCAGGATGTGGCAGGCGCTGGCGGGCGGGGGAGGTGCACGAAGAAGGGGCGCAGGTCCTCGAAGCTCCGGAACCACTCGAAGGAGCCGAGCTCTTCGTCCGCACTGTCGCGACTGGCATTCTTCTCCGCCACGTATCGAGCGTCCCAGAACTCGGCGTGGGTGAGCTCCTCGAGCTCTTTGTCGTTCATCGTCTTGCGTTGGAGAGGCAGCTGCTGCGTCTCGACGAAGCTCGAAGCTGTCGCAAAAGTTTATCCTCGTCGGATGCGATAAGAAGATAACGCGTCTGGATCATTATTGTTCCCATACGCGGCTGACGTTCTTCCGGCAGCAATGCATGTGGTGCGCGTGGTGTCGGCTGTACAGTCCAAATCGGAAATGGTCTGTGCCCCTTACTCCTTTCCCTACGTACGTCAGACGCGGACATCTTGACATTTGCGCCGTCAATTCCTTTCCCTTTTGGATGACCTGATAGACCAATCGCCCGATGATCTGATATTAAGTCAAGCCCTCAACTGCTGTTCAGATCGAAAGCCTTCAAGATGGGTACGTCTCTTCTCGATCCGCGTCGTCGATCTACATTCCTGAGACCCTTGGACCCCGATTCCTGGACCCTGATTCTTGGACCCTGATTCTCGGTCCCTGCATCCTCGGTCTCTTGACAAACCCCCCGCTCACCAAACACAGAAGGACCAAGAGCCTACGCCGCCGGGCACAGACCCTCGCTCGCAACGATGCGCCGGCGGATCATCTCCATCGCGGCCGTCGCGATCTGCCTCCTCCTCCTCCTCCTCTCCATCCGCGAATCGAGCACGACCCGCGAAACACACATCGTCTATTCGGGACGACCGAGCAGTAGCAACAGCGACGGCAACGCCAACATCAACGCACAGCTCTCGTCCAAGAAGGTGGCCGCGCTGATGGAGACGCGCGCGACGCCCAACCTCGTCCCGCTGATCCTGCACTTCTCCAGCGTCCTCGGCCCCACCTGGCCCATCAAGATCTTCACCACCCCCGCCGTCGTCGCCAACCTCTCGACCTCGGCGCCGCTGTCGCGCCTGCTCGCCGACCACACCGTCAGCTTCGAGCTGCTCCCCGCCAGCGCCTCCTTCACCGAGCACTCGGCCGTGTCGGCCTTCCTCGCCGGGCCGTGGTTCTGGGAGCAGCTCGCCCCCGCCGAGCGCGTGCTCATGTTCCAGCCGGACTCGATGCTGTGCGCGAACTCGGCGCGGCGCGTCGACGACTTCCTCGCCTACGACTTCGTCGGGGCGCCGGTGCGCGCGGGGCTCGGCGAGGGGTACAACGGCGGGCTGTCGGTGCGCAACGTGGGGCTCGCGCTGGACATCACGCGCACGGAGTCGTGGGCGGCGGACCGCGGGGAGAAGGAGGGGCGCTACAAGGACGGGCCGAACGTGGACTACGAGGACCAGTGGTTCTACGCGAAGATGCGGGAGCGCGGCGCGCGGCTGCCGGCGCAGGACGTCGCGAGCCAGTTCGCCGTCGAGACGATCTGGGCGGAGCGCCCGCTGGGGTACCACCAGGCGCATGTGTGGCAGGCGGGCGACATGGGGCGCGTGCTGGAGTGGTGTCCGGAGTACAGGCTGTGCACGAGCGAGACGTATACGAGTCACTAGAGGTGGCGTGGCTGGTGGGGTTGGCGTTGCGGTTGTTTTTTGGAGATGGCGGGCGTGTACTACGGCTTCCCCAGGGATGTATACTTAACATGAAGCCAGAGTTGGGCATCTCTACGATGCATCTTCCTTTATCACAGAATGTCTCTTCGCGTCCTGTCTTCTTAGGCACGTATTCCTAGTCTAGACACAACGTCCACATTGTATCAATATACTCGAAGGCGAGGGAATTCCAAGGCAGGCTGTTAGATATCGAAGGAAGGTTCACGTGATTACGGTCATGTGACAGGCTTGCTTGTTGCGAAACTTAAGATACACAAAGCAAGTCGTGAGATATGCACGTGATATGACATAGGCCATGTGGACGGTCGTACTTCTCACTACAAGTATTCGTTTTCTGAAGCACACGTCCAGCAAACCGTTCTCTGCATCGCGTATAAGTGTATTATATATACGTAGTCTTACTGAAGCTGACCTCAACCTGAACACCCCTTAAATTTAAACATCACGTTAACCTTAATATAATCTTCTACTCAACGCCGTCCGTCTACCTGGTATATAATTCCATACAGATCATCCCGCGCCATACGCCCCACGCCCCTCGACATCCCTAGGTCCAGTTGGGAGCGTTCAAAATGATCCCCATTAGACAGCCGGATATCACAGCCGTGACCGGCACCGTAATAAACCATCCCATATATATCCACCCCACCAGCTGCAGGTTAATGGCCCTCCAGTCGCCGTTGACCAGCCCGACGCCGACCGTCGCGCCAGCAATACACTGCGTCTGGATGACAAAGTCAGCAATGCCCACGGGACAATAGACGTCGGGAGAAGCATACCGTCGACACCGGCAACGCCAACCGCGTCGCCATCAGCACCGTGATCGCGCTGCCCAACTCCATGCAGAAGCCGCGCGACGGCGACATGAGCGTCAGCCGATTGCCCAGGTTGCGCATGACGTGGTACCCGTACGTCATGAGGCCGAGGACGATGGCTCCACCGCCAAAGCAACTGCGTCGACACGCGTTAGCGGACCGGTCAGAGGATGAACTTGGGGAGGCACTCACAGGACCCAGATGGGCACGGGGACATCGCTGTTGACCTTCCCCGTCTTCCAGATGAAGAAGGCGGACGTGAAGGGCCCGACGGCGTTGGCGACGTCGTTGGCGCCGTGGATGAAGGAGGCGGTCGCCGCCGTCATGACCTGCAGCGCGCTGTACATGTACTCGGCGCGGTTGTCGTAGCGCGGCGCGCGCGCGTGCATGTCCTCGATGTTCCAGCTCAGCATGGCGTTGCGCTTCTGCAGGCTGATGACGTCGCGCTCGACGCCGCGGAAGATGACGCGGCTGACGCGCCACACGAGCACGCGCCAGTTGTTCCAGGGCCCGGGCGGGCGCCGCGGCACGTAGCTCTCGGACGGGTCCTGCGACGGCGCGCGCCCCGGCGACGGCACGCCGGCGGCCATCTCGAGCGCGCCGGGCGACGGCAGGAAGCCCTCGCTCTTGTCGAGGTCGGCCGAGTTCTGCGACGACTGCACCGACTGCATGAGCGACTCGGAGGCGCGCACGAGGCGCAGCTCCTCGCTGTTCATGTGGCCGCGATAGTAGTTCTTGATGTTGACCTTGTTGATGCCGAAGGGCGGCGGCGGCGGCGGCGGCCGCTTCAGCAGCCAGGGCCCCCTCCACATGTGGTACCACTTCAGCTCCCAGTCCTCGTGCATGATGCGCCTCCACAGGAAGGGCAGGACAAAGACGGTCTCGAGGATCGTGGCGCCGGCGGCCACGGTGAAGACGGAGATCAAGACCTGCGGCCCCGTGAGGTCGACCTGGGCCTGGACGCCCTTCCATGCGAGGAGCACTGTGGAGCGCGTGAGATGGTTGTCTTCGCGCAGCAGAGACGGCCGCGTACGGAGGGGGCGAGGCACTTACTGGTCAGAGCAGCGAAGGTGAGGAATGTGTAGCCCGGGATGGAGAGGAAGGCGTACTTGACGGCGTTGCGCGCCGTGAGGACGAAGTGCTTCGTGAAGAGAAACAGGATGGCGCTGATGACGGCGGCGATGCCCGGGGCGATGACCCAGGTGGCGAAGACCCGGGAGACGCCGGTCCATCCCCAGCTGATCTTGGTCCAGCCGACGGAGGCGACTCCGGAGCCGACGAGACCGCCGACGATGGAGTGGGTGGTGCTGACGGGCAGGCCGTAGCGGGTGGCGATGGTGAGGAAGGTCGAGGAGCCGATGATGGCGCACATCATGGCGAGGAGCAGGACGCCCGGGTGGTCATCGTACAGGTGTGGGTCGATGATCCTGGTGCGGATGGTCTCGGAGACGCGCGAGCCGACGGCCACGGAGCCGGTGAACTCCATGATGCTCGCGATGGCGACGGCCTGCTTCATGGTCAAGGAGCGCGACGAGACGGACGTGGCGAAGGAGTTGGCGACATCGTTGGCGCCTATGCGGGGATTCGAGGGTTAGCTATAGTTTGGGATGTCGCGGCCGAGGGAGGGGGGTATATACCGATGTTCCAGGCGTCGAGGAAGGCGAACAGAGTGGCCAGGGCAAAGATGTAGTCATATTGATGAAGGGCGGCCGCCATCCGAGAAGCGGCGATAGGCTCGGCCGGCTATGGCCTGGAGACGGAGGATAGGTGAGGAAGTAGGAGAGTCGGTGCACTTGCAATTATCTGCAAAGGCTCCGAAGGGCCGAAGCCATGGATGAGATGGGAGGAGGAAGAGAGGAGGAGGAGGAGGAGGAAGAGTTAAGATGGGTCGCGATGGAGGAGAGAGAGAGAAAGATAATAATGGATAGAGGATATAGGATATAGGATATAGGATATATGATATAGGATAGAGGATAGAGGATAGAGGATAGAATAGAGGATAGAATAGAGGATAGAGTATATGTAGATCATGCACTGTTCCTGGACTCTCTCTCCACCCCCCGTGCACTCTCCGTACACAGTAGAGCACCTCAGCACGTGTATTCAACCCTTCCCCGTCCCCCACACACCCAAGACGAGCCCATGCAGGCATGAGCCCTGGCAGCCGTGGCATGAGGTAGTATATACGTCGTATATATGCCATAAGGCGTAGGAGAGGGAGATGCTCTTTCCTGTGGCTCTGGCTCTGGCTTGGCTCTGCCTCGGCGTACTCGGCATGTTCTGCGTGGAGGAGAGATGGCATAAGGCTGGCTCGAGGACTCCGAGTGAGTAGTGTCAGGGAGAAGGAGAAGGGAGAAGGAGAAGGGAGAAGGAGAAGGGAGAAGGAGAAGGGAGAAGGAGAAGTGAGAAGGAAGAGGGAGAATGGACAAGGGCAGAGAAGTGAATACTCAGACTCATACTCATTTCATACTCGGTTCTCGGTCTTCCCTCCTCCGTCCTCCGTCCTGCGTCCTCCGTCCTCGGTTCCTATTATCAAAACGCTCTCGCCATCTCGCGCGTGTTCCTGGGACTCTTCGGGATCTTGGGGGTCATTGTTGTTCTGGGTCGTTCGGTCATTCTCTTTTTGTTTTGGGGTGCGGTGACGCTGTCGAATTGTATACCTAGGTACCTCTACCTAGGTACCTCTAATTATGTACTAGTACCTTAAAGAACCCTGCCCCTGCCCCTGCCGTTTCCTCTTCTCTTCCGTAGACATCACCTCATGCACGTCACGTGCACCCCCCTAGGCCTACCTGGGTAAGGGAACATCAGGTCGTGGGGCCACGGACTGGTCGATAGCTCTCGTCGAGTCTCTGCTCTTCTTTCTTCTTGGTGACGTTAGGTGTCGTCAGTGCTGTGAGTGATGTTAAGTACTGTCTGTCAGTGATGTTAAGTACTGTCTGTCAGTGATGGCAAGTCCTGTCAATGATGTCAAGTACTTATTATCAAGTACTTATTATCAAGTACTGTACTCTCTCCCAGCCACAGCCGCACACCCCCCCCCCACCCCCCGCCCCGTTTAGACGCGCCACGCCTGCATTGACCAATGACAGGCCCCATCGCGCCCACAATGTCGCACGGCTGGACCACATCGTCCGCGCCAGATGCACGTGGGTGTTGGGAGAGGGCTTGGCGGGGCTTGGCCTTCTGCTGTTCGTATGTACTGCCTCTGGCTTACATAAGATAGAGGCTGACATAAATTAGAGAAGAGAAGGAGAGAGAAGAGAGGAGAGAAGACAGAGACAGAAGACGGCGTGTCGAACTGTTTGGCCGTGCCTGCGAACTACAGGTATGTACCTACGTCCGCCGTGGGGGTCGCCGAGGTTGACTTCGTCATGAGAAAAGAGCTGAGACCTAAGACGTTAACCCTCGAATCATGAATCCTTCCATCAGCTTGTGTAATCACGAGTGCATCTCTTTAAACTCTGCATAAGAGGAGGCATAACATTAACTTCCTAAACTTCCTTAGAAGAGGAAAGACATAACATATAACATAGATCTTAACGAAGAACAATATAGAACTAAGCCCCTCGTTGATCCTCGCGTCTTCGCAGATCTGTTTGTCATCCCTAGCGTCCCCAACATCACATCTCTAACCTCAGTGGCGGCGCTTGCTAAGGAGCCTGAGAACCCTCCCTCGTGAGAGACACGACCATAAGCAAATGCATGTTTGTAGCATCCAAGACTTACAGGTTGGCAGGAACCAGATCTTCGCCACTGCAACATTCAAGCCCTCTGTCCAGCTCATGATGGAGATGTTCGATACACTGAATGCCACCCTCACCTCTTTCAACCCCGCCAGCTGCGGAAGTTGGACGATTGATTGACTTTGAGCCTCTCGCAGCCGCCACGATATCCCAATCGGCAAGCGATCAAGCGGACGTCCTCGGCCTTAGGCCTGAAAACAACGGTTTCAGTACGTTCCATGAGGCATGTCATCTTGGCATGTAACGTGCCTTTTTAAAGAACTAGAAATCTCTTTCAGTTTCAGGCAGGATGCTCTCCAAGAGTCCAAGATACTGTCTAGTATTTGCCAAGTATCGCTGGATGCTCGTATGAGGTTGTCATCTTAGCATGCGGGGTACCTTTTTAAAATACAGTTAATACCCTTGAATGTTCTCTAGCGCCTTTTCAGCGACATGGTATTATATATTAGGAGTTTTTAGCGCTGTTTTGTGCTAACCCTGGAGGCGATCTTGCAACTTGCCGTGTCACATGACACTTTTAGCAACCGTGCTAGCCTAGACGGAAATCACAGTTTATGGCGTAAATGTATCATTGCTTCCCTCTTTTCTGTGCGGAACAATATCATCTGTATTATCACAATCTGTAGACTTTAAAGGACTTTTTAGGGACCTACTCCTACTAGGATCAACAAGGAATAAAGGAATATCACGGGATTGCTCTACCTCCTCAATTAGGTTAGATCCACCACGGACTAATGTAACTGCTGTGCTGCCTCAAGACAATTTCCAAACTCTTCTGTTGTGATGGGTCAGCAAGCTCTCGTTCACAAAACACAGAATGCAATGGCTCCCTATCAGTTATCACCGTTCTTTCGTCTTATAGTCGGATTTCTTCTCTTGGGCCAAATATCCCTCATCCAATGCTCGAGTCAATCCCAACTACGGCTCCCAAAACTTCCCAGCCTCAATCGGCGTACTGCAGTAGGGGATCCACCACAGCCAATAGGCATTGACTTTGGTCCAGAATATGTGTATGAGACTATGAGTAGCCCAGATCCGTGATTGCCTCATCTACTGACATGCCGCAGCGTTGCAGCATATGCTCATTCTCCCACCAATGTCTCGGTCCTCGCCATGATTAGTGCCAAAAATGGGAGTCACGCGGCTTATTTTGAAAACATGATGCTGCTCCGTCTGGCAAACGACGGTAGGGTTGCAGGCATGGCTCAACTCGGCTTCGGGCCTGGCCCTGTTCCAACTGCAAAAGAAATAATAATAACCATGAAGAGGACTTTGCGGCATTATGTACCCAACCCAATGCCTATCATTCCCTTCCTCGACGGCCTAAAGATCAGGAAATCAGCATCATGGATCTGGATGCGCTCTCTCCTCAACCAGGCTGCGGATATCCTAGACAATGCACTTATTGTCACCCTCGACAAAGGCATGGAGGTAACCGGCATAGTCACGCCCGATGAAGTCCTTAGGCGTCGAGCCAAGGCACTGACCCGCCCCGCCATTGAAGAAAGCTTCTACCCCGTTATCCACGAGCTCCTAGACGATGTCTTCAAGAACCACAACATCGCCATCAACTTCGCCGTCCTCAGCGTCCCTGAATACTTCCCCCCCCAACACTCAAAGATCCCAGGCCAGGCCTGCGCCTTCCTCGGGATCAGAAGCCCCTTGTCTCCCATCCCCAAACCCCTCGCCGGCCTCGCAGGCGTAGTCACTGAGCCAGACGCTCGTATCCTCCTCCTTGACCAGGGCCGCCACCACATGGCCGCGCACACATATAAGCGCGGCGGCGACGAGGCGCACAAGCCCATCAAGGAACTCTCTGTGCCGCTCGATTCGTACCACAACATGGCGCTCGAGATCAACCTCTTCAAGCGGGTGACGTCGCGGGGAGTGCTGAAGGAGCAGTTGAAGCTTAGGGAGCAGTTGCACCTCGACGCCGAGATTTGGAGACTTCACCACGAGATTGAGCGCGCGAGGATGCTTATCAAGGATAATATGTTTGATTTTATGGTGAAGGATGCGGAGGATGGTGGGGAGGATGAGGATCACCACCACGATGAGTGGCCGCTCGCCCTCGACAATTGGTGGACTGGCCCCGCCCAATCTGCCGTTTTGGCATGGGAGGACGTGCAAGCCGTCGAGGACGAGTACGTAGAGCACCTAAGCAGCACTCTCGACACCTTCTTGAAGAGTATCCGAAGTTAGTCTCCCCGTTCCCTTTCTTCTAACACCCATTCCCCGGCTCCGGTAGTAACACCCGACAGTGATCCGCGAAGGCGGTGACAACGCGTCCATCCCCGAACAACAGCAAGAAATCGACGCCGTTATCATCGTGACAGACCAGCTTGACGGCGCCCTGCTCAGACGCGCAGCCAAGCTCACCGTCGGCGATGGGGTTAGAATCTACGGGGGCTCGACAATGGATCTTCCCATGGCTGCTGTAGGGGCGGCGATTATCGCGTTGAAGCGAAGGAGGCATTGGGACGATGTGCGGGCGTATGAGGAGGGTTTGACGCTGGAGCCGCCGGTGTGTCGGGCGCAGATATGATGGGTTGTGGAGGAATGTATGTGTGAGGTATTAGAGACATATAGACGAAGTTAGGGTTAACTGCGCGCGTCACATCGGCGCTCACCATGAAGGAGTTCGCGTAAGTGCGGCAAAGGGCATCCTTCTCTTTGCCATCTGCACTGAAGACTTCGCTGAGTCTCTCGATGGTACTGAGCCAGAAATTTCCTCTAGCACCTTGACGGAGTAAACTTCCGATCTCCTCGTCGTCAAATAAGGCGACGAGGTTAATGGCGAATTTAGCCTCTGGTGCCGCAAGAAGACCCTCGACGGCGGACCACGGGCACAGCCTATCGTCAATACGGCCACTGAACGAGAAGTCCTTGTTCAAGCCGCCAGTTTGCGAGGGCTGCGTGTCAAAGAGCTCAAGCTCGTGGAGACAACCCGTGGATTTTATCAAAAGTAGAGCAGACGCAGTAAATAGATGATATGAAAAGTGATTGATTATCTATCTATGCTATAGACCATCATTCTCTTAATATAGGTGGCCGTGACAAAGGCTCAAAAGGCCAATGAGAATATGCATGGAGCCATCCATGCATAATAAGAAGATTCCCCTAGATCCTCATATTACAGAGCATCCTCTAGTGCCTCTAGGCGCTACCCTCTCTATTTAACATAGTTATAATATGCAACCTATGGTATAGCTTTAATATATTTGATATCATCTACTTAAAGAGCACTTAAGACATACGAAAAAGATGGGCAAAAGCGCAATGGCAAAACTGTTATCTGTTATCATAAATATGTAGGAAAGGCGTTAGATATCTAGGCAGCAAAGATTATGGAAAGTATCCGAGACGAGAATTCAACAGATAAGAATTCTAAGAAGGCAGAATCGGATTTTAAGGTCGAGCGATATGTCTCACAATGGCAGCCAGATCTAGCTCCAGAATGGAAGTGCTAGATGAACGAGCCAGCTCTTGAGCCTAAAACTGATATACTCAAGTTTTGGGCAAATAGGCAATATCAATATCTATTGGAGATCCAGGGTCGTAGCTCTTCAGGAGAAGTGAGTAGAAGGCCAATCTACTTGTTTATCTGCCACAATCTGCTTAGCTAAAAGTGAAAAGGAAGCCATTGATTCAATAGTTTATAGGCAAGGTTGAAGCGCGCCCAGAACCCAGTCTTTGTTGAGAGATTCAGTTCTCACTTCATGCATGTCTCACATGCACCGAACATCAGAGCAGGATATTCACCTGCATGCAGTCCAATAGCCGACTGATGCCTACTGTTGCCTATTGAGGCTAGAGG
>Ga0123337_10003484_pt1 | contig 16708 bp, 19 predicted proteins | sample frozenSSSSmetaG_FD_89792 | JGI IMG/M metagenome (GOLD analysis project Ga0123337, IMG submission 89792) | Glacier valley bacterial and archeal communities from Borup Fiord, Nunavut, Canada, to study Microbial Dark Matter (Phase II) -... | ecosystem: Environmental > Aquatic > Freshwater > Ice >... | reverse complement strand
CTCCACCGCCTGTAAATTCCGTTCATGCTCCGGAATCTACACCCACAGCCTATGACAAAACAAATCATTACGGAAACCAACAAGCAGCCACAGTCAAAAAAATTGGGTAGGGGAAACTATATGCCAATTGCAATCCAATCCCTACTCACAGCAACTAAGATCACATCAACTCTTCTCAAAAAGACTGCGCGACCACTCTCTGCTTTCTACAAAACCTCCTAAAGCCCGGTGTCGCTGAACAGCGTATAGCCAAAAGCCCCGATCCCTGATGATCCCGGGCTTTTGCATTTTATTTGTGTTTTTTAAAATCGGGGCTTTCAGCTATACGACTAAATGTTTAGCGGCTGGCATACTTTTCGTTTGATAGTGTCATTTAGTAGGATAAAGTTTATTAATATGCTTGATTTGCATTGCTATCATTTTTTCTAGTGTTTCAATATTAATATCATTAAGTTTCTTTACATAAATGCAGCCTTTACCCGTCGTATGTTTTCCAAATTTTTCAAGTAAATGGTGTCGTTCTTCAAAGTCACCTGAAAAATACAAAGTAATTGCAGATACTCTTGGTGAAAATCCTACAAGTGGGCTGTCACCTTCGTGTCCACTATCATACTTGTAATGATAACTGCCAAAACCAACAATGCTTGGTCCCCACATTTTGGGTTCAAGTCCTGTTTGTTTTTTAATAATGTCAATAAGACTGTAACTGTCTTTTCGTTTAGTTTCATCTTTCACAGCGTTAATAAAATTAGTAACGCTAATAGATATTTCTGCCGTTTTATTTTTTGCCATTGTTTATTTATTTAGGTCTTTGGTAAATACCGAAAGAAAAAGTGTTGGCTTTGATTTTGTTTCAAAAGCAGCTGGATAGCTATCGCCTGCTAAGTTGTAGCAAATTGTTAGCTGGTCATTCTCAAGTTTATAGATTGCTGTATAATGCTTACCATTATTTATACCTTCCTTTCCATAAATGTCCATTTGCCCATTTTGATATTGCAAACTACCTTTGTCCACACTTTCGGCAGTGAACATATAATTCGTGTCAAGTACAATTAGTTTTTGTTTTTGAAAAACTATTGCCGGTAGTTGATTGCCGCCAATTTCTTGCTTTACAGGTGTCCAGCTGCCATTAAGAATATTTGAACTCATAGAGCTTTTTTTTGTCGTTGCACAACTAACACAGAATGTTAGTAAGAAAGTAAGTGTTAATAATCTCATATTTTTTCGTTTTTTAAATTAAGATGTAAAAATATGATTTGTCAATTAAGCAAAATTGTAAAAATGTAACCTTAGGCAAATGGTAAAAAATGAGGAATAATTTTAAGTGTTGGTATTAATTGAACATTTTTAATGTATTCATTTGGTTTTATACCTGTAAACCGCTTAAAATTATTATTAAAATGAGCTTGGTCAAAAAAGTTTAATTCGTAAGCAATTTTGGTAAGCTTGTCGGGTTTAGCGTTACTAATTGTTTGAAGTATTGTTTGAAAACGATTTAAAGAAGAAAGCATTTTTGGCGAAATGCCTAAATATTCCTGAAATAAAAAATTAAGATGTTTCCTTGAAATATTATGCTGTTGGCAAATTTCGTGTATAGAATTATTTTCTCTGCTTTTCAACAGAAGTTCAGTTGAAGATATTAATTTTTCGTTTGGAATTTTTGTAGTTAAAAGTTTTCTGTATAGGAAATTTTCTGTCAGCAAAACTTTTTCATTAATAGTTTTGGCTTCCTGTAATTGTTCCCAAATTTCATCTGCTTCTTTTTTATAAACACAATCAAGATTAGTATAATTATTTGAGAAGTATCGTAAAGGTTGATTTAAAAAAGCATAAGCTCCTAATGTTTTAAACTGTATTACAACCATTTTACTTTCTCCATAACTTTCTATATATGTTGGTTGGGTTTGAAACCCTGCAACCCAATATTTTTTAAAGTCCGTAAAATTTGTAAATCTACAGTCAGTAAACAATTTAAAACTGTCATTGAGATTAAATATTAAACTCATAGCTGTTTTAGGAAATCCAACGCCTTTATTGTTTCCTTCCACATACACAATACAGTCAACAAATTTGTCAAGCGGAAATTTTGGTATGTGTTTATGAAATATCATTTGGTACTCCAATATTTAGGATGTGTCAAAAATGCTTGCCATTAACGAGCAGGGCTTGGGGTTGTTGGGATATTTGAAAAACGTCAGCCGACAACTGAAGTCCAAATTTATTTTAAAAGTCGAGGATATGAACTAAAGCTAAATTACTAACGTCAAGCTGGAACTAAGGCTGATAGACAACCTGACCCGTCCTGAAAAAAGTTGACCTGTTAATAATAATAATCCTTCATTTAGTTGACTAAGATAAATCATCCTGCATAAGGTTGATTAAAAAGTTATTGGCCGTGTGTTGGCAAAAAACATTTTCGTAGCCCCATAGCTAAAGGAAATGTTTTTTTGTGTGCTGGCTGCTTAAGGTGTTGCCATCGGTTCCTCCTTTTTTTTTGATACATAAAAGTAGTTTTTCCAGCGCCTTCTTTGCGGCCCTTTTTGTTGGTGTACTTGTTCAGGTGTTTGATAGTTGAGGCTGCTGTGCCGGTGTTTGTAATTGTATATTGTAATAAGCCCTTGTAATGCTTATGGAAGCCTTGTCAATGTCTTCATAACTACTGCTGATGAGCTCTGTTTTTAAAATGCCATTTACACGCTCTGCAATGAAGCTGTGAATGTGAACACTAATGCTAAGGTTAGTGTATATAAAAACTTTGATTTCATTTTAATTGATTTTTAAATTACTGATAGAATATCGTTTAGTTCATAACCCTGTTATGAATGATTGACTTTGTAATATGTGTTATGCTATCTTAGGCGGGTGCCAAAAATCAAGTGTAATTTGAGAGGGAACTTTTTCTTTATTGTCTGCCTATTATTTGGTAAATAAGATTATTGGGCTAAAAGTTTGCAATGCGAACTCACCAGTAAAAGCTGTGCAAGTTTTGCAGATTTGAAAAGGATTGCAGTTATTAGATTCATCACAGCCTTTCTTTTCTGATTTTTTTTCTAGTAATTGCCTTTCAATTGGCTGACAAGACTTGTCATTGCAGCAGCCCTTTTGCTGTTCTTCTGTTAATGTCAATGGTTTTATGCCCGGCTCTAAGGCAAGGAATAAGATATAAAAGGAAAATATGAAACTGAAAGTTTTCATTAACGGATACAAGTTAACCAATTTTTTGGCTTTCTATTAGCCGGGTTATGTGAAGCAATAGTTAGAAAAAGACAAAAAAAGCCCCGAAGGGCTAAAACTAAGGAAGCATTGCATACCAACTTTTAGTACCCGGAGCCGGATAACGAGAACGGGAACTAAACTTTCCACGAATGACAGACACACGCCAGTCATTACATGATTGCCAAACTTGCATAATTGATAAACTGAAGACTAACTGATACATACAGAAGCTGAAAAGAAACCCTGAAGCTGATTATATAAAAAACAAAAGCTACCGAAGTAGCTCTCGCATTTAGCTGTTGGAATGTTTAAAAAAATACAGCAAGTTTTGCTCTTATAAAAAAAGGTATGCCTGGTGTAAAATTTAATTCTGTAATTGGTGCAGGTTCATTTGTAAGCCTACTCTCTGTAGCGAATTGAGCTTCGTTCCACTCTGTGTTTAAAATATTTTCCATTGCAAATCCTACTTCATATTTTGATCTTGAATAATTTATAGATCCATCTAATAAAAAGTAGCCTTTTGCAACTATTGAATTGTCTTCATTTGCTGGTCTGTTTTTTATATAGCGGTAGGTTAATCCTCCGTTCAAGCCTTCTTTTCTTTTGTAAAACAAACCACCAGTACTGGTTACCCTGGGCGCCAATGGAATATAATCTGCACCTTTTGGTTCACCAATAGCTTGTGGTTTGGTGAAGTTTATATTAGCATTTGCAAATAAACTTTTTGTAAACTGGTAACGTGCAATAATATCAATTCCCTGCCTTTTTGTTTTACCACTTGGTTCAATATTGCCATCATCACCTACATAAACAAACTCCTGGTTTAAATGAAGATAATAGGCAGCTACATTCAGTATCAAATTGCTGTTCGGTTTTATAATAATGCCTAAATCAGCACCGTAAGCAGCAGGTAGAATTTCTTCACCTTTATTCGCTACTACTACTCTTGTATCGTTTGAATGAAAACCTTTACCAACTTTTGCATATACCTGAACTTTTGAAGAAACGGTATATTGAACATTTAATTTGGGGCTTACAATTGTCTTGCCTTGTGCTGGAAGCTGTGCAGATTGTAACTTATCGAAGTAATCAAAATGAAGATAATCTAACCTTACACCTGCATCAATTACCCACTTATTAAAAGTTGCCTGCTGTTGTATAAATCCATACGCATTTGCTTCATTAATATCACCCAATTTTACATAATTAAGAAATTTTCTTTTTACTGTATGTGCTAAATAACTGTTTTGCGTTGCATCATAACGAAGCCCAATGCCATATGTGGAATTTAAAGACCATTTATTGTAAATATTTTTCTTAATAAGTTTAGAACTGTATCCAAAAATGTTTCGTTTTTCTGCCTGGTTTATTTCGTCTGCATTTACAGGATCATTCAAATAAAAAGTGAAATCTGAATACAAACTAAAAATGTTCCTTGTATAAAAAGCCTGGTTAACTAATGACAAACTTTCTGAAAAAGTATGTGCGAGAAGAACATTTGCATTATACCTTTCTGTGTGTCCGCCTTCTGTTGGATCAATTGAACCAAAGCGTTTAATTGTACCATTTAATACTGCTCTTTCGGGTATCTGACCTGAAGCATCCCACTTGCTTTTAAAACCGGAAGCTGAAACGGTTAATTGTGTTTTAGAAGATATAGAAAGGTTGTATTTTCCAAATAGATTGAAGCGATTAAAATTTTGTTTGTTTATGGTAGCACCATCAGTATAATTAAATTCTCCTGCCACATAAGCACTCTGTCTATCCTTATTCTTTTTCAATAAATCTATCATTGCCAAACTGCGAAAGGTGTTGTATCGCCCGGCTTCCACCTGCACCTGACTTCTTGCAATATTGTTATATGTCGAAAAGGCAACATAACCTGCTGTATTCAAATTGCCATGTTGAGCATAATAAGGACCTGTGCCATAATCTATATTATTGATCGTTTCAGGAATTATGATATGACTGTCAGCATAACCTTGCCCATGAGCATGCGATACCATATTTACCGGAAGACCGTCAACGCTTACTTGTATATCCGTGCCGTGGTCACAATCAAAACCTCGTAAAAATATTTGTTCTGCTTTACCACCTCCTGCATGTTGTGCAACAAAAAGACCTGGCACCATACGCATTAGTTCCTGTGTATTTCTTACGGGGTGAAGGTCTAAATCGACTTTCGCCAAGGAACTAAATTTTTGTTGTACACTTTTATTGTCAATAACAACATCTTTAAGATTAACAGTACCGGGCTGCATTACTATTGTTATATTTTTTTGCCCGGGGTTTGATGTGGCGACTGTTTCAAAGCCAATTAACGAGATTACTAATTTTGCATGCAGATCGCTAATCTTTATTAGAAAATTTCCATCCTGGTCTGAAAGAGCTGCATGTTTGTTATTACCCTCTTCTGCAATGCTTGCTGATACCAGGGGCTGCCTGCTGGAAGCATCGATAATTTTTCCAGTTATAACGTTTTGAGCATTAGCTAAATTGCTAATACATAAAAAATGTATAAGTATAAAATAAAAGCATAAGCGCTTTATCCAGTTTGCTCCATTTGCAAACGGTGTATATGTGCTGCTCATTTTGAGCAGGTAAATATTGTTCATGTGTGTTGGTTGAATGTTGTTTGATAATAATTTTTGACACTACATAAATCAATTATGCCAACAAGTTTTCGTTGTTGATGATACTAAAATGCACGCACTGCTTGTTAAGTAGTGATCAAATTAAGAGTTACGATTTACGCAAGTATTAGCAAAATGATTCTTATCCAAACTTGGGAGGAGGCCCATCTACCAATATAACCGCCGATGAAAGCTTTAGAATCTTCGGGGTTTTAAATTGAATGCCAGAAGGCACTGGATTGTGTTCGTTTTTATATTGAGCTACTATAATGTGAAAGGATATCTGGTCATCAGATTTTGAATTATTTTGATTTTTATTGTGGTCAGTATCAGAACTATTTTCAGCAATTTCGTGCTGAAGGTGGTGGCTGCCATAAACAATATGCACACAGGCAAGGTGTTCTATTTTGTTAAACTCATGTTGATACCAATCACTAACAATTGGCAGCAATGGCTTTACCGAAACGGTTATGTAAAGCAACAAAAGATAATATGCAGTGGTTGATTTCAATGCCTACATCAGAATAAACTGGTATTTACCAAAAAGAGTTACGAATAAATCGTTAAAGTAGATTTAAAAATAAAAGCCCTTAAGCTTTAGAAACGGAAAACCTTGTAAATAATAAGTACGCTGCTCTGCCTCAATCATCAAACCAATAAGGCAACTTCAGCATCTCAATTATGCCGATAAAGTTTTGAAAAGCCCTAGCCGTATTTAAACTTTTGTAATTGTTGTAACTGAAAAGATAGTTTTTTTAGTATTGCGTTTTTAAATTTTGCATTGAGTTTTTATGAAATCAAATTTTGTAAAATACCTACAAAAACAACAGAGTTTCTTTTCCAAAATCCGATAATACAGGGATATTAAAATAAGGGAATATTGCAGCCATCATTTGCGAATACAAAATTTTCACCGGCATATTTTGCTGTGCAACACTCTTTTAATTCATGCAGTGGCTTGCAGTTTCCCGGTCAGGGTTTGTGGAAGGCTTAGGGATGCTGCTGTTGTGTTGATAATAGGATTATGTTGATTGCTGTTAAGGCTACCGACTGAATGGGCAAGGGAGTGTGGTTTACGGAAGGAAGTTAAATGAAGGCGGTTTCCTGATGGCAGCAGTATTGCATTAGGAATTGAAGCGGAATCCTTTTGCCTCTCGCAAAAGATTGTAGCGGAAAAGCCCGACCCGTAGGGTAATGTCCTAATGCTTTCTATTAAATTCTTCCTGTAATAAATAAACCAGCGAAAGTTGCAGTTACACAAAGTACAACACTCAACAAAATATATAAAAGCATTGTACTGTTTTGTCCTTGCTGAAAGAGTGCAAGTGTTTCGCTACTGAAGGCTGAGAAAGTACTGAACCCACCGCAGAAGCCTACTGCCCAAAATAAACGTGTTGTTGGTGAAATTATATGTTTGTGGTCTGCCAAACCAATAATAAAACCTAAAGTAAAACAAGCAATAATATTGACAGCAAATGTGCCAAAAGGAAAATGAGAATTATGAAAAGCGTTTACCCATTTGCCCAGTAAGAACCTAACTAAGCTTCCTAAGCCACCACCAATAAATACATAGATTAGTTCCTTCATGGCTTCAAATTTAAACTAATTCTTTTTGTGATATACAATGCTACTGATATGGCAATAATACCACTAATTAAAAACGTATATGATGCACCAAATTGAAACCAAATAAATCCTGCGAATGTACTTGCGAATAAAGTTGCAATACTTTGAAAGGCTGTATATGTACCTATTGCTGTTGCTGTTTTATTTTTTTCGCAAACATTTGTTATCCATGCTTTGGCAATTCCTTCGGTGGCTGCTGCATAAATTCCATAGAAAAAAAATAAACCCAAAAACATTAGCTTACTTTCTACATACGCCATTCCAATGTAGGTTAATGCAAATAATAAAAGCCCTAAAACAAATATTTTCTTCATACCCACTTTATCGGCTAACATACCTAATGGATAAGAAAATAAAGCATAAATCAGATTGTAAAATATGTACACTCCTATCACAGTAGTATCATCATACCCAGCCTCTTTTATTTTTAATAGTAAAAACACATCTGAACTATTAAACAATGTAAATATTAGTAATCCAATTACTAATTTCTTATAGACACCCGGACTTGTTTTCCAGTATTTGATAAAATCTAAAAACCCTGTTTTAGTTTTAGGCACAATTTGCGCATTCTTTTTCTCCTTGATTAAAAATGTGAATGCAATAGCTACGATGCCAGGGAAGAAAGCAATGAGAAATAATATTTTATAATTTGCCGGGTGGTAAGCCAAATAAATGAGTGCAAATAAGGGACCTAATACTGCACCAAACGTATCCATTGAACGGTGAAAACCAAACACCCTACCTTTTGTTTCTGTTGTTGCTTCATCGGATAATAACGCATCTCTTGCACCTGTACGAACACCTTTACCTAACCTGTCAATTGCACGGGCAAAGAATACCCATAATGGATAAATGAAAGCTGCCATCATTGGTTTTGATAAGGCACTAAAAGCATAACCAATTTGAACAAATGGCAAGCGCTTACCAATGTTATCACTCATACTCCCAAATATCCTTTGCTCAAACCTGCTGTTGCTTCCGCAAATCCTTCCAATACACCAATAAGCAAAATAGAAAACCCAATTGATTTCAGATAAACCGGCATTATCGGGTAAAGCATTTCGCTGGCTACATCTGTTAAGAGACTTACAAATGAAAGTATCCAAATATTACGGGTAATAATTTTCATATAAATTTTTTAGAAGCGTAAATATCTAGTTGCATTTACCCGTAGTTCTAATCTAAATTCGTCAAACAGTTTATCTGTTGTCGTAAGAATTATTGGCGAACCATTGAGTAGATGATGAATATATTCCAAATGAAAGTTTACCAATTTGTTTGTGAATGGCAAGTTGTAATTTACCCCTAATCTAATTGCCTGTTCTGTCGCCGAAGCGGTTGGGTTTGAAAGATTTACTATGTCATATCTTATGAACGGAACTAAATCACCCAATTGTTTTTTATCAAACACTTGAAATTGTAATTGTCCATAACCACCCGCTACATTTAATTTTTGGGTGGAATAATTAGAATAAATTGCCTCGTACTCCAAAGTATAAAAATGGTTTTTCAAAGTGTTTGTATATTCAACATCGTTTTCAAAGGTTAGCTTGTTTCCTGTTGCTGGTGTGCTTCCTATAAATTTATTTTCAATACCAGATGCAAGTGCATAATTTTTATCTTTTATATTTCTTGTATGGTCAACTGCAAATCCAATATTTAATTTTTGTTTGCTGTTTTTGTTTGGTTGTATAACGGACTGTGTAATTTTTGCTGCAACAGCATTCCAAAACTCAAAACTTGGCTTATCCTGATTAAGTGAACCTCTGTTATCTTTTAATGATGCTTGCAGAAAAGTTTTTTTACTAACCTGCGATTGAACCTGAAAGCCCCACTGTGTTCCAAAACTATTGGTACTGCCGTGCTGCTCTAAAATTAAACTGCGGTTGATGGTGGGAAGATTGCCTGACGATAAATTGTCTTCCCGTGAAAGGATAGAAGTATTTTCGCCAAATAATATTCTGAATTTATTGGCATCTTTTGCATTTTGGAATGTGATATACAGGTTTTCCCAGATTTTGAACCGCTTGTTGTCCTTAAAAAAATTGTTATCGGTAAAATCCACTTCATAAAATACAGATGTTCTGTATTTATTTCCTTTTAGAGTAAACGGATAACCTGATAACTTAAATTCCATTCCCTGCCGCACTCTACGCCATATAGGTTTTTGCGATGGTGAAAATAGTCTTTCAGCAAAAGCCCATATTGTCCATTGAAAATCTCTTTTCTTATATTGAAATCCTGCATCTGGATTGTAATGAAATGCTTTACTGCTGTCTTGCGCAGTTGCAGAAAAACAGAATAGCATGATTATAAACAAAGAAAGTTTTTTCATTTTGCTTTCTTTGTTTTGAGGTAATATTTATAACGAATAATACTTGCTGCAACTAAAATAACAAGACAAAGTTCTGATACTAATTTTTCCGCATCTAGCAAGTCAAGCGGTCGGTCTTTAAGTTTTGGGTCCATTACAATACCGTGAACAAAAAATAAAAGGGCTGTGCAATAAGAAATGAGATGAATATTTTTCCATGTTCGAAAACTCATTTTTTTCTTTACTGCTTTTTGCGTTGTAATTAAAACTGTTATGATTGCAAACATTGAAAGCGTTCCAAATGCAACAAATAATTTTTGATGTGGTGCATTTATTGGAAAAATAATATCAATGAATTTGAAATTTGTTGCAGGGTCAAAGAGTAAAAGCGTTGGATACACGAGCACAAACAACAAAGCAATGTAAGCTGTCCAATTATGGAAATTATAAACGTTGATTTGCTTAATACGGTCGGGTAAACTTTTCCAATAGTTATGCTTTTTGTAAGCTGTACTAAGCATCATACCAAATAGAATGTTTACTGTTAAAAGCCCGGTTGCAACTAATCCCAAGTAAGTAGATAGTTGAAGGAATGGAAAATTTGCCATTATAAAATTTGATAATTAAATTGCATAAATACACACATACGATTACAAACCTGTAAGCGTAGCAAAAAAGTTTCAATGTAAAAAAATCAAATTAGTAAAGACAAATGAAGCAGATAAAGCTTGTCTGGGGGTGGATAAAAAAACTTTATGTAAAACGAACTGCTATTTGGTGAGAGAATAGTAGAAAAATTGTGTTGATGTGAGGTATTGAAAATGCCTTCGCTAAATGGAATATTTTGATTTACCGAAAATTCAACGTTGTTGTTATTAATCTCCTGAACGTAGCAATGGCTTTCATTTTCAAAATTTGTTTTCTTCTCATCGTCCGAAAACTCAAATACTGTGTTGAGATAGCAACACGTTACAAGAAGTAGAAAAAATATTTTTAAAAACCCTTTCATTGCTATAAAGGTATTGAATGTTGTCTTGTTTTGGCAAACAAAGTATCCGGTTAGCTAATTTACAGTAGCTATATTCTTTGTATAACATCAACCTAACATTGCAAGTGAAGCACTTAAAACAGGCGAGGTTAAATAAAAAGATTTGGCTATAAATAATGACGCCCAGATTATTATATTTAGCAAGGCTTTAGCAAACCCAACAAAGCTGCCCGGTTACTTTTAAAAATCCATCTCCCCATATTCTGTTTTTACTACCTTCCCTTTTTTGCCGCTATCTTTCAGCCGGAAACTTACGCTCAATTGTAATATCCTGTCGTACTTGATGTAATTGGTGTTTACATAAAAATCTGTTCCTTTATTAGTGATGGTCTGGTGGTTCCTGTTGAATACATTCTGCAATGCTAATCCGGCTGTGAACTTACTGCTCCATAAATAACGAAGACCGGCATTTGTCAAAAATAACTCACCATCTTCACCTTGCGCCGTCACTGTTTTAGATACGTAATTACCATCTAACTGAAATTTTAATTTTTTACTGAAATCAACAGATGTATTGCCATTGATATTGTAATTGAAACTATTTTGGTTTACATCAATTCCTTTCACAACCACGTTTACATAAAGCTGGTAAAGGTTGCCTGAAAGATAAAAATGCAGCCAGGATAAAGGTTGACCATCTGATGTGTTACCTGCATTGGTAAATGTGCGTAATAAAGTAATGCGGCTGTACACTTCGTTTACCTTGAATATTTTGTCTTTTACTTTATTAAAATAGGCGGTTGCAGTTATGCTTACGTTCTTCCAGTTTTTTGAATAAGATATTTCTGCCACATTGGTAATTTCAGGAAGTAAACCGGGGTCGCTAACTTCTATAAACTCCGAATGTCGGTCATTTTTAAATGGTGACATCAATCTTGTGGTAGACCGGTCGATACGTTTTGAGTATCCAATCCTGAATTTTTGATTCTCAGGTAAATTCCACAGCCCTTGTAATGAGGGAAATAAATTTACCTGGTCTATCTTAAATGATATAGTACCTAATGTATGATTGAAATCCCTTTTCATATATTCGCCTCGCAAACCAATGTTATAAGAAAATATTTTGTGCTGCCCGGAATACTGTAAGGCTTCAGGTCAAAATTGTCATAAAAAACACGATCTTTCTCCCACGAACCATTTGTGATATTCAACCTTTCATAATTAAAATCACCCTGATGATGGACGCACCTCCATTGATAACCTAATTCTATTTTGCTTTTATTCTTTATAGGTATGGAATAATCTGTTTGCAGCCGCCAGCCATTTAAATCGCTTCGTTCATCTGAACGTTCCTGCACTAATAAAGTGCCATTCCCTTCATCGTTATCCTGGTTGCGAAGCAGCCCACCTAATACAGAATATTCATAAATGACAAGGAGGCTCAGCTTGCTTTTGTCTTTGAAGCTGTGTGTATAGTCGGTGTTGATAGTAAAAAATTCTCCGGTACGAACAAATACATTTTGATTATAAAATGTTTTATAAGGTGCCACCCATGTTTGATTATTCAAATCAAAGGGCTGTTGGTTTGAATATAGTCCTTGTAGTGCAGGTTGGCAGTCCGGTCATTGCGTTTGTATCCATAATAAGCACCCATAATAAATGTATTACTGCTGTTGGGTATATATGTTGTACCCGCTCTTATACCATACTGTTTATCTTTCAACGGACGGATACCATCCGAAGACTGAAAGGTAAGTGTATCTTTATAAATGCTTCTTACTTCACTTATGCGATAGCCTTAAACCATCCTGTAAGGGATAAGGAGTGAAAATCTTTCGCCGAAGATTGTAGCGTAAAGCCCGACGCAAGAGTCAGCGGGTACGGTAGATTAATATTTATTAATAAATAGCTTTAAAGGAGTATTCTCCCTTGTACAGGTTTCTTACTTCCTTTCCCTTTGTACTGTGAAAAGAAAGGCAACTAAAAAGTATTTTATTGATAATCCCCTAATCGAAGCAATAGGAAAAAATATTAGAGATTGCAGAATATCAAAAAGGATGTCGATAGAAAAACTTGCCAACGAATGCGAAGTAGATTCTTCTCAAGTGGGAAGAATGGAATTGGGAAAAGTTAACTTTAGTATTTCAATGTTATATAGAATTGCTGATGCACTAAAAGTTGACGCAAAAAAATTACAACCCTAATAACCCCTCATTTCAGCAAGGTTACTCCTATAACCGCCCGCCAGTTGTATTAAATTATTTTATCTAAACCTAAATTACATTGGTATGGAAGAACTACTGCATTATTTAAATGGGATACATCCACTTTCTGAAAATTTAATTGAATTTTTATCCCATAACTTAAAAACAAAAAAACTGCATAAGAAAGATTACTTATTGAAAAAGGGGCATGTAAGCCGTGATATTTGTTTTATCAATAAGGGCTTGTTGCGCTGCTTTTACATGGTAGATAACAAGGAAGTATGTTCCTGGTTTATGAAGGAGGGCGACGTTATTGTAAGCGTTGAAAGCTTCTTTACTCAATGCGAGAGTTATGAATATATACAGGCTATCGAAGATTCTACACTGCATTATATCACTTATGATGAGCTACAATTTATTTACCATACTTTTCCAGAATTTAATTTCGTAGGGAGGGTAGTAATAACAGGATATTATATTTTGAGCGAACAACGATTGTACAGCATGCGAATGCAAAGAGCTGCAGACAGGTATGGCTACCTGCTGGAATATCACCCCGAATTGATTTTGAGGGTTCCCTCAAAGTTCCTTGCTTCATATTTAGGTATTGCAGAACCAACCCTCAGTAATATTAAAGGCAACATGTAATTTCTTAATATTTATTAATTCGGAACACCTTTTTTGGATAGTAATTTTATAATCAGAAAAATTTATAATTATGAAGCACTTACTTTTCGGTTTCGTTTTGTTGGTGATTTTATTTTCCTGTAAAAAAGAAGTCACTGAAGATTTCAATAATACCATTTTATTTAACAACATTCAGGGGCAATTAAAAGACAGTATTCCAAGCAAGGATTTTGAACAACTGGATTTTAGAAATTCGGTATTTTCAAAATTGGTTTTAAACGAAATGAACTTATTAAGAATACCATTTAAAAACAAAACTTGTGCAACTGATTTTGTTTTATTGAAAATCGAAAAAAATAATTTTTTTTCAACTGGTAAGATTATTCATTTAAGCCAGTATCATGTGGGACCTATATCTACTTCAAAACAATTTAATGGCGAAATCAGCATAAGCTCACTAAATAGAAATATCACCAGGCAATCTTCCATAAAGAATGGATTTGTACAGTTGATTCGTCAGTCTGTTAATATTCCATTTGCTAAACTGGATATAGTGATAGTTCCCTTATTGCCTGAAGTAGTTTTAATATCAAGTTATCCTCCCGCTGGAAGCGGTATTTCAATTTCAACGTGGTATAATTTGGTAAGTATGTTAGACGGAAGCGGCACAAATAGTAATGGTGGGGTTGGTGGATATTATTCTTATGGTGGTCTTTTAAACACATCTACCACAGTGACAGGAGGTGGTGGAGCTTCAATGCAAGATGTTTCACAACCAATTTATATTGATTATGAGCCAGCTAAAACTTTACCTGCAATTGATATAAAAAAATTCCTTAAATGTTTTAGCAGTATACCTGATGCAGGTGCCATTTGCAGCATAAAAATCTTAACGGATATTCCAGTTGATAAAGATCCGGGTGCCTTTTTCGATTGGGAAAATGGTTCACCGGGGCATACATTTTTGCAAATAAAAAAAATAAGTGGTAATCAGGTAGTGCAACAGAACATAGGATTTTACCCGGTAGCAGGCTGGAAAAATGCGCTCACTACCGCACCATCAGATGGTAAATTGGTTGATAATTTTAGTCATGAATTTAATGCTTCGTTAAATATGAATTTAACACCTGAAAAATTCCAGCAAATGCTTACGCATATTGAATATTTATCTAACTTTATTAGGTACGATATTGACGAATACAATTGTACAGATTTTGCTTTGGATGTATTCAATAGTGCACGGGGCAGTAATCAACTAACAATTCCTAAATATGATATTCCCGGAGGTGCAGCTCCCTTCGGAACGAACACTCCACAAGGACTTTATCAAAAACTGGTTGCAATGAAGGCCTTGGGAAATGGAGAATCAAAAGATATTATTATTCCTGGTTTGAAGGGTTTTGTAGGTAGTAGCACTGGTCCATGTAATTAAAAATATTTATTATGAAAATGATCAAACTTTTTACACATCCAGTCGTCATCATTATTGCATTTTTATTGATATTAATAAGTGGCGAACATTTAGGTGGCTTTTATTTGTTGTATATCTTATTGGGGCTACCTCATGGAGCTGTCCACTCGTTGTTAGCTATAGTTGGGATAGGCCTATTGTTTTTTACTAATTATAAATACCAACAGCAGTTCATTTTTAATATTGAGCCTGTATTAAATATTATGGGGGGAATAATGATATTGCTTTCCCTGTTTCTGTTTTTTTATAATGATAAGAGTCATTACAATTATGGTACTTTTTATCAAACTATTCCTGTTATACTATTGAGTATATTTTCTTTATCGGTGGCAGGATTTTTATTCAATAATTTTTCAAAAATAAAGTTTCGACAAATGGCTTCCTAAAGCCAAATAGGGTGTTATTGAAGAAGAGTTGGTTTGTATTGTTTTGTGAAAATTGAAAATTGAGGTATATGTTAAACAATATCAGCTGGGCAAGCTATGTCTTTGCTCTAAGTATTTCCGTACTTATTTATTATGCTTTTGTATTGGTCATGTATTATCGTTATGATCTATGGCAGTTTGTGCAACAACGAACAACGGGAAGGGGAAAATATTTATATAAAAGTATACCAGTAACTATCGAAAAGGAATCTGAAACTTCTGGAGAATATGCCATTGACTTACTCCAAAATAGTATTAATTCGTCATTACTATTCCAGTTGGAATCCATTATTAAGGAAGGTGCAGTAAGGAATTTTCCGAAAGAAGAATTATTCCTGGCCATTAGACTTCATTTAAAGCAACATGTTTCGCTAATTGATAGCAATGGCAAAGAGAAAATCAACAATTTTATAAAAGCACAGTGCGAAAATTATTGCTCCATACATCTCAGCGTGGAAGAGGAACGTGTGCTTTGGATTATATGAGATGTGTGTAGCATTTTTAAAAAAAATAAAAAAATGTTTATGAAAAAAGTGAAATGTTGGGGGAGAAAAAAACAGGTAAAAAAAGTGCTATTCTTTGTTGTTTCCGTCACAGCAAGTCTGTCGAATTATGCACAGGATGGAAATGCGGGAATTAATTCGGCGAATACACAGGTTCGAAGCTATTTCGCATCCGGTACAAACCTAATGTATGCTGTTGGTGCTATTGTGGGATTAATAGGTGCAATTAAAGTCTATCAAAAATGGAATAGCGGTGATCAGGATACAGGGAAGGTGGCAGCGGCCTGGTTTGGAAGTTGCGTTTTCCTTGTAATAGTGGCAACAGTTATCAAGTCATTTTTTGGAGTATGAGCAACAGTGTATATCAAATCAACAAAGGCATAAACAAGCCCATAGAATTTAAGGGGCTGAAGGCACAGTACATCTGGTACCTGGGGGGAGGGCTTGTTGCCTTGTTGATATTTTTTGCTATCCTTTATATCTCCGGTGTAAATGTATTTATATGTCTTGCCATAATTGTTTCCCTTTCAAGCGCCTTATTCATGTATGTATATAAACTCAGCCGTACTTACGGCGAATTTGGCTTAATGAAAAAGGTTGCCAGAAAAGCAGTACCCAAGGTCATTAAAAGCTATTCAATAGTTCTTTTAAAAAAGCAATTACTTAAATGAAAAACCTGCTTGACATACTACCCGTTT
>Ga0123337_10003482_pt1 | contig 16714 bp, 15 predicted proteins | sample frozenSSSSmetaG_FD_89792 | JGI IMG/M metagenome (GOLD analysis project Ga0123337, IMG submission 89792) | Glacier valley bacterial and archeal communities from Borup Fiord, Nunavut, Canada, to study Microbial Dark Matter (Phase II) -... | ecosystem: Environmental > Aquatic > Freshwater > Ice >... | reverse complement strand
GCGACTTTCTGTTCAAGCATTTCACGGTATTTTTCACCTTCGTTTTTCACTACTGAAGGATGGGTTTTTCCGATAATCAGGAACATCACACTGGGATTTGAGATAATGATGTCGGGCAAAGCTTCCAGAGTTGTTTCAATGCTTTTGCCGGAACTGAGCAATCCAAAAGTTGACAAAACCTCTCTTCCCGACAGGTTGTATTTCTCCTTAAGCATCTGTTTGTCCAAATGTGGCACCAGATGCGTGCCATGCGGAATAATATGGATTTTATGTGATTCTATGTCATAGTCCTGTATCAGAATTTTTTCTGAGTGTTGAGTCATGACCACAATGGCTTCAGATAATTCGGCAATTTTGATGACCCGCTCCCTTAACTCCGGATTCGGACGGGGCAAAACCGTGTGAAAAGCTGTCATAACAGGTTTTTTGATGGATTGCAGGAATAATTCAAAATCGGCATCGTGATCGCTGAATAACCCGAATTCGTGTTGTATAAGTACCATTTGTATGGACGAATTCTGGTTAATATTTCTGGCCGTTTCCAAAAAAGAGGCCTGAGACGATGTGTTCAGTTTATAAGCAACCTCTGAAGGATATTCATGCTGTTCATTTTCCGATTCCAGAGCGCATATTTTGATGGAAAATGACGCGTTGAATTTTTCGTTTAAAACGGCAATAAGGTCTTGTGAATAGGTGGCAATTCCACATTGTCGTGGAGGGTATGAGGTAATAAATAACAACTGCGGCAGCCTGGGTTCATAGGCCTGCATAGGTTCGCTCTTGTCAGGAGCCTTTTCAGCTATAGAAGGTAAAGCATAAGACAGTTTGTAAAGGTCTTGTTGCAAAAGGATGTTTTTAAACTGATTGGTGATAAAATCGTTGTTCATTTTGTGTTTCTGTTGAGTAATAATTCACTGATAAGATCGGGTACATTCATGGAGGCAACAGCAACCTGTTCATCTGCTGCACCATAATAAATATAAAGAGTTTCGTTAAAAATAGCGTGACCCGTTGGGAAACAGACATTGTTCACTTCACCTGATAATTCGTAATCATGTTCCGGTTGAAAAAGCGGGTAGGGCAGTCTGGCAATTTCCAGTCCCGGATTGTTAAGATCAAGGAGTGCGGCGCAGGCGCTATAGATATATCCTGTTGGGGTGTCATGCACGCCATGGTAAATCAGCAGCCATCCGGCTTCCGTTTCAATGGGAGGGCAACCGCCTCCGATATAACTGGATTCATGTTCGTGTTTGGGATCCATCAGAATGTGTTCATTAAAACACATAAAATACTCGTCCCAGAATATCTGATCCAGATTTTCAAGGGCGTCAATAGACACAATCTGAATCCCGGGCTTGATGCGGTGAAGAAATACAATTTTTCCGTCTATCCTTCTGGGGAAAAATACAAGGTTTTTATCCCAGATATACACGTGTTCATCTAGTTTGTTTAAAGTGCCGTACTGCCTGTTGATGCGGAAGTATTTTTCGTTGACTTTTCCTTTACATTCCGCAAGATGTTTAAAGTGATCATAGCGGATGCGGGGCACTATCACTCCATGTTTTTTAAACTGTTTCAGGTCTGCAGATGTAGCCAATGCACCTAGAGCATTAACACTGTCATAAGCCGTGTATGAAATATAAAAGAGATCGTCAAGTTTTACCATGCGTGGGTCTTCCACACCTTGTGATTCATAATCAAACTGTGGAAATATTGCCGGCGTTTCATGGCGCTCAACAAGTTCCAAAGGGCCTTCCAGTCTGCAATATCCGATACTGGAAAAATTGCCTTTTCTAACTGCTCTGTAAAGTACATGCGTGGAATTGCCATCGACAATCACCGCAGGATTTAAAACGCCTTCATTTTCAAATCCAAGATCGGATTTTTGTAATAGAATGCCTTCTTTTTTGACTTTAATCATGGATGTATAACGATAGTATAAAGTGACGTAAAGAACTAGAAAGAATCGATATTAATGCCTTTGTATTTGGTTCTGTTGAGCATAATAGTCTCTCTTTCTTTTATGTATTTGGAGAGCAATAATTGAATGGAATCGCGATATCCAATAAGCTTTTCAAGGTAGTTTATATGGTTCTCATTGTTTTCTTTTAGAGGTTCTGGCTGTACGTAGATAAGAATTTCAGGAAACTTCTCTTCTATCACTTTGGAGAGGTCTGAAATTTGCGTTTTTATGTCTGATTCATTTTGCATGTTGAGGTGGTTGATCAGGTATGGCTTATAATAGTTCATGACGGAAATTTTCGTGCAGGTTACACTTCATCTTTAGTTGTTCTCACAAGGCCCAGACCGGATACAAAAAAGATAATGCCAAGTATTCCAAGGGTTGTCAGTGTTTTGATATTTTGAGTTCCATTAGAATTATTGATAAATTGCAAGGCTGCAATAATGAGCCCGATAATGCCCAGGAGGGTCAGCAATGTTCCGAAGATGCGTTTGATATTCATGACGTTTTTTAATTGATTATTTTTTTGATGCTTGCCAAAAGATGAGTCCACCTATTGCAATTAATGCAATGCCAGCGATTGGCGACCAGGAAACACTGTGCTCTTTTTCTTTATTAATTTCAACCCGACCTAAGTCCAATACTTTTTCTTTGGTGAAATAGGAAAACGTGGTGTAAATGGAAAGTACCAGTCCGATGATGATTAAAATGATTCCGAGTTGTTTCATTTGATGACGTTAATTCAGGTAACAAAGATGTTATTCTTTAATAGAGTAGTTTTTACAGAACTTGCCTAATTAGTTGTATCATTCACACATTCACGGTGTTTTGATCGTTTAAATTGCTGTTTACCAATTTAATAAAGGCTCAGGTATTCTTTTTTTTTGGGTGTTGTAGATAGCTACTTGCTTGTAAATGAATATGTAATGACTCAAAATAAATGATAATGATCAGATATCTTCGATTCCTTATTTGATTGAAAAAAATTATCCTATCTTTGTTTTATGAAACTATACGTGAACTTTGATATGAATGTCATTTACAGAAAAATTCTCAATGAACAGCTTGAGAAATTGGACTTGAAGTATGAGTTGTTAAGTATCAACGAAATTAGAATTCAGGAAGAACTTTCAAGTCAACAAGTTAATCAATTGAATGCATCTTTAAAGGCCTATGGAATTGAAGTGATTGAGAATCAAAAAAATGCTCTTGTACAGAAAACAAAAGATATCATTGTTGACATGGTGTATAACGAAGAAAATTTGCCGGCAATGAAAATTTCATCTTATCTTGCAGATAAACTCAATCACAGTTATGGTTATATTGCCAATTTGTTTTCTGAAGTCACATTTTCTTCTATCGAAAACTTTATTATTCTTCAAAAAATAGAGCGGGCTAAACACCTGATAGCAAACAGCGATTTAACACTCACAGAGATATCTCACAAACTAAATTACAGCAGTGTATCACATCTGAGTAACCAGTTTAAAAAGACAACAGGTCTTTCACCTTCCGTTTTTCAAAAAATCATTTCAAAAAGGCGAAGTACCGCAGCAAATAGTTGAATCCAAATAAATTATAATTTTATATTGACAAGTATTCTCTATTTTTGTGCTATTATTAAACAGGAAAGATGCAACACGAACCATTGAATATTCTTCTCGCGGACGATGACGAGGATGATCGTTTGTTTTTTAAGGAGGCATTCGATGAATTAAAAATGAAAACCAATGTTCAGACAGTAAATGATGGCGTTGAATTAATGAAATATCTCAATAACGGGGATAATGTGTTACCTCATATTCTTTTTCTGGACTTAAATATGCCTCTAAAAAGCGGTTTGGAATGTCTTAAGGAAATCAGAGATTCTAAAAGGTTAAAAGATCTTTCAGTTGCTATTTATTCGACATCCGGCTCAGAAGAGGATATAGAAAAGACATTTGTTAAAGGGGCAAATGTGTACATTAAAAAACCAAATGATTTTGCTACCTTGAAAAGGGTGTTAACCGAAGTTGTTTCTATCAACTGGCAATATCATACCAGTGGTCTTAATAAGGAAAACTTCATTCTGAGCATATAATGCGGGCATGGCTTCCCTGAAAAGTGGGATAGCCGACGGTTCAATTCACCAGATATTTGTTTGTTTTTTCTTTTATTTCTAAATCTTTGGGCAGATAGATATAGAATGTAGAACCTTTGCCGGGTTCACTTCCTGCCTTGATAAGGCCGTTGTGGTTATGTACAATTTTTTTGCAAATAGCCAGACCAATGCCTGTTCCTGAATATTTATCCTTATTGTGGAGACGTTGAAATAATCCGAATATTTTTTCAGCATTTTCCTCGTCAAAACCAATGCCATTATCCTCTACCCTCAACTCAAAATAGACTTTTCCTGCAATGGCCGCAGCATCACTTATATTTTCTGCCTTTATCAATCCACAAGTAATGCGGATTTGAGGTGTTACATTTTCTTTGGCATATTTGATCGCATTGCTCAGCAGGTTCAGGAATAATTGTTGAATCTGGAAAGGAATAGCCCGAAGTGAAGGCAATGGGTCGGAAAATATCTGCACTTTTTTTTCTTCAATCAGGGTAGATAGAATTATTTTTACCTCATCCAGAACCAGATTGAGGTCTACAGGTTCGAAATTATTGACTTTTGCAGTGGTCTGAGAAAACATGAGCAAGTCTTCAATCAGTTTTTTCATTCTTGCAGATGAGGTCATAATCTTGTTGAAGTATTCCACCGTATTGGGTGCAAGATTATCTTTGCCCTTTTCCAGTATCAACTGAATAAAAGTTTGAATTTTTCTGAGTGGTTCCTGTAGGTCATGACTGGCTATATAATTAAAGGATTCGAGTTCTTTATTGATGCGCTGCAGTTCGTCATTTTTTAGTTCTAGGGATGTATTGAGTTTTTTGAGTTGTTGTGTTTTTGCCTGCAGTTCAGACTGGGTCTGTTTCTCATTTGTAATATCTCTGATAAAGGCAATATAAGAAGCTGTTTCTTCCTGCATTGATTTTGAAATGGTAAGAGAGATATAAAATTCAGTGTTGTTTTTGTTGCGTGAAACAAGTTCTAGAGTTTCATTGGGTTCTTCCGAATTAAGCATTGTTTGCCATGCATGCAATTGCTCATTCTGTTTTTTATCCGGAATAATGATGTTTGTTAATGTTTGTCCAATCACTTCTTCAGAACGCCAGCCGAAAATGTTTTCTGCTTTTGGATTCCATAAGTTAATCCGGTAATTTTTGTCAAAGACAACAACGGCATCCGGAGCGCTTCTGATGAGGTCCTGAAGATAGGATTCCTTGTTTTTTAATTCACCATATAGATGGTGTTCCATGGTAATGTCCTGACAAGTGCCAACAATTTTTATGACTTTTTTGTTTTTATTGCAAACCACCTCGCCTTTGCCTTTTAGGACTTTTATCTGACCATCAGATGTCATAATGCGCATAATGTAATCCTCCGCTTCAAGCGTTTTTAGAGATAGTTCGATGTCCGCAAGGCGCTCGTCACGGTCGTCGGGATGTATAAGGGATTTGAATCGTTCAAATGTGATGTCCTCCGATTGAGGTTCAAGTCCATAAATTCTGTACATTTCATCCGACCATATCACTTCATTGGATATGATGTCCCATTCCCAATTGCCAATATGGGTAAGCGACTGCGCGAGTTTGTTGGCTTCCTCACTTTTTTGCAACTCATTTAGGAGATGGTATTGATGTGTAACATCCATAATGGTGCCTTTCATGCTGACAGGCTTATCTACTTCAAACTTGACAACTCCTTTGGTCCATATCCTTTTTTCTTTATTGTTTTTGATGTATCGGTATTCGCATTCATAGAGTCCATCCAAATGGAATGCCTTGCCAAGAGCCTGATTTACCATGTCACGATCATCTTCGTGCACATGTTGCATAAAGACATCCAGAGAGTTGTTTTCTTCTATTTCAAAGATATCCATAACGCCCTGAGTATAGGAAGAATTGCCGGTTTTCATATCCCAAAGAAAACTGCCCATTTCCGCAAATTTTTGAGCTTCCAGAAGATCATCCTGTTTGTGTTCGAGCTCTGCGTTGATGCGGTTGATTTTATCCTGTTGTAGCTGGATAAATGCCTTGAATGATGAGGCTTCACTTGCAGCCACAAAACGGTCGACATCTTCCATGATATGGACAAAATCCATAAATTCTGTTGAGTAATGGACAAGAAATCTTCTCAGTACTTTTCTCCTGATAAACGTAATAATAGTAATGTCTTCTGCAATAATCTCTTCACTTTCTATGATTTGAATTCGATTATTAACAAAATCCAGTGTTGAATTCTCTATAAATTCAGAACATCTGTTCTCTGCAAGAAAAGTCAGGAATTCAAGCGCAGATTCCAGTGACAATGCTGCCAGCTTCTCCTCAGGCAGATGTGCTATGAATTTAAGCAGCGGTACGTTTTCTTCAAATGAATACTGCAGTTGTTGTTGAGCGTATGCTTCTAGTTGATGCTCCAACAGGAATTTTGCATAGGCAGGGAGATGCAAAAAATGCAAAGAATTTTCGTATTTCTTATCGGATGTATCCTGCTTATGACTCTCTGAAAATGCCATGGGTGAAATTATCGTTTTTTTCTATAAAACACAAATTGATTTTTGGAGGTTTTGGGTAAATAATCGTTCCAATTAAATGCCAGCACGTTTTTTGCCATGCTTAAAAGATCGTTATAGGACGTTGGTTTACTGATATAAAGGTTTGCGCCTTTTTCAAATGTTTCATCAATATCCTGAGTAGAAGAGGAGGTAGAATAAATAATAATGGGAATATCCTTAAGTCTTACAGATTGTCTGATATATTCCAGGCACTCTTTTCCACTTTTATTGGGCATATTAAGATCCAGAAATATCATATGAGGGAGTTCTTTTTCTGCAGCGTCAAGAATAGCCAGTAATTCTTTGCCATCCTCAGCAAAATCAAGTTTTATTTTATGTCCCGACTCCTGCATGGCCTCTGCAAATAACTCCCTGTCATCCTCATCATCATCCGCAAGGATGATATAAAGCGGGTCTTTTTTTAAATCCGGCTCTTTACTGGCCGATTTGTTTTTCATCTTGTCGTCTTGTGGCGTTTCCTTATTGGAAAAAACAATATCAGGATTGTAGTTGTTTCTCCCGGGAAAATGATGAAGTTGAGTGCTAAATAGTTGGTTCATGGTTTGTCAATAGTGTTGTCAAAGGAAACAAAAAAAACCTCAATAAACAAGGTCATAAGTCATTAATTTGTGGTTTAGTTTTTGTTGAAGGTTTGTTAAGTGATTGTATATTAGATTTTTGTGTCGGTTTATGAAAAGAAACCTCAGTTTTTATGCTGGTGTTTTTTTTCAACCGTAATGGCCGGCTTTCTGTATTCAAACTTGCACTCTACTGGTGTTAATGCGCATATTTTTTTTAAGAAATCCCGAAAGGCCTTGGTATCTGAAGAAGCAATATCAAACATGATCTCGGAGACTGCCTTTTGCCCTCATTCAAATTGTTTTTTTACCGCTTCACTTTTTTAAGCGTTGCATATAATCTATCATGGAGTTGGAGCTTGCTTTTTTAAATCTGTGCTCAAAGGTTCTCCGGACAATGATAAATTTATTGGCCAGTTCCTCCACCAACAGTTTTTCAGCATAATTAGATTCAATATATTCCTGAGCCTCCTTTACCGTCTCATCATGATGTTCTTTATGATCTTTAAACAGGATAAGATAGGCCTGACTGCTTCTTTCGATATCCAGAAAAAATGACCAATATGAGCGGTAAGTTCACGATTTATAAATTTTCCGTCAGAGTTAATAGCAGGTTCCAGTATGAAGTACCGCAGCATTGCAATACAATCCGTTGTGCTTTCCGATGATTGTATCCTGCACGAATTACTCATCGGGTCAGGGTTTTTAAGTTTGAGTAATGGGATAAAGAATTGTTCGACTGGCTTCAACTTGCTTATCCACAAAATAGGCCAAAGTCATAAGCCTTTCGCTTGTCCGAATCTCAGCTTAGTTTTGGAGTGTTTTAATGCCTTCAAAATCGATGATAAATTCAGTGCCTTTATCCACTTCGCTTGAAACCTGAATTTTGCCACCCAATGTTTCCACCTGATTTTTTACCATGTACAAACCTATGCCTTTACCTTCAATATTTGAATGAAATCGTTTGTAGAGTCCAAAAAGTTTTTCCCTGTTTTTTTCAAGGTCAATACCTGAGCCATTGTCTTTGAATATGAGTCTTACACCATTGGAGGTCTGCTGACTTTTTAAATCGATATGCACATTAATGCCTGGTTTCTGGTATTTGATACTATTGTATATTAGATTGTAGAAAATGCTGTATAAATAGCTTTTAACGGACAGTATATTCTCTACACTCTTAAAATCTGTTTTGATGACGGCGTTCTGGGTTTTGATGACTTTGTCGATGCTCAATGTAATCTCGCGTACTATCTCCTGAAAATTGACAGTTTCGCGGGTCTCAAACGTCTGTGTTCTTACCTGTAAAATAATATTCAAATCTTTAATCACATCATCCAGCTTGTTGGCTGCTATAGACATGCCATCCATAAGTTCATTGAGTATTTCTGAGCTGCTGCTTTCTAATTTTAATAATTCCACGTAACCCAAAATGTTAGCGAGCGGCGCCCGTAAATTATGAGATACGATATATGAAAACTGTTCTATGTTTTTATTTCGCTGAATCAGGTCATACGTTACTTTTTCGCGTTCCTGTTCGGCTAATTTAACAGCAGTAATGTTTTCATGTGCCACCACAATCATTTGATCGTCATTCTGGAATTTCATGACCTTCATGCTGAACCATTCTTGCTTCTCAGGATGATGGCAAGGGTATTCATAATAAAAAACATCTTTGGTTCCGGCCATCACCCGTTTCATTTCCATCAAGATTTTTCCGGCAGTTTCGTCTCCAGACTGATGAGAAGCTGTACAAATATCAAAATAGTTGCGACCCACGCCTGCGAACTCCGGAGAAATTAAGTTGTTTTCCTTCCCGTAACGCGTCCAAGCTTCGTTCACAGCTATTATTTCTCCTGAAGCATCTATCACTGCAATATGAGCATTCAAAGATTGAAGAACACCTCGATTAAAAGCCTCGCTTTTTCGAATCCTGACTTCTGCCATTTTTTTCTCAGTTTCATCCCAGTTGGTGCCAATAATCCGGATGGCCTGTCCATGGGTATTAGTTTCTACAATCCCTGTAGCTCTGATATAATGAACAGATGAATCATTCCATATAATTCTGTATTCCGAATTGTATTCATGTTGTTCTTTAATGGCTTTTTGCATCTCTTCCATCACCCTGTTTTTGTCTTCGGGGTGCAGATAAGCCATCCATTGCTGGTAAGACGTTAAAAATCTTGGATTTTGAATATTATGAAGTTTATACATCCCTTTATCCCATAACAGTATATTTTGTTCAATATGCCATTCCCATATACCTATTCCGGCACTTTTAGTGGCTAAAACTAAACGTTTGCTTAGCTTTTTCTTTTCTGCAGTCAGTTTTTTTCTGTCGGTAATATCTCTAAATACCAATACGGCTCCGATTATTTCCCCCTTTGTGTCGCGGATGGGAGAGCCACTATTGCTGATAATGATTTGCTTAGAATCCTTTTTTCTCAATATGGTATTGTTTTCAAATTCGATCGTTTTTCCTTCTTGTAAAATACGGCTTACAATATTCTGAAAGGGTTGCCCGGTGGTTTCATTGACGATATCATAGATTTTTTCCAGTGGTTGTCCTATAGTATCTGAAATCTGCCATAGAGTAAGTCGTTCGGCAGATGGATTCATGCTCTGAACAATACCTTTCATATCCGTAGTAATGACACCTTCTTCCAAGCTGTTTAATGTTTCTCTTGCATACTCTTCGCTCATAAGTAATTTCTCATGCAAGCGCTTTGTACGGTTGATTTCTCTGATAAAAAAATAGGCCAGCATGAGTACAATAATGGCCGTTGTGCTGCAAATCATATCTGAGTGCTGTTTGTTGAACGGTGTTCCAAAATATCCGGCGGCCAAAAGCATGGCGAATGAAATCAATAATATAAGAAGCAGAACATGGCAACTATTAAATTTTGTTTTCATCGTGTTAAAGTTTTTTGCGATAAATCAGAATCATTTAGATTTAATCATTGTTTTTAACGTTTCAGGAATCTTCTCAAAATCATTTGTTTTGTCATAAAAATAATCAGCTCCTAACTCCATACATCTAGTCATGTATTGCGGGGTAGCGAGGTTAGTCAACATCATAATAATCATTTTAGGATAGGATTTGCGCAGAATAAAAAGCAAGTCTAATCCGTTTGCAGAAGGCGCATCATTTTTGAGATGAATATCCAGAATCACGACTTCCGGCAGAATCTTTTCTATGGCTTTTAAGGCTGAGGCAATATTGCTGGCGTGCCCTGCAATCTGTATTGCTTTCAGGTCTTGTAAAACTGTATGTAAACGTTCCTGCAATATAGGAGAATCGTCTACAGTAAAGATTTTGATCGGTGCATGTGACTGACGGGTTGGCATAAAGTTAATTTGACAATGCAAATTAACTACAGTACTTCATAGAAGACCGTAAGAGCAACTCCAATAAAAATGTAGTGGTTTACCCTACAAATAGTATAGTGGTGATCTGTGGGTATAAGTTGTCACAATAAACTGTTATCCATAGCGTACCGTGTAATCTCTGCATTATTGTTTAAAGACAACTTGTCGAGAATACGGGTGCGATAGGTGCTAATTGTGTTGACACTTAAAGAAATATCGTCGGCAATTTCGGATACAGTTTTGCCTGAAGCTATCATTTGGAATACCTGCATTTCTCGGTCAGAAAGGAATTCGTGCAAGGGTTTGTTAAATTGATCAGAGATGCTCTCTGCCAGTTTTTCTGCCAATGCTGCTGTGATGTATTTTCGGCCCTCTAATACCTTGCGAACGGCGGCTATAAGTTCTTCTGTGGCACTTTCTTTATTCAGAAAACCCGAGGCGCCGGCTTTCATCACTCTTACAGCATATTGTTCTTCAGGATACATACTCAGCATGAGTACGGGAGATTTGATGCCATCTGCACGTAATTGTTTTAATACTTCAACCCCATTGCGTCCAGGCATTGAAATATCCAGAAGCAGAATATCCCATATTTTGCCTTTTACTTTTGAAAGTACCTCAGCACTATTATTGGCTTCTGTAATGTCTGAATTTGGAAACTCTTCATGAAGTAATTGAATTAGACCTTTTCGCACAATGGCATGGTCATCTGCTACAAGTATATTCATAGTTTAGTTTTTTAAGTGTAAAGGGATAGTCAGAACGACTAAAGTTCCTTCGTCATTCTTGCTGTTGATTTTTATTTCTCCTCCTAACATCAATGCCCGTTCACGCATACCGGTTAGTCCAAGTGTTTTTTTGTTTTTGGCTTCTATTGCGTCAAATCCCACACCATTATCATGAACAGATAGTTTTAAATCTGTTTCGTTTTGTTCTAAAACTGATTGTACAGACGTAGCTCCGGAGTGCCGCATCACATTGGTGAGTGTTTCCTGATAAATTCTGAAAATGCCTGTAGCCAGGTCTTTCTCTATCTGGAGTTCGCGCACATCAGAATAGAAATGACAAGCAATGCCGGTGCGTTTTTCAAATTCACTACTTTGCCATTCCAATGCGGCCGCCAAGCCTAAATCATCCAGAACTCCGGGTCTGAGGTCGCTGGCAATTCTGCGCACGGTTTTTACAGTATCGTCTATCAATGACATCATGCCATTCAGCTTTTCCTGCAAAGAGTAGTCTTCGGCGCCAATTTTTTTTCTCAACCATGATGCATCCATCTTAAGGCCCGTGAGTTGCTGCCCCAATTCATCGTGAATTTCACGCGCTATAGAGGTGCGTTCCTCCTCACGTATTGTTTGCAGGTGTGCATTCAGTCGGCGCATGTCCTCAAACATTTCAATTAACTGGCCTTCCGCTTGAATTTGTTCTGTAATGTCTTTTGCCAGTGAGAGAATAGCTTTTCGGTCGTGGTAATCTATGCGGTGAGAAGAGATGTCCATATGCATGATGTCCCCGTTTTTTTTCACATGTCTCCAGGTCTTTTTTACTTTAAATTCGGTGCCATGCAGCATGGTTTGTGAAAACTCTTTTATTTTGTTTCTGTCCTCCTCCGGTCTCAGTTCTAGTACAGTTAACTGAAGAAATTCTTCCCGCGTATAGCCATATTGTTCCAGTGCTACATCATTAATTTCAAGTACTTTTAAAGTTACTAGATCCCAGATGATAATGAGTGCCGGATTATTGTTAAACAGATAATGATAATTCTCTTCTGATTCTTTCAAGGCAAGTTCTGCTTTTTTTCTTTCAGTAATATCGATGCCTACACCCAGAAGGTAATCTATGCCCTCAAAGTTGGCTTTGTGGCCATTAAAAAAGTAAGGGATTTTTTGTTTTGTTTTTGTCAGGAAATGTGCTTCTATTTCCCCTTTACCTTGTTCAAATACGTTGTTGATCTCCCGCTCAAGGATTGCTTTTTCATCCGTGTCAAAAAGATCCAATGGATGCATACAACTGATTTCTTCAGCAGAATAGCCGGAAACAATTTCAACGTTTTTATTCCATCGGATAAATTTCCCGTTTTTGTCGTATAGATAAAAAACTCCCGGCAAACTATTGATAATGGATTTCGACAAATTCTTTTCATGAATCATTTTACTTTCAAGTGTTTTAATATCGCTGATATCATGAAGAGTCCCCATCATTCGGTAAGGTTCACCGTCCTTGTTTTTTTCAAGTTCTGCCATCGCATGGATATATTTGATAGAACTTCCATCGGCGGGTTGAATCCTGAATTCAATCTGGTAGGGGATATTCCGTTCCACCAGATTTTTGCGCGCTTGTATAACTGAGTCCAAATCCAGAATGCAATCAGCAATTTTTTCTCTGGAAATTTGCCCATCTTCATAGGCAAAACCAAAAATTCGCATAGCTTCTTTAGAAGCCCATACCGTGTCACTGTGAATATCCTGCTGCCAATAACCCAGTTTGCCTATTTCCTGTGCTTTAAGCAGTCTTTTTTCACTCAAACGGATTTTTTCTTCTGCGTGTTTGCGCTCACTGATATCTTTAAAATAGATGGTGAGACCATCGCTTGACGGATAGATATGGTTTTCAAACCATAAATTATAGGGCGGATAATATTCTTCGAGGTACCTGTACTGTTGTGTCTCCATCGCTTCATGATAAGCAATGTAAAAGGGTTGACCGATGCCTTCCGGAAATTCTGCCCATATATGTTTTCCAATAATTTTTTCTGGGTCACGGTCGAATATTTCTCCCGCTTTTTTATTCATATAGGTATAACACCAGTTTTTATCCAGGGCTACAAAAGCATCGCTCACTCTCTCTAAAACAGTAGAAAAAACAGACCCTGATTCTGAAAAAGTCAAAGGATGTTCTTTTTTTGACTTTTTACCTTGACCACTTTGTTCTTTTATCAAATTTTTGGGGGAATGAAGTGCATGGATAGATACAAATTTTCGTGGTTTTCCATCAGGATTCAGAACAGGAACAATCGACGCACTGGTCCAGTATATCTCGCCGTCTTTCGCCTGATTGATAAGATTGCCATGCCAATCTGCACCGGAGGAAATAATTTTCCAAATATCGTTAATCAATGATTCTGAATGTGAGGCACTATTTAGAAATAATAATTTCTTGCCAATAATTTCTTCCTCTTTATAGCCACTGATTTGACAAAAATGATGATTAGCTTGAATGATTAAGCCATGGTCGTCAGCTACGATCACACTAAAAAGTTTATCCGCAGCAAATTGATAATCTGCAGTGTGTTCTAAACTTTTTTGATGAGCTTCCGCATTGAACTTGGGCGCTTTCATTCTGCTTTTTTGCTTTTGAATAGGATATGAAATGTGTTTAATACACATTATAGGACAAATATAAGTGTCTGATTCGAAAAATACATCTTATAATTAATTTAACAAAAAATAAATAGTTTAGTTTTTGTGCTTTTTATTCTAAAGTTTTTCATCAGACAATCTGTTGTTTATCCACTTGAATTGTAGAAGATTGTATACATGGTAGCAGTGGATAAAGTAGCAAATGATAAGGTCATATCTTAAGAGTCGTGGCGCAATGTCATCTTGTTTATAAGTGAATTATTTCAGTATAATTATGCAATATTTTCATTGAATACTGTAAACTGGAATTTAAGAATAAATGACATTTTTGTTGGTATAATCAATTTGAAAATGAAAGACTTAAGAAAAGTGAGGAGGGGGCATAAAACCCATGGAAGCGAAAAAAACAAAAGTGAACGTGTCAAAAAGGATGGCTTTTTTGAAAAATTTGCGGCCAATATTACCAAAGCGACAGGAAGTACTCCCGCATTTTTGGTGGCCTTGTCTTTTGTCCTGATATGGTTGTTTACCGGACCGGTTTTTGATTATTCAGAGACCTGGCAATTGGTCATTAACACTGCTACCACCATTATCACTTTTCTAATGGTATTCCTCATTCAGAAAACCCAAAACAAGGATTCATTAGCCTTGCAATTGAAATTAAATGAACTCGTTGCTGCACATGAGTTTGCAAGTAACCGTCTGGTGGATGTGGAAAGTCTTACGGAAGGAGAATTGATAATTATACAAAAATATTATCAGAAGCTCCGTGATCTTACTAAGGATGATGTCAGTCTTCAGACCACACATTCGATTGATGAGGCAGAGAAAATGCACAGTTTAAAAATGAATAAGAGGACTTTGCATGCGACGAAGTAAAACGCAAGCTTTTTTAAAGGTTTAATTAAGTAATGAAAAACTCAAATCTCATCACCTTATTGTTGATGATGCTTTTTTTACTCATATTGCGTTCTTGCGATGCTATAGAATCTGTTTCCCGCAAATCAATGGGGATTGGCGCTGTGGCTTTTACGGTTGTTATTATTCTGGTGCTTATTGTTGAATTTGTGGTCAAGAAAAAATAAGCTAAATAATTAATGGCTCATTCGTTGTTCTAATATGTGAATCATGTAACATTTAATGGTTTATATATAACACCTGAGCTCTGTTTTTTTTCAATTTTTACAAAGAATTTGTCTTCGTCAAGAAACATGATTTTTTTTATGGTTTTTTTGAGTGGAGACGCGTGCCAATTTTTAAAACAACTAAAAACTAAATATGCCAATAAAAAAATCTTCAAGTAATGGTTCCGCAAATGGAAAAGAAACATTGTCAGCGGAAACCATGAAACAGATTCGACCTTTAAAAAAGGACGTCGATAAAAACAGGACAGAAATTTCTAATGATACAAGTTTATTAGCCAGTGATATTGATCTGAGAGATATGCTCAAAATACTGACAGAAGTTCGCAACGGGAATTTCTCTGTGCGTATGCCGATTGAACATATTGGTCTTGGTGGTAAAGTCTGTGATGTGATGAATGAAATTATTTCATTAAATCAACGTATGATGGAAGAATTTACCAAGGCTGGTAATACCATTGGCAAACAGGGTAAACTTACGCAGAGGATAGAACTTCCTCATGCTACCGGGGCCTGGAGTACCGGTGTTGAATCGTTGAATACTCTAATTTCTGATTTGGTGCATCCTACAATTGAGATTGCTCACGTGATCAGCTCGGTGGCCAAAGGTAATCTGACCCAGGAAATGCCGGAGGAAATTGGCGGACATGTTTTGCAGGGAGAATTTGCGCGCATAGCACGTGAGGTAAATGACATGGTGAAACAGCTGAACTTATTCTCAATGGAGGTAACACGTGTAGCCAGAGAAGTAGGCTCAGAAGGAAAACTCGGAGGACAAGCCAAAGTAAAAGGGGTGGGCGGCGTATGGAAAGATCTTACAGACTCTGTGAATCAAATGGGGAGTAACCTGACCGCGCAGGTGAGAAATATTGCCGAGGTAACCACAGCGGTGGCCAAGGGTGACTTGTCGCGTAAAATTACTGTGGACGTAAAGGGAGAAATTCTTGAATTAAAAAACACCATCAATACCATGGTGGATCAGTTGAACTCATTTTCATCAGAGGTGACCCGTGTGGCGCTGGAGGTGGGAACAGAAGGAAAACTCGGAGGACAAGCCCAGGTAAAAGGGGTGGCTGGAACCTGGAAAGATTTGACGGATTCAGTGAATCAGATGGCAAGTAACTTGACTGGTCAGGTGCGGAATATTGCCGAAGTAACTACAGCGGTAGCGAAGGGTGATTTGTCGCGTCAGATTACTGTGGACGTAAAAGGAGAGATCCTTGAATTAAAAAATACCATCAATACCATGGTGGATCAGTTGAACTCTTTCTCATCGGAGGTAACGCGTGTGGCCAGGGAAGTGGGTTCTGAAGGAAAACTCGGTGGGCAGGCGAAGGTGAAAGGAGTAGGCGGTGTATGGAAAGATCTTACGGACTCCGTGAACCAGATGGGAAGTAACCTGACCGCGCAGGTGAGAAATATTGCGGAGGTAACTACAGCGGTGGCCAAGGGTGACTTGTCTCGAAAAATTACGGTGGATGTAAAAGGAGAAATCTTGGAATTAAAAAACACCATGAATACCATGGTGGATCAGTTAAACTCATTCTCATCTGAAGTGACGCGTGTCGCATTGGAGGTAGGAACGGAAGGAAAACTGGGCGGACAGGCACAAGGAAAAGGTGTGGCCGGAACCTGGAAAGATTTGACGGATTCAGTGAAT
>Ga0123337_10003480_pt1 | contig 16716 bp, 16 predicted proteins | sample frozenSSSSmetaG_FD_89792 | JGI IMG/M metagenome (GOLD analysis project Ga0123337, IMG submission 89792) | Glacier valley bacterial and archeal communities from Borup Fiord, Nunavut, Canada, to study Microbial Dark Matter (Phase II) -... | ecosystem: Environmental > Aquatic > Freshwater > Ice >... | reverse complement strand
TCTACGTGCGCCTCAAGGCGGTGCGATAGTCGGTGGGGGCGGCTGGTGCCCGCCGCTTGCGGATCACCACGCATGCATTGCTTTCCGCTCGGAAAATCCCAAGACTCGTCCTGAGTCGAGGCATCGTCGTGCCAGGACGACACTTTTCCACCCATTCGATGACACTCAGAACTCTGAACGTCGCTCTCGCGGCTGCGGCCGTAATCGCCATTCCTTGCCACGCTGCGGAAACCACTCCCGCCGCCACCGCTTGCGACGCGCTCTGGAACTGCGCGATCCTCTATAAAAGCAAGGAGAACCCGATTCTTCAGGAATTCGCCCTGCAAGGACGCATCCATGTCCAGTATACCGTCGGCAGTTCGAACCAGGGGAATTTTAACTCAGGCGATTTGCAGGAACTCGGCGTTGAAACCTGGGGAAACGTCGATGTCCGGCGCTGGTATATGGGATTCAAATCCACCCTTTTCCAAAACCTGAAAGTCCAGGGCCACGCAATCATCAACCCCGACTGGGGTCCGGTGTACGGCGGACTCTTCGACCTCTACGCGACGTGGGGAGTGAACGAACAACTGCAGATCAATGCCGGCAAACTGGAGACCAAATTCTCCAAGGAATATGAAATCTCCTCGCGGGAAATCGTCACGCTCGAGCGCTCGCTTCTGGTCAACCAGCTTTCACCGGGACGGCTCACTGGCGCATGGGTGAACGGCAAAAATGTCGCCGGACCTTGGATTTACGAATTCGGGGTCTACGGGGCCGACATCCAGGAGGAATTCACCGAGTTTCAAGGCGGCGCGATCATCCTTGGGAAACTTGGCTACGATCTAACGACTACCAGCGGTTTCGACAAGGCGCTCGTCGGCCTTCACTGGATGCACAGCACGGACCCTGGCGACGCGGGCGCAAAAACAGCTTCGCGCTGACTGGCGACGTTAAGCAAGGGCGCTGGGCCGCCACTGCCGATTTGCTCTACGCCAGCGGTCGGAATGATGCCACCGGAGCTGATATTCCGAATGTCTGGGGGATCAGCATCATTCCGACCTTCGACATCACCAAGAAGCTCCAACTGGTGGCACGCTACCAGTTCGCCAGCTCCCAGGAAGACAACGGACTCAAGTTGCAAAACCGCTACGAACTCACGGCTTCGGATCTGATCGGCCATTCGGGCAAGGCCGTCTCAGGCGACCAATACCAAGCCGCCTACCTCGGCCTGAACTACTACCTCTGCGGCCAGAAGCTCAAGGTCATGACCGGCGTGGAATACGCCCACATGCTGGATCACGCCGGTGACGGTGGCGACTATGACGGCTGGACTTGGACGAGCGGCCTGCGGCTGTTTTTCTAACTCCATGGCCGCGGGGCGACCTGGCCTCCATGCCCCACCCGCCGCCGGCGGAAATCAGGCAAAATCTTGTTAGGTTGCCAGCCGTGCGGGAGTCCGTTATCGTCTGCGCAAATTAACCCATGGAAACCCAGAATTTGTCGAAAAATCACGGTTGGCTCGTCGCCTTCTCCGGCCTCGGAATCAATCTCGCGCTTGGCGTGCTTTACACGTGGAGCATGTTCAAGGAGTCCATCGGCAAGGAGTTCGGCTGGAAAGGCAGCCAACTCAACGACCCCTACGCGCTCTGTTGCCTCGTGTTCGCCTTCGCGATGATTCTGGCTGGACGCTGCCAGGACAAGTTCGGACCACGCATGACGGCGTCCATCGGCGGCCTGCTCGTCGGCGCGGGGATGGTCTTGATTTCTACCTCGAACAGCTACGCGATCTGGCTGCTTGGATTCGGCGTGCTCGTGGGCCTGGGCATCGGCTTTGGATATTCGTCCGCCACACCACCGGCGCTCAAGTGGTTTCCACCGGCCAAGACCGGCTTGGTCGCGGGGATCGTGGTCGCGGGCTTCGGACTTGCCCCGGTCTATCTGGCACCGACCTCGCAATATGTGCTCGCCCACTTCGGCCTGCAAAAATCCATGCTCATCTTCGGCGTTGCGTTCACCGTGATCGTGTGTGGACTCGCTCAATGGCTCAAGAATCCGCCACAGGGATTCGTCGCCGCAGCGAAATCCTCTTCAAACGTTGCAAAGCCTGTTTCCAGGGACGTCACCGCCGGCCAGATCCTGCGCAGCCCGATGTTCTATCTCCTGTGGGTCATTTACGCCATCGGCGCTGGCGCGGGACTGATGGTCATCGGCAGCGTGAGCGGCATGGCCAAGAAGAGTATGGGCACACAGGCCTTCATCGCCGTGGCCGTGATGGCCATCGGCAATGCGGGTGGCCGCGTCATCGCCGGAGTTCTATCGGATAAAATCGGCAGGCGCTGGACTCTGATGCTGGTGCTGCTGATCCAAGCGGCGCTGATGTTCATCGCGATTCCGGTAACGGCGAGCAAGGAAACGCTCCCCTTGGTCATCGTGATGCTCGCCACCTTCATCGGCTTCAACTACGGCGCGAACCTCACCCTCTTCCCTTCCTTCGCCAAAGACTTCTGGGGCCTGAAGAACTTCGGGGTCAATTACGGCGTTCTCTTCACCGCTTGGGGAGTCGGCGGTCTGGTGTTTCCGAAAGTCCAACAGATGCTCACCGCCAGCAGCGGAGGCAGTTTCCAGTCGTCGTTCACCGCAGCGGGCGTCCTGCTCTGCGTCGGTGCGGCGCTGACGCTTTTGATCCGGTCGCCCCGCGCGGATTGATTGACATTGGCGGCGGTGCGGGAGGCGAAGGGAACCCCGCGCCAAGTTCCAGGTTTGCTATCCGCGCTTTTCCGCTACCTTTCGCCCATGCCGCTGCTCGAACACTTTCTGGATCCCGCCACCGTCTCGCTGAAAATCTGCGGGGTGACGACTCGTGACGACGCGAATCAACTCGCGGCACTGGGGGTGGATGCGCTGGGGGTGAATTTCTGGCCGAAATCCAAACGCTACGTCGCGCCCGAGGCCGCCACTTGGTTGCTTGAAATGGAGGGCAGGATTCTGCGAGTCGGGGTATTTGTAAACGAGCCACCCGAGTTGCCGTTGCGGCTCATTCGTGAGGGCTACCTAGACGTCGTGCAGCTCCACGGCGACGAGACGCCGGCGGATGCCGCGGCATTTCGCGAGGCGGAGGTTCCCTTCATCAAGGCCATCGGCGTGAAGACGCGTGCGGACTTGGAGCGGGCCACTGAGTTCGGAGCGGTAGCGATCCTGCTCGACGCCCACGCGCCGGGGATCTACGGCGGCACAGGCGAGGTATTTGATTGGGAAGTCGCATCGGATTTCCGCAGGCAGCATCCGCAGTTGCCGATCATTCTAGCAGGCGGGATCATTCCGGAAAATGCGGGACTTGCCGCGATGAGCGTCCAGCCTGCCGCGCTGGACATCGCCTCGGGCGCGGAAATCTCACCCGGCATCAAGGACTTTCAAAAGGTCGCTGCCTTTCTTAGCGCCCTCCACCGTTGATCGACATGCTGACGGATTCCCATTGTCACCTGGCCTCCCACCGATTTTCCGAGGAAGAGCTTCCCGACCTGCTCGCCCGTGCCCGCGCCGCCGGGGTCACGCAGATGATTTCCCTGGCGACTTCACTCGGTGATCTCCACGCGAATCTCGCCATTGCCCAGAACCCCGACATCCACACGTGCATCGGCATCCACCCGTGTGATGTCCATCATGCGCCGGACGACGCCACGGCCCAACTCGCGGCATTTGTCGCCGACCCACGTGTTTGCGGCATCGGTGAAACCGGCTTGGATTACTACCACCCCGCGCCCGAGGGCTGGGAAGAGGAAAATTTCCGTGCCCGCCAACGTCACTTTCTTCGCGAGCACTTCGAGCTCGCCGCCTCCGCAAAGCTCAACATCGTCATCCACACGCGAGATCGCGAGGGGCACGCCTCGTTCGACGACGCACTTGCCATCTACGCAGAGTATCATACCGCAGTGCGCGCGGTGTTTCATTGCTTCATCGGCATGTGGGAAAATGCCCTGCGAGTCCTCGATCTCGGCGGGCTCGTTTCCTTCGGCGGAGTCGCCACCTTTAAAACCGCCCATCACGTTCGTGAGGCAGCCCTCCACTGTCCGGCTGGAAGCTTCATGGTCGAAACAGACTCCCCCTATCTCGCCCCTGAACCGCACCGCGGAAAACGCAATGAACCCGCCTACGTGCGCGAAACCGCGACGCGCCTTGCGACTCTCCGAGGAGAATCATTGGAAGCACTCGCACTCCACACCACCGCCACCGCCAGCGCGTTTTTCCGATTTCGCCCCAAGGACCATTGAATAAAAAGTCCCCATTCCCACGTTTCATCACCCCGGCGGCGCTCCCACTTCCGTCCTTCACAACTCAATTCCAAACCGCTACATCCACACCATGACTCCGCTCCGCCTCATTGCCTCATCACTCATCACCGTCGCATTCGTTTCTTGCGCTTCGCAAAAGCCGACTCAATACGACACTCCGAGCCCGTACGCCGCTGCCGACGGCGGCCAAGTCAACGCCCCGGTAACACAGCCGGTCAACCCCGTCTATGACACTCCGGCCGCCTATGAGGAAACTGGCGCCACCGCAGCGGCCGCGGCTCCGGCTGTCGCCGCCCCCGGCGCGGCAAGCCAGCCTAACCGACCCGCAGCCCCCATGCCGAAGCCACCTGCCAACGGCGCCGCAATCATTCACACCGTCGTCGCGGGAGACACCCTCTCCGGTATCAGTTCAAAATACAAAGTCCCCGCAGCCGCCATCAAACAAGCTAACGGCATGACCAAAGACACCGTCGTGCTCGGCAAGAAAATGGTCATTCCTCCGGTTCACTAATTCTCCCAACCCGCCGCCGGGGGTGTGAAGACTCACGGCGGCACTTTTTTAACCACCATGCGCTTTCTCCCCGCCTTCTTTCCCTTGTTTGCGATCTTCTCCGTTGCCATCGCCGAAACCACCGACGCCCCCAACGAGGGTGCGGAACCCGGAGGAAGTGCCAAGGAGGTCGCACTGGATCACCTTCTCTCCGAGCGCGACTCGGACAAAGCCTTCGATATTGCCATCGCCGGCGCAAAGAAGGCCGGCATCGCAGACCAGGCGATTCTTGAAGCGCGTTTTCTCTACCATGTCGATCGCCGCGAAGACGAAGCCATCGCCGCGATGCTTCCCGAGTTTCTCAAACAGAGCGAGACGTTCAAACTCCAGGACTCACAAATTTTCAGCGTCAAGGAAGACTGGCTCGCCGTCATTGAATACGTACAAGCCATCGCCTCGCTCAAGAAAGGCGACAAGGATGCGTTCAAATCCCACATCACCGAAGCATTCTGGCTGAGCCCGCGCCAGGCCTCGGCCTTCACTCCCCACATCGAACGCATGCGCTTGGAGGAATCCATGCGCAACGTGAAGATCGACTTCGATACGAAACTCATTGCGCTCGGCGGCGGCGACGCCGTGACTCTCAAGAGTCTCATGAAGGATAAGAAAGCGATGATCCTCCACTTCTGGGCACCCGCCAGTCGCGAGTGTGAAGCCAGCCTGCCCGACTTCATCACGACGGCCAAAGCACTCGGGGAAAAGGGGATCGCCATGGTCTCGCTGGTTCCCGACGACTCGCCCAAAACACTAACCGACGCGAAGAAGCTCATCCAGCCGCTCGGCCCGAATCCACCGGGCGCATGGCTCATCGACCAAAAGGAAAATCCACTCGCCCTGCAGCTGCGCGTGCAGGCCCTGCCCGTCTTGATTCTCGTTTCTAACGACGGGCGCATTCTCTTCAACGGTGATCCGACGGATGATGGCTTGTGGGACGCATTGAAGAAACTCGATCCGCAATTCATCCGCCCGGAAATGACTAGCGGACCGGAGTAACCAACTCGCCCGAGTTACGACTCACCTAGTAACTGAAAAGTCGCCGGAGAAAATATTTCACTTTTCTTTAAAATCGACACGTTTCAACTTGACGGATGTCCAAACTACTAGTTTCATCTTCGGCAGCGAAGAGACTTAGTTTATGGCACGGCCCACCCATCCATCCAATCTCGAACTTCAAGCCCTATCAGTATTGTGGCACGAAGGACCATCTACGGTAGCTACCGTACATGGAGGTTTGCCGGATAGAAAAGACCGGGCATACACCACGGTGCTTTCCGTGATGCAGAGTCTCGAGCGTAAGAGTCTCGTGAAGCGCGCACTGGTCGGCAGGGCGCATGTTTACGAGGCCGCTTACTCGCAGGAAGTGATCGTCCAACGGGCGACGCACGATTTCCTGACCAACGCTTTTGGAGGACGCCTCGGTGAGGCGCTCCTCGCTATCCTCTCCGCCGGCACATTAACGCCGGAAGAGAAAACAAACATCGAACGCGAACTCCAACGACACAAAACTATGGCTGCAAAAAAAACAGCGAAGAAAGCAGCGGTTAAAACCGCCAAGAAAGCCGTGAAGAAAGTTGCCAAGAAAGCCCCGGCTAAAAAGGCCCCGGCCAAAAAGGCAGCCAAAAAAGCGGCCCCCAAAGCCCCCGCCAAAAAGGCTCCTGCAAAAAAGGCAGCCAAGAAAGCGGTGAAGAAAGTCGCCAAGAGCGCAAAGAAAGTCGCTAAGAAAGCAGTGAAGAAGACGGTCGCCAAGAAAGCAGCTCCTGCGAAGAAGGCTGCACCGGCCAAGAAAGCCGCTCCTGCGAAGAAGGCGGCTCCTGCAAAGAAAGCAGCGCCAGCCAAGAAGGCCGCTCCTGCGAAGAAAGTTGCTAAGAAAGCCGCCAAGAAGGCCGCTAAAAAGTAATCCAAAACCACCGGGGGGAGCCTCGGCCTTGACGCTTCCGAGCCGAAGGCCCAGCCACTCCAGACCCGGGGGTTATCAACGGCGGGAGATCTTCGGATCTCCCGCCTCTTTTTTAGGCCAAAAAAGGGGTTGCATCCGGTGGCACGTCCGTCCTAGCTTCGCGCGCCCTCAAAAGGCACGACTTATGCGGGGTTAGCTCAGTGGTAGAGCACCTCCCTGACACGGAGGGGGTCACTGGTTCGAACCCAGTATCCCGCACCATCTTTTCACCCCGCCTCCTGATCCCCTTTGATCACTGCGATGAACGCAGAGCCGCCCACTTCAGACGAGCTCGGCGCCCTTCTCCGGCTCCTTGATGACGAGACACCCGCCGTCCGCTTGCGCGTAGCGGAGCGCTTCGCCCTCTGCGGTGGCGACGTCAGCGAGTGGCTCGCCATGCAGCCGCGGTCGCTCAGCCGCCAGGAGCGCGCCCTACTCACCGAGATGCTGAGTCCGCCGCGCCGCGAAACGCTTATCCGCGAATGGATCGCTCCGACGGGTGGGGCTGCCGCTTTGCAGGAAGATTGGGAATCATTTGAAGCCCTGCTCCGCACCCTCTCGGATTTCCTTCACGACGGCATTTCACTGCGCCAACCTCTATCCGATGCGCTCGATCTGCTCGCTGAAGAGGCCGCCGAGGATCAAGTCACCACCGCCAACGAACTCCGCGTGTTTCTCTTCAATGGCGTCCGTTTGACCGGCAACCAAGAAGACTACTACGACCCGCGCAACTCCGACCTCGCTTGGTGCATCGCGGAAGGTCGCTCCAATCCGCTTGGACTTTGCGTGATATTCATTCTGGTCGGGCGACGCCTCGGCTTCGATATCGAAGGGGTGAACTTCCCCGGGCATTTCATGTGTCGGATCTTCGAAGACGGCTTTCCCATTGTCATTGATTGCTTCGATCACGGGCAACTCCATCTCCAGTCTACCCTGCTAGAAAGTCCCGAACTCAGCCGTGGAGAGCGGAACCTCCTGCGCCTCCCGGTGGATCCGGGCGCGATCCTCATCCGCTTGCTCAACAATCTCCATCAGGCGCTCGAACAAATCGGCCGGGACGAGGACACGCTCCTGATCAAGCAGCTTCTGACGACTCTGGAGTAAGTGGTGTCACCAGACGCCGAGGTCAAGCAGTTGCTTGCTTGCCGCAGCCGCCCACCCTCGATTCGCCGCAGGTGATGCAGGTGACGGGTGAAGAATTCGCCCGAGCATCGCAGAACTTCCGCTAGCCTTGGCCGCACTCCGCAAGCGTTCTTCGGCGAAGGCGCCGACGCCGATCAGACAGGCAGGCTGCATGATCCCGATCACTTCTTCAAGATGCAGCAGGCAGGCCCGCTCGACCGGAGCCATCTCCGCTGCAGGCAGCTTGTCGGGCGTTAGATTCGCGCCCGTGGCACTCATCCACACCAGCGGGCAGTAGTTCAGCACAAAGTGGTCCTTGAAAAACGCCTCCGCATTTGCGAAGCGCTCCGAAAACAGGCCCCACAAGCGGCGTCCGCTCACCTCCGAGCGCTTGCATTGAAAGCCATCGATCGGGCGCTTCGGGTGCTCCTGGGCCGGCTTGTCGATCGGCATCTCGATCCCCATCCAGTTGCGGACTGCCTCGACCTCGCCGAAGGGCACGCCGGTCTGCGCCATTCCGAAGGGGCCGGGGTTCATGCCAAGGAATACCACGCGCTTGCGACCCTGGCCGAAGCGTTTCAGGTATTCCCGGTGCGCCTGCCAGGTGTAATCCAGAGTGCGGTAGACGCATGCCACCGGTGGTGAAAACGCCAGTTCCCTCAGTTCTTCCGCCAGTCGCTGCGTGGATGCGATCAACTCATTCATGACGGATCCGTGGTTAGTTTTTCCACGCGAACACCAACACCAGAAAGGCAACCGGGATATACAGCAGCGTGAAGAAAAACAAGCGGCGCGCCGAGGTCCGTTCACCGTCGCGGGTGAACTTCAATGCGAGCGCCATCATCAGCAACGCCAGCAAGGGCCCGATGATCGTCCACAGCAGGTTGGCGAATCCCAGGAAGGCGGGCATCAGGGAAACGATCGCGAGCATGAGTGCGAACATCGTGGCGAGCAGGCCGCTTTTGCGTCCGCTGAGATCGGCATTGGACCACATCTTGTAACCCACCGATTCATATTCCTCACGATAGAGCCAGTTGATCGCGATGAAATGCGGAAGCTGCCAGAAAAACAATAGTCCGAAAAGGAACCACGCTTCCCAACCGATCGAGCCACCCGCACCCACCCAGCCGATGACCGGAGGAACCGCTCCCGTAACCGCGCCGACCAAGGTGTTCGCCGAGCTGAAGCGTTTCATCGGCGTGTAAATAAATACATAAATCGCGACGGTTGCCGCAGCGAGGTAGGCGGCTAGATTTCCCACTTGGGCTGCCAGGTGGATGATCCCGATGGCCGATAAAACCCAGCCGATGCCGAAGGCCACCAGCGGATCCATCCGGCGGGACGGCAGCGGCCGGTCCGCCGTGCGCTTCATCCGCGCATCCAGATCCACTTCCATGAGCTGGTTGAAAGCCGCCGAGCCGAATGCCGCCGCCCCCGTCCCGACGATGGTATGGAGCAGTTTCATCCAGTTCATATCCACACCGCGGGAGTATAACAGGAACCCAAAGAACGTCGTGACCAGGACGAAGAAGTTCAGCCGCACCTTCATCAGAACCATCAAGTCCTGCCGCAGTCCCGGAGGCGCCGGGATTGGCTCTTCAAGCGTCGTTTTTTCGTTCGTTCCGGATTCGTCCATGGGCGCGGCGGAACCATGACCGCGATCGCGGGATTTCCAAGCCGCGACTTAGCCGCGGACTTACTTTTGAAAGCCCACGCCTCAAGCCTCTGCTCGACTCCCGGCAAATATCACTTAGCCTGCGGTATCAAAAACCCACCTCCCGTGCGAAAACTTTCCTATTTCCTATTGCTTCTGGGTCTTGCACACGCTGCGGAACTCCGCTCTTGGACTGACATTCAGGACCGGAAAATCGAAGCGACTCTCCTGCGGGTCCAAGACAAAACCGTCTTCCTCAAACTCAAAGACGGCCGCGAAATCCGTTACCCGCTTGAGAAGCTCTCAGCCCCGGACTGCAAATACGTCGAGGAAAGCCGCAGTCTGCTTGAGAACGGAAAAACCGCGACCGCCACCGAGGACGATGGGAAAACCGCCAATTTCGACGCCCCTTGGCCGCAAATGATCAAGTTCAGCGAGGATCCGGAAATCAGCACGGTCGAGGAGAACCCCGAGAAAAAACGCTTTATCTATGAGAGCGCCAACTACCGCTACGTCTGCGATGTGCGGCTTGCCAAGTCGGTCGTGAAAGGCTTCGCCGTCATGTTTGAGGCGACCCACCTCTACTGCCGCACCTTGCCACTGGGGATCAACGGCGGGAAGAAAGAGAACGGCAAGCATCAGATTCTGCTCTTCGAGGAGTTCAACGACTACGTCCAAGCCGGCGGTCCACCGAGCAGCGCCGGAGTCTTCATCGGCGGGCGCGGAGTGGTGATGGTGCCCTTGACCAGCTTGGGAGTGAAGCCTGTGGGCAGCGGTTACATGCTGGACCGCGAAAAAAGCAGCAAAACCCTGCCTCATGAACTCACCCACCAACTGACGCCGGAGGCCTATTACGAAAAGGGCGCGATGGGTTGGCTCTCGGAAGGCATCGCGGAATACGTGGCGGTGACTCCTTATCGCTCCGGTCTCTTCACCGTCCACGGAAATCAGAAAGACATTTTTGACTACGTCACCGGCTACGGCAGCAAGGACCGTGGCGGCCGTGCGCTCGGCACGAAAATAAAACTACCCGCGCTCAAGACCTTCATGCTTCAGAGCTACGAAAGCTTCCTCGAGCAACCGCAGATCAGCTACGGCTGCGGCCTGCTCATCACCACCTACTTCCTGCACATGGACGGTGCCGGTGATGGCAAACGGGTGAAGGCCTACCTCAAGGCGCTTCAAGAAGGAAAGGACAGCGAAAAGTCGCTCGACCTCCTGCTAGACGGCCGCACCTTTGAGAAACTCGAGGAGGATCTAGTCAAAGCTTGGGGCCGCAAGGGCGTGGATTTCACGTTTGCGAAATCCTAAACCCTTTGCCAAAAATGATTCCCGATACCCTCGCAAAAAACTGATGCGACCATGAGGGAGACATAGGAATCAAGAAAACCCGAAATAACCCGAATCAAGCCTAAAAAGCCCAAAATTGGCAGTTTCCGGGAGCTTTGGTGCTCAACTGGCGGGTCTGAGAAAAATGGGGGGAATCAGGGGAACGGACAAAGAAATGAGAAAAAAATCCCCGCCGCCGCAGATCCCGTGCGGCGGTGCTGCGGGGATCGTCCTGGGCGAGGAATTTTAAAACGGAATTTTAAAACGGACCGAAATAATAAGAAAAGTTGGTTGCATGGGTGTTGGAAGCTGCTAGCTTCCTTCCTATGGCTCGCAGGTGGATCGTTGGACGGAGTGGGATGGAGGAGAAGCCGGTGTTCTACCACTGCATCTCGCGGGTGGTGGATCGGCGCTTTGCGTTTGAGCGTGATGAGAAGGAGAAGTTCCGGATGTTCATGCGGATGTATGAGAATTTCACGGGCTGCCGGGTCGTTTCCTACTGTTTGATGAGCAATCATTTCCACCTTTTACTCGAGGTGCCGCCGTTGCCGGAGGGAGGGTTCTCCGATGCGGAGTTGCTGGCGCGCTTGAGGGCTCTTTACAGCGAGGCGGTGGTGGCCGGCGTGGCAAAGGAGTTGGCGGACGCGCGTGATCTAGGCTATCAGTACCAGGTGGAGGAGATTCATGCGCGGTTCACGCGGCGGATGCATGATTTGAGCCGGTTTATGGAGGGCTTGTTGCAGCGCTTTACGCGGTGGTTCAATCGGACGCAGTCGCGTTCGGGAAATTTGTGGGAGGATGCATTCAAAAGCGTGATCGTGGAGGACGGGGTGGCGGCGCGGACGATTTCCGCGTATATCGACTTGAATCCTGTGCGTGCGGGGATGGTGGTGGATCCGGCGGACTATCGCTGGAGCAGTTATGGCGAGGCGATGGGCGGCGGCGCGCGCGGCAATGGCAAGAAGGCGCGGGCGGGACTGGTGCGGGCGCTGATGGCGCACAAAGGCTATGAGGCGGATGCCCGGCACTGGGCAGGACGGGTGTCCAAGAACTATCGAATGATGTTGCTGGAAGCGGGGGAGGAAACTCTTAAGGAGGGGGTGAACGCTGCGGGCGAGCGCGAAGTGAAGGTGTTGCGCAAGGGGATGAAGAAGGTGGTGGCGGCTGCGGAGTTAGAGCGCTTGCAGCGAAATCGCGACGTGGCGGTGGGGAAAATGCTGCGCTGCCGGATCCGCTATTTCACGGACGGAGCGGTGATCGGCAGCCGGAGTTTTGTGAACGAGGCGTTTGAGAGTGCCAGGAGCAGGTTCGGGCCGAAGCGGAGCAGTGGCGCGAGAATGCTGAGGGGTGATGCGAGTCCTGCAGCGCGGGCGTTGTGGAGTTTTCGGGATTTGAAGAAGGATGTTGGTTAGGTTGTGCGGGTTTCTGCTTGGGCACGGTGGGCAGGGGCGAAGGCGGCAGAAAATTGGTCGAAATCATTGAGCATGATGAGCCCTCGGATCGATGCCTTGGCCTATGGAAGATTCTGGCCTATTGAAGTTAGCAGCTGCAGCTCTGATTTGGCCTTTCGGCTCGTGGGAGGATTTCCTTCACGTGGACGCCCATTTTTCTAACGGGCGGACGGCTCGGATGGGATGGTCAATATTGTTAGATTAGCTTTGGTCCCGGCGGCCACCGAGGGCCATCATGAGAAAGTAAGCAAGCTGGGCGATGGAACCGACGGCGGCGGCGAAGTAGGTCATGGCGGCCCAGAAGAGGGCGTTCTTGGCCTTTTCATGCTCCATGCTGGCAGCGATTCCACTGCGTTCCATCCAGACGAGGGCGCGGCGGCTGGCATCGAACTCAACCGGTAGGGTGATGACGGAAAATACGGTGGTGACGCCGAAGAGCGCGACCCAAGCCCAGAGCATCATGGGGCTGTGGGCGACGCCGATGCCGAGAATTCCGATGATCATGAGCCAGTTGAGCATCTTGCTGGAAAACTCGACGGCGGGGACGAGCTTGGAACGAAGGCCCAGCCAAACGTATGCTTGTTGGTGCTGAACGGCGTGGCCGCACTCGTGGGCGGCTACAGCGGCGGCGGCTACGGAGTTCACCGAGTAAACAGACTCGCTGAGGTTTACGGTTTTTTTCGTCGGGTCATAGTGGTCGGTGAGTTGACCGGGAGTGCAGACGACTTGCACGTCGGTGATGCCGTTCTGGCGGAGCATGGCCTCGGCCACTTGGGCTCCGGTCATCCGAATGGGGATTTGTGAATACTCGGCGAACCGGCGCTTGAGCGTGCCGCTGATGAGGAAGCTGGCGAGCATCGAGACGCCGATGATGACGATATAGGTCACCGAAAAGCCGCCTGGCGCGTAGCCGACTTGGGCGAGGAGAAAGGTGTTTGAAAACATGGGCGAATCCTAAGGTAGATTGGGGGTGTCGCAACTGATATCAGGGTGGAAAAGGCGGGTGATTTTCCAATGGAGACAGTGCCGCGGCTGACACGAGCGGGCCATTGATTAGAGGGATTTAACCCGTAGGGTAAGGGTGTGGGTGGCACCGGTGGCGGGATCGGTGGCGGTTAGGACGTGGGTGCCGATGGTGAGATGGATAATGGGCTCGGGACTCGCGGGCTCGATGCGCAAGGTGTCGGATGTCCAGCGGGCGGTTCCAGGGAGGTTGGTGACGGGGCGGAGCTTGTCGGAGCCGGAGGGGATTTCGGGATCGAGGAGGAAGGTGGCTTGGTCGGCGGGGCTGATGATGCGGAGTTTTTCCTGTGCGGGCCGGGCGCTGCTGAGGACGAAGTCCTGGTGGCGGAGGTTGTAGCGGCTGGCAAACCACTCGGCGTAGATGGGATCTAGGACTGATTTTCCGCTAGAATTATAATCGGCCAGAGTGACGGCGGGAGGGATTTGATCGGCTGGGGCGAGGTCGTGGCGGGCGCTTGGATTATCGGGCGCGAGGAGTTTGCCATTTCGTGGATCGATGGTGACGGGGATGATTTCGTTAGGTCGGGCGAACCAGGTCGGCTTTGATTTTTGATAGAGCCTGAGCATGGTTCGGTGGAAAACGGGGCCTGCTCCAGCGATGCCGGAGAGGCCTTTCATGGGCTGTTGTTCGAAATTCCCTGCCCACACCCCGACGGCGTATTCCGGGGTGAAGCCGATGCACCAGTTGTCGTGGAAATCGGAGGATGTGCCGGTTTTTACGGCGCATTTGAATGGGAAATCGAGCGGCCCACCGGGCTGGAAAGACGGGGCGCGTGCGCTTGAGTCCGCGAGGATGTCGGCGATGAGATAGGCGCAGGGGGCATCGAAAACCTGCCGGGCGACTGGAGCTTTTTCAGGGAAAAGGACCGGTGGGAAATAGAGTCCCTGGCGGGCGAGGGTGGCGTAGGCATTGGTGAGTTCCAGCAGGCGGACCGGGGCGTTGCCAAGAGTGAGGCCGAGGCCGGATGCCGACGGATCGCGGCCAAGGGTGGTGATGCCGAGTTTGACGAGGAGCTCGTGAAGTGGTTGTGGTCCGCCGAGGGAATTCAATTCGCGCAGGGCGGGAACATTGAGCGAACAAGCAAGCGCGGTGCGCATTGTCACGGGGCCACGATAGGCGCGGTCGTAATTTTCCGGAAGATCGAGGCCTTGAGGAGTGCGGAAGGCGGTCGGGATGTCGGCAAGGATGGATGCGGGGATGCGGTGGTTGCGCTCCATCGCGAGGAGGTAGGTGAAAGGTTTGAGTGTTGAGCCGGGTGAGCGGGGCGTGAGCGCGCCATTGATCTGGCCGCCGCGGAGGTCGTTCCAGTCGGCGGAAGAGACTAGGGCGAGAATTTCCCCAGTGGTGTTGTGGATGGCGATGACGGCGACGTGGCGTAAATTGGCATCCTTGTGCTTGGCGGTTTCCTCGCGGACGATGGACTCGAGGTCGCGTTGGAGCGGCAGGTCGAGAGTGGTCTGGATTTGAGGTTGCGAGTTTAAGATCTCAGACAGGTGGGCAAGCCAGGGTGCAGGCTGGGAATCTAGCAGCGGGCGGAGGCTCAGCGGCTCGGCAAGTGCGGCGGGGACGCGCGGTGATGCGTGGCGGTCTAACAATGATAGCCGTCTGAGTACCGTGTCGCGACGGACGACGGCGCGCTGGGCGTGGGTGACCGGATTGAGGCGGGACGGTGCCTGAGGGAGTCCGGCAAGCAAGGCGCACTCGGCGAGTGAAAGATCGGTGAGGGGCTTTTGGAAATAGAAGCGGGCGGCTTCGGCGGGGCCGATGCGGAGATTTCCATAGTCGAGGCGGTTGAGGTATGCGGTGAGGATCTGGCGCTTCGACCACATCATTTCCAAGCGGCGAGCGGCGAGGGCTTCATAGATTTTGATGAATGGGCTGCGTTTCGCGGGTGGGGAAGAGATTTTGACGAGCTGCTGGGTAATGGTGGAGGCTCCGGACACCACCCGGCGCCGGGCGAAAAAGTCATAGCTGGCGCGGATCGTTGCGAGGGGATCGATCCCGCCGTGCTGGTAGAATCGCTTGTCCTCTGCGGCAAGGGTACAAGCGATGAAGTCCGGAGGAAGTTCAGCCAGTTCGACGGGCGCACTGCGCGTCGAATCCGGCAAAGTGAGATGCCGGATCGGCGAGCCATGACGGTCCAGCAAAACGGGGGATCTCAGCGGGGCTTCCCACAATCCCGCAGGCAGGGAAATCGTGAATGGCAGCACAAACCAAACGACCACCGTGGCGAGCGCGAGGGTTGCCAAGAGGCGGATACCGCGGCGGGTCCATTTGGATTTGAAGTTCAAGCCCCCAACCCTGGCGTGAAAGCGGAGATTATAAATCAAAAATTTCCATTGGAAAGGCGGGCTGATTTCGCTCGTATCCGAGGCGTATGAAAAAACAACTATTTCTATTAAGCTGTGCGGCGGGTCTGATGCTGATGCCCGCACAGGCGGAGAAGGAGAAGACCGCTTTGGGCAAACAAATGGAAGCGATGAACGACGCGTTCAAAGCCTTCCGCCGCGAGACGGATCCAGTGAAGGGAGCGACGCAGGCCCGCGAAGCTCAGCAAGCGGCCTTGAAGAGCGCCGCGGAAGTGCCAGCGCTGATCAAGGAGATGCCTGAAGGGCCAGAAAAGGTGAAAGCCGCGGTGGAGTATCGCAAAATGATCGGCAAGCTCTATGTGACTTTGTGCGAGGTGGAGGAGGCCTTCCTCAATGGGAAAATCGACGAAGTCGCGAAGATCGTTGGAGCTCTCAAGGAGGAGAAAAAAACCGGCCATGACAAATTCCTGAAGGAAGAGGAGGAGTGATCCTCGCCAACTTGTTGAACTCTTGAAATCAAAAGGCCCGGGATGCAGTCGCATCCCGGGCCTTTTTTCAAAATGGAAGAAGGCCACGACTCACTCGACAGTGACGCGGGTGCCTTCCTTGACCTTGGAGTAGACGATTGGCATCGTGGCGCTCGGTCCGCGGATGCAGGCGTGCGAGGCGGGGTGGCGCTTCACCGGGCCAATGTGGTGGCCGACGCCATCGCCCGTGAGGCGCATCCAGTAGCGCATGGATGCGCCCTCGAAGCGGCCACCCTCCGGCACGGCGTCCATCGATAGATCGGCGTTGCTGTTCACATCCTCACCTTCGGCGTTGTAAATATGCCCGTATTTATTGGATTTCTTGTCTACGATTTTCTCGAGAATATAGAAGGTGCCGGTCGGGGTGGGGCGGGCTGCGATGCCGGAGCAAATCGGATAATCCATCGCCACTTCCTCGCCATTCATGAGGAAGCCGCGCTGCTGGGCGAGGCTGATGCGGATCGAGGAATTGCCGGCATCCGTTTTGGCGAGAAGATCCTCGTTTTTCCAAACCGAGTAGGTCTTCGGGTAGGAAGGATCTGC
>Ga0123337_10003479_pt1 | contig 16727 bp, 13 predicted proteins | sample frozenSSSSmetaG_FD_89792 | JGI IMG/M metagenome (GOLD analysis project Ga0123337, IMG submission 89792) | Glacier valley bacterial and archeal communities from Borup Fiord, Nunavut, Canada, to study Microbial Dark Matter (Phase II) -... | ecosystem: Environmental > Aquatic > Freshwater > Ice >... | reverse complement strand
TGATATTGAAAAATTTGTAGGTGTAAGCAAGGAATACAATGTGTTTGAATTGCAGGATGCACTGAGTAAAAAAGACCTGGGCAAAGCCATTCGCATCATCCAGTATTTCGAGGGCAATCCCAAAGCGGCACCCATTCAAATGGTGCTGCCTGCATTGTATGGGTATTTTAGTAAACTCTACGCCATTTTCGGAATGGCGGATAAAAGCGAAGGCGCTATTAAACACTTGTTTTTCAACAATAGTTTTGCTGCAAAAGATGCATTGGTTGCGGCTAAAAAATACAATTACGAAGGCGTAGAGCGTTCTTTGTTGCTGTTGCATGAATACAATTTGAAAAGTGTAGGCGTTAACAGTACCGGCACTTCGGATGCATCGCTGATGAAGGAGATGGTGGTGAAGATGATGGGGTAGGAGCCCCTGTCCCCTAAAGGGGAACTTAGGTCGAAGTGTATTTGATTACTTGTTTCCACTTTTCATTTTGTTATGGTATATTTTTTACCAAGCTTTGGTAATGCTATTAAGCATTGTTGCGTCGCAAACTTGTACTTTTACAGCAATATGGAGCAACTAAATACGAAGCGTATTATTGGAGCAGATGTTTACAAAGGAGTAATAAATGTGTGATTTTTTCAGCCAATTATTTAATGGAAGTAGTTTGCGATGTTAAAGCCTGGACGAAGTCTGAATATCAGTTCAATTACGAAAGTTCTTAATTCCTAATCCGATGGCTATCGGATCTTAATTTCTAATTAAAGCCTAAGCCAGCAAAGCCACCAAAGCCTCCGCTTTATCCTTTGCCAGTTGTGCTTTCAACGCATCCAGTCCATTAAATTTTACTTCACTACGGAGGCGTTTTTTCAAGGTGATGGTAAGTGTTTCGCCATAAATATCCTGATCAAAATCAAAAATATTTACCTCGATTGTTCTTTTGCTTCCATCTACAGTAGGACGAAAACCAATGTTCATCATCCCGCCTAAATTTTTAAGTCCTAATTTTTCATTTTTAATTAAAACAGCATATACACCGTTACCTGGTATCAACTTGTTTTCATCAGCCACTAAAATATTGGCTGTAGGATAACCAATTGTCCTGCCGAGTTTATTTCCTTCTGCAACCTTGCCGCTAAAGAAATATTCGTAGCTTAAAAGATGATTGGCGGTATCAATATCTCCCTGCAATAAAGATTCCCTTATCCTGGTAGAACTGATGGTCATATCTTTCAGCATATAACCCGGTATTTCCTTCACTTCATAACCATATTCAAGCGCTTTATCTTCCAGTAATTTGAAGTCGCCGGTTCGGCCCTTCCCAAAACGGTGGTCATGCCCAATGATGATGGTATGCGGATAGAACGTTTTTACCAAAAAATCAGCAATATAATCTTCGGCAGACTGGCTGGCAAAGGCCTCAGTAAAAGGAACCACGACCAAATGACCGATGCCATATTTTTCCAGCAAGGCTATCTTCTCATCCAGCGTATTCAATAAATAGATTGGCGCTTTTTGGGTACCCACAATCTTTCTTGGATGTGGATGAAAGGTAATGATTACCGTTTCTCCGTCAGCTTTGGCTGCTTCGGATTTCATCAGTTGAATGATCTGCTGGTGCCCGCCGTGTACGCCATCAAAGGTTCCGATGGTAACCAGGGCATTTTTAAAAACCGGCAGTTGTTGTATGTTGGTATGAACAGTCATGGAAAATAGGTGCAAAACTACCTGAAAATAAATTCAATCCAAATTTTCTTGCAGCCAGGGTTGCCAACCTTCTTAACAGTCTGTCAAGGCAATGATGAGGTGTTCGAAAGGTTGGCAACCCTTTTCCGGCCCTCTGAAATTTATTAATGGTTAATTGATAATTGATAAATAGTTTTGCACCTCAAATAATATCATGAGTCTTTATAATAAGAGAGGGGTTTCTGCCCAAAAAGAAGAAGTACATGCCGCTACAAAGCACCTCGACCAGGGATTGTTTCCCAATGCTTTTTGCAAAATCTATCCTGATTATTTGGGTGGTGATGAAAATTTTGTGAGTGTAATGCATGCCGATGGAGCAGGTACCAAAAGTATCCTGGCTTATTTATACTGGAAAGAAACCGGCGATATTTCTGTTTGGAAGGGCATTGCTCAAGATGCCATTGTAATGAATTTAGATGATTTGTTATGTGTGGGGATTTATGATAACATCGTTTTCAACTCAACCATTGATCGCAATAAAACCATTATACCAGGTGAAGTATTATCGCAGATCATCAACGGCTCACAGGAACTGTTTGATGAACTGAAAACTTATGGTGTGCACATTCATTACCTCGGTGGTGAAACGGCTGATGTGGGCGATGTGGTGCGTACAGCAGCGGTAAACGGTACCATGACCTGTCGCTGGCCCAAAGAAAAAATAATCAGCAATGATAAAATAAAAGCCGGTGATGTAATTGTAGGACTTGCCAGTTTTGGTAAATCAACTTACGAAACCGAATACAATAGTGGTATCGGTAGCAATGGCTTAACCAGTGCAAGACATGATGTGCTGAGCAAATTTTACGCTGAAAATTTTAAAGAAAGTTACAATACCAGCCTGGATGAAGAAGTGGTGTACATCGGTAAAAATAAACTCTCTGACAGCATTACATTCACCGTTGACGGTTCATCATTTACAACTACCATCGGTAAGCTGATTCTTTCTCCAACCCGAACTTATGCCCCGGTATTGAAACAATTACTGGAAAATCATTTTGAAAAAATACACGGCTTAATTCATTGCAGCGGTGGCGGACAAACGAAGTGCATGAAATACCTGCCGGATAATTTCAGGATTGTAAAAGATAATTTATTTGATGCGCCGGAAATATTCAACATCATAAAAGCAAGCAGCGGCAGCAACAATAAAGAAATGTACGAGGTGTTTAATATGGGCTGCCGGCTGGAGATATATTGCTCACCGGAAGATGCAGAAGTAATGATTGCAACGGCAAAATCTTTTGATATAGCTGCACAGATAATTGGCAGGGTAGAGGCGAATGATAAGAAGGAGCTGGTGATCAAACTGAAAGATGAAGAGATCCTGTATTAATTTACCTGAAAATTTTTCCTTTTTTTAGGATTTGGATCTTGTAATTAACAGACAGGATTTTACTGATGTAGTTTCACACTGAAGGATTGATAAAATTAATAAAATTGAGGCTGTTCCCTAATGGGGCAGCCTCAATTTTATTTAAAAGCTTCTAAGAATAGAATGCTTCTAACCCTATATAGTTAATAAATGTGTTGTACTAAAACAAAGACAGGGGTGGATTTTCGACCACAAAAGTAATTGGTTGCTTTCTGTATGCATTTACTGCATGTCCGTTTTGAATCGCTGGTTTCCACTTTGGTCCTTTTCTAATTAAGTCGATACAATGTTCCGAAGTTAAAGAGCCAGGATAATCACTTGTTTTTATGTCAGCAATTGTCCCGTCCATTCGTACAATGAATGAAACTGTTATTTTATATGTACCAGCTTTCCATCCCTCATTGTGGGGTAAATTTGCGTTTAGGTTTTTCTGAAGGTATCTTGCCCACGCTGAATCGCCACCTGGGAAACTTGGGGCAGTTTCGGTAGAGGTAAATATCTTTTGTTCTATTCCGTTACCACTGTTTTTACCTGTTCCGTATCCAACCACCACAATTTCATTTAGCGCTGTCGATTTTTGAAGGCTGGTTGTCGTTTTACTAGCTTCTGTTTTCGTAGTAATCTCAATCACTCCATTTTTTCCAGCCTCACCATATTTATTAAGCGTACTCTCGCCTTTAAGCACATTGACAGTTTGTATATCATTGGGATCAATTGCGTTAAGTTCAAATTTTCCGGTTTGTATATTTCCATCTACGACATACAAAGGCTGTTTAGCCGGATCTAGTGAACTATTCCTGAATCTGATATTTCCGTTTAGATTTACGTTTTCTGAAGGCGTATCACTTATATAATTTAGCGGTACCTCTTTTAGTACAAGCTCTTTTATTTTTGTGTTAATAATTATAACTCCATTCTTACCCTTTTCACCATAAACAGCAGTAGCAGATTTGTCTTTAAGAATGCTGATGCTTTTTATGTCTTCCGGCTTTATTTTTTTCAACGCAGCATAGCTGATTACTTCGCCATCAGCAATGATCATAGCCTTGTCATAATTTTTTAAATTTAACTCGGGTACTGTGTCAGTTTTTATAACTGCTATGTTTTCAGCGGTTGCTGAAATTGACTGTTCTGTATTCGTCAGCTCTTTCTCTTTAGCAAAAGCGTATCTTCCAATCGCAGCAAGAATATTTGATGCAATCTTATCTTTTCCGGCATCAGTTTTTAAGTAAGCCAGATCCTTTTTATTGGTGATATAGCCAGCTTCAATCAAAACAGCCGGGCAGGTACTTTCCTGCAAAACCTTTATGCCTATTGCACTTTGCTGCGGCAGTTCAGCAACAGATAATGGAAAATCATTTTTAAATTCGTTGATAACAGCAGAGGCAAATAATTTGCTGCTTACGGCATTTTTAAAATGATCTTTTGCTACATATACAGAAAGGCCAGTCTTTGTATCGGCAGCTTTTTCCGGTGTTCCATCAATATGTATTGAAACAAACAGATCTGCATTTTGAGCTTTGGTGAAATCGGCTTTCTCCTGAACGGTCTGGAAGATATCCGTTTCTCTCGTTAACACGAGGTTGATATTGGCATTGTTGTTCAGCGCTTTAATCTTTTTAATAATTGCAAGTGTTAGCTCTTTTTCAGTTGTACTGCCATCAATACTTCTTGCGCCCATGTCACTTCCGCCATGGCCGGCATCAATTACTACTGTTATTTTTTTACCATTGTACACAGGGTTGTCATCGTTTTTAAAGGGCTTTGCTTTTAAAGTAAATGCTGCGAAAACCAATACAGCCAATGGTAATACCAGTATTCTTCCTACATAACTTACTTTGGGATTTCTATTTTTTGTGAGCATAAGTAATCTGCGTTTGATGGGTGAATAAAAAAATGGATTGTTTAAATGAAAACGGTGTTGCGGATAAGTGGCTTGTAATATCATGGCTGCAAAAGTTTCGGTATCGCTGTCTTCAACGGCTATTTTGTCGGCCATAAATTCATGTATCATGTTCAGTTCTTTGCGGATGAGCCAAAAGAAAGGATTGCACCAGCAAACAATAAGCGTGGCATTGATGAACAGTTTATCATAGCTATGTTTTTGTTGCACATGCGCCAGTTCGTGTTTAAATATCTGGTGGCCAGTGTGACTTTCCGGATCGATGTGATCATTCCAGAAAATATATTTTAAGAATGAAAAAGGTGTTCCTTTGGCAGTTGTATTTACAAAATAAACATTCTCTACCAGGCTGTGCCGGTGTTTTTTAAATAGGGTACGGATACTGAAAATCGTTTGTATAAATACAATGAAAAAAATTAGTGTGATAATTAAATACAAAATTGTCAGGCCCTGCTCCGTTGATAAATTAGTTGACTTTGATGTTATAATAATTTCATCCAGATATTCATTGCTGCTTCCCACAACCTGCAAAAGCTGAATGGCTTGTGGCGCAGGAGCATCGGCCGCATGCCATATATTTACCTGTATAACGGGTAAGGTTAACGATAAAGCTACTACTGCCAGTAAATAAAACCGGTTGTACTGATGAAATATTTTGTTACGCAACAATAACCAATAGTAGCCAAACAATATGCCGGAGCAAATCGTTACTTTAAGGAGGTAGATGGCGAACGGTAGCATGGGAAATGAGTTATGAAGGATGAATAATGAGTTATGAGTAATTGAGACGAGTGTTGCATTTAATTAGCACATTATCAATTTAGCTAATCAGCACATTATTTTGTTTTCTTCAGTTGTTTTAGCAGCAATTCCAAATCATCGATACTTAAATTATTTTCCTTTACCATAAAGGAAACCGCATTGCTAAAGTTGCCTTCGAAGTAGCCTTTCACAAAGCTCTTCATGGTAGTTTTGCTGTAGGCATCCTTGCTCACCAGCGGATAATATTGATGCATACGGCCAAACACTTCGAGCCCTACAAACTCTTTTTCTGTAAGGATTTTTATGATGGTAGCAACCGTGTTGTTGTGCGGTTTTGGCGCTGGTAACTCATCAATGATTTCTTTTAAAAATGCTTTGTCCAGTTTCCAGATCACCTGCATGATTTGTTCCTCTGCTTTGGTCAATACTTTCATGTTGTTATTTTTGATAGAACAAACCTATAACTAAAGATTTAGTTTTACAACTATTTTTTTAGTTATTAGGCAGTTTTAACATTTGGTGACTGAAATTAATTTTTATGGTAGGAACTCATTGGGTTAAATTTGCAGCTTTCATCATCATATTACTGCAAACAATTTTTTTGGATGGTAGCTTAAAGAAATAAGATTCAATCCGATGTCAGATGGGCGTATTGAAAATTGTCGCAGCTTAATACAGGGTTGCCAACCATTTTTAAAGTGTTTTAGCAGAAAAGGACCTGCACAAGGTTGGCAACCCTTCCGACAATTTTAAATGCACCCGTCAGATTCAGCATGTAATGGTTGTTGGTAAGATGATTATATTTGTTGGATTGATAGTGGTAATGTCTGTCTGCAGGAAGGTACTTAACTGTAGCAGTTAAAATTGAATATTAGATTTTACCAGTGAAAGGGTGTGGCAATAATAAATAAAAACATTAAATATAAAACGATCATGTCTCAGGCGATTATAGATTTAAAGGGTGTAAATATTTACCAGGGTAGCAGTCTTATTTTGAGTGATGTAAATATCTCCGTTGATAAAGGCGAATTTGTTTACCTGGTGGGTAAAACGGGAACGGGTAAAAGCAGTTTGTTGAAAACATTGTATGGCGATTTAACACTGAAGGAAGGAGAGGGTGCCGTGGTAGGTTATAATTTAAAAGAACTTGATTGGAAAAAAGTACCCTTTCTGCGACGTAGCCTCGGCGTGGTTTTCCAGGACTTTCAATTGTTGACCGACCGCAATGTGAATGATAATTTGAAGTTTGTATTGAAGGCAACCGGCTGGAAAGATGAAAAACTGATGGATGAGAAAATATCAGATGTATTAGATAAAGTCGGTTTAAAAACAAAGGGTTTTAAAATGCCTTTTGAATTGAGTGGTGGAGAGCAGCAACGTATTGATGTGGCAAGGGCATTGTTAAATTCACCCCGGTTAATTCTTGCTGATGAACCTACCGGTAACCTTGATCCACAAACAAGCGACGAAATAATGCAGTTGCTTTTTCATATATCCAAAGATTACGGCACCGCAATCGTAATGGCAACACATGATTATATGGTTATCAAAAAATTTCCTGCAAGAACCATTAAAACAGAAAGAGGGAAGGTGTATGACAATGCAAGTATTGAGGATTAGGGGGATGAGTGATGAATGAGGAGTTATGAATGATGAATGAGAAGTGATGAAAAATGAATGGTGAAATATGAATGAGAAGTCAGTTAGCCGCCTTATTGCTGAAATCAACGCTGCAGTGAATTAAAATAATTCAACATCTGATAGCCATCGCATCAATAATAAGACAATACAACAATAAACAATTCATCAATCCAATAACCCTCTACTTCTCTGACCAAAAAACATCAACAATCTTTTCAAGATTTTTTTGATTGTTGTAAAGTTCATCTAATAAATTTCTGCGCCGGTCATTTTCTGCAACATCGTAGGGTATATCGTAGAGGTAGCTGATGGCAGTTTTAAAATCATCAGCATCTTCTGCAATCTGGCAAATACTATCTAAGCCAGATCCTTCTACACCAGCTTTATTTACAATGCAATGCCGCCCGTTGAACAGGGCATTCAACAGTTTTAATTTTACACCGGTATTATTGAAAGAGGGTAGGATATTAATTTGCGCCTTGGCAATCATATCCTGCAACTCCTTATCGTTGGGGTTAGCCACCAGGCAGGTATGCGGATGCTCATGCGCCAGGAAGGTAAGCTTCTCCGATGGGTCCTTGCCGGCAATTACAAAAGGTATCTTCAGTTCGTTGAATACATTTTTTAATAACCAGATGGCCGCCGACTCATTTTCATTTATAGATAAATTGCCATGATACAGGCAAAAGCAGCCTTTTCCTTCTCTGCCTGCAGCAACTGTGTAGGGTAAAAAAACTGGGAGATGCGCAATGTCGTTCGCATTAAAAATATGCTGATATAGTTTTACATCCTGGTTACTGAGGGCTGCTATTTTTACTTTGTGAGCCAATTGTTGTTCGTATTTTTTCAGCAACTTACTTTCATGTCGGTAATACCATTTTTTTAAAAAATTTCTTTCATTCAGTGCCAGGTGATGATAATATTCAAACTCTGCATTGTGAAGGCGCAGCATTACAATTCGGTTGGTTAGTTTTCCGGTAAACAGGTAATAACTGCAATGGACGGCCTCTATCAGGATGGGATAATTGTCCTTTTTTAAATTCCGGATCAGTTCATCGCTTTTCCGGGAGTTTACGATAAAGGGTAAGCGAAAAGAGAAATGGCGAAGATTGGCCTGTCTTTTATAGTAATGGATTGCCTCACAATATTTTTTTAATTCATCCTGTGGCGGTCTTTTGTTCACGAAGCAATGGAGGTAAATCTTTACTCCCGCCTGGTGCAATGTCTTTATTTTATAAAACTGGTCCATCACTCCTCCAAAATCTACCGGCCAGGGCACATCATGTGTAATAATATGTAAATGTCTTTCTTCCAAGTTTGTATTTTATTAGTGCGCCTGCACACAAATGTTGCCGCTTAATGAATGAAATAAGGAGACCCTATCTAAAGACAAGCTGTTTATAAAATTGAATTAAGATTTTTTCTTCTTCCTGCCAGTTGTATCTCAGCCTGGCCTGCATGCAATTTTGCTGCAGGTTATTATACAAAACTTCATTATTCAATAAATTGTTCAGTTCAGACGCCAGATTCCTTGCACTTAGGTCTGTTACAAGCACTGCAAAAGGCAATTCGTCATTTATTTGCCGGTAAACGGGATAGTCAACGCAAAGCTGGGGAATGCCTGCGTGCAGGTAATCAAAAAAGCGATTCCCTAAAGAATAATAATTGCTAAGCCCCTTATTTTCAAAAAGTGTTATACCAATATATGCCCGCCTGGTAATATTTCTTAATTCATCCGGAGTTACTTTTCCCTGGAAGATTACTTTCTCTTCCAACTTATTTTCTTTAACCAGTTGTTTTGCTTGTTGCATAAAATTGCCATCCCCACAAATCAATAGTTTTGCGTTCACCCCGTTCATTGCAGGTATCAGGGTTTCAAAACTTCTCCCTTCATTTACAGCACCCTGGTACAAAATAACTTTTTCATTAGAGTGAACTGGTGTGATTGATCTTAGCAGTGCAATATTTCTGATAACCTTGTATTTAACGCCGTACATTTTGTTGAACTCTGCTGCAATGGGTTGATTGACCGTATACCCAAAAGGAAATTTTGGTAACGCAAAGGCCTCAATCCGCTTCCAGAATTTATAAATGCCCGGCCTGGTCACAATTTCTTTCATTTCGCAAAACAATTCATGTGCGTCGTATACCCTTTTTATTTTTTTGATGGTTGAAATAAAGTAGCAGGGGAGGATTGTATCGAGATCGATTGCACAAATGCAGTCCATCTTTTGTGCTAATAAATAAAAAAATAGCCGGAGGTTATATTCTATATAAAACAGTTTGCCTTTTTCAAAAAATACAGGAATTCGCTCCTGTTGGAAAGGTTGCATTTTAAGTGGGAGAGAAGTTTTTAACTTGCGACCGACCAACACAACTTTATAACCAGCCTCTGCCAGCGAAGTACAAATGCGAATCATACGCTGGTCGTAAGTAAGATCGGTTGTTACACAAAAGTATAAGGAGGATGCTATGGTTTCAGGATCTTGTATGGTGAATAAATTTATGGTGGAGGCATTCAATGGTAAATCACCGGCAATTTAATTTAAATCCCCGAGATTTAAGCTTTAGGTAGGCTGCAAGACAGTTGCTTTGTAGATATGCTCAATGATCTCTACCGTTTTTAATCCTTCTGCAGCACCGGCAAAAAGATGCTCATCATCATCGAGGGCTTTTACCAGGTTGTCATATACTTTATCATGATTGCTCATGCTTCCTTTATAAAAGCCATATCCGTTGGCCGGGTTGCCCTTGGGCAATACAGGTGCTTCCATACCGGCTACATTGAAATATTCCAGTTCATTCAGGTACTCACCGCCAATTTTTATGGTGCCTTTTTCCGCAAACACGGCAATAGAGCCTTCCATGTTTTTATTAAAGCTGTTTACGGTGTAATTCATAGAGCCGATGGCGCCACTTTTCATCTCAAAGAGGATCATGCCGGTATCCTCAAATTCAATAGATGGATGGGCAAAGTTTTTGGTCAGTGATTTCACTTCTGCTACATCACCCAATAGCCAATACACCAAATCAATAAAGTGGCTAAATTGAGTAAAAAGAGTCCCTCCATCCATCGATTTGGTTCCCTTCCAGTCGGTATAGTAGGCTGGTGGCCTGTTCCAGAAGCAATTCACCTGGAAGCTATAGATTTGCCCCAAGGTATTCCTGTTAATCAGTTCTTTTAAAAAAACAATTGGTGGATTATACCGGTTCTGTTTTACAACAAATAACTTTTTTCCGGATTTTTTGGCAGCTGCAATCATATTGTTCCCTTCCATAACATCAATGCACAGAGGCTTTTCGCAAAGCACGTTGAAGCCTGCTTCCAACGCTATAATACTGTGACTTGCATGCAAGCCATTGGGGGTGCAAATACTCACAACATCCAGGTTCTTTTCATTCAGTAAGAGTGCTTCCAATGAGCAGTAAGCAGTTGCTCCATATTCATCTGCTAAAATTTTTGCTCTCTCAGGGATAATATCGCACACCGCTTTTACGTTACCTATTCTTGCAATTTGTTTTGCATGACGTTGACTGATTCTTCCACAGCCTGCTATTGCGAAATTTATAGGCATTTTATAAACGCAAATATGGATGATTAAAAAGGAAGTTGAAAAAAAATGTTGAACAATTACTATAATCTCAAAAAAAAATCCTATCCTTAGGTCTTTAACCAACTTATTATGCCAGAAGAAATCATCAACGCCGCAGGGGCAAAAAAAATCCGCCCTTTGTTCCTAACTATTTTATGTGCATTAACTTTTATCGGAAGTGTTGCGGGAATTATTATCAATACAATTGGCTACATTAATTCCGCCGCAAGGGTAGAGTTGATAAAATCCGGCGAATCTAAAACCCAGCTAAAGAATATATTTTCGGGAGGTAAACAAGCCGATGCCAATGAAGTAATCAGAGTTGGCAATGTGAACGTAGAAAATTATGAGAAATTTTCAATTGGCTGTATTGCTTCTTACATTTTATGCCTGGTCGGTTCGGTACTGATTTTTAAATTAAAGCGTACCGGTTTTTACAGCTTCACTCTGGGCACTTTCTTTAACCTCATTGCTCATTTCCTTCTTTTTGGAGATAATTTCGGCATAATGGGTGTTTCAATTTTAGCTGCGCTTGGAGGCTTGGTTTTCATTATCTTGTTTGGCATCAACCTTAAATACATGGAGGAGGAAGAAGAATAGTTTTTATGTTTATATTAGTGCTTTCTATTTTTAACAATTAACCTAATAAACTATTATGTCAGAAGTTCTACAAGATTATGAAGCACCGGCACCAAGGCCAACTTTCATTACCGTATTGTGTATTTTAACTTTTATTGGAAGTGGTTGGGGGCTTATCGGCGGTGCCATTCAGTATTTCTCAGCAGATAAGCAGGCTTCGGCGATGAGCATTTCCAAAGAAAAAGCGGCGACCGATATCCAAAAAAGTGGTAAGGATGATGCCGGAACGCAAATGGCGGAGAAAATGGTAAACTCTATGACGAGTGCGTTTACTGCCGAAAATTTAAAGAAGACAGCAATTGCCAGTATCGTTGGTGCATTGTTTTGTTTGGCAGGCGCCTTCCTGATGTGGCAACTTAAAAAGAACGGCTTTTATATATACATTGCGGGTACACTCATTGGTATCATTAGCCCTTTTGTGATATATGGCACCGATAATTTTATGTCCATCATAACTTCTGTAATGGTCGGATTTGTTGGGATAGTCTTTGTAATCTTATACGGCGTTAACCTGAAGCACATGAAATAATCGGGTGAGATATTGTTTGCAAGGCCTCCGTTCGGAGGCCTTTTGCATATAATTTATGTTCAATTTCAAACATTGAATATTTTTTCCTACTTTTGCCAGCTAATAAAAAAAGATAATTTAACAAAGACGTTATTAAAAAAAAAGAAATGCCTTATTTAACAATCGAAAAAAAAGCGAAAATTTTTGCAGACTTTGGTGGTAAAGCCACTAACACAGGTTCAATCGAAGGTCAGGTTGCGTTACTAACAGAGCGTATCAACCATATCTCGAACCATCTTAAAATCAACAAGCATGATTTCTCTTCTCAAAGAGGGTTAATGATGATGGTTGGTCAAAGAAAACGCTTGCTTACCTACCTTAGCAAACACAATTTGACAGGCTACAGAGCTTTAATTGAAAAATTAGGTCTACGTAAATAAGTTAATCTCCATGTTTAAATAATTTAATTCCCAACTTTCTATTAAGCAGTTGGGAATTCTTTTTTATTTAAACAAATTCATAGGGGCGATCTCTTAGTGCCTCTTTCAAATTTTTAAATAACAAATATGAGTTTTAATATTAAATCAGAAACCTTTGATATAGGTGGTGGCCGTATGGTAACCATCGAAACAGGGAAGATGGCCCGCCAGGCTGATGGAGCCGTTACAGTTACCCAGGGAAATTGTATTTTATTAGCTACAGTAGTCGCTAAACGTGAACCAAAGGAAGGACAGGATTTCTTTCCGTTATCTGTAGACTATCAGGAGAAATTTTCATCAGCAGGCCGTGTGCCAGGATCTTTCTTTAAGAGGGAGGCCCGTTTGAATGATTACGAAATATTAACCAGCCGTTTAATTGACAGGGCCCTGCGTCCGTTATTTCCGGAAGATTATGTATGCGATGTGCAGGTATTGATTAGCCTGCTATCAAGTGATGCAGAGGTGATCCCTGATGCATTGGCTTGTTTGGCTGCTTCTGCAGCATTAGCGGTTTCAGATATTCCTGTTCAGGAAATTATTTCTGAAGTGCGTATTGGTAGAAAAAATGGCGAATTCATTATCAACCCTACCCGTTCTGAATTGGTGGATTGTGATCTTGAATTTATCATTGCTGCCACAGAAAAGAACATTATGATGGTAGAGGGTGAAGCGAAAGAGTGCCAGGAAGAAGACCTTGTAAAAGCGTTGGAAATTGGGCATGAAGCGATCAAAGTTCAAATCCAGGCCCAGAAAAATCTGAGAGACCAGGTTGGAATTACTACCAAAAGAGAATACACCAAGCCTTACCGCAACGAAGAACTGGATGCTAAAATCGTAGCTTTTGCTAAAGATAAAATGTATGCCATTGCTTCAGCAGCTTCTGCTAAACATGCAAGAAGCGATGCGTTTGATACATTGAAGAAAGAAGTAAAAGAATTTTTAGGCGAAGAGTTGCTATCAGAAGATAAAGGGTTAATTGGTCATTATTTTGGCGAATTGCAATACAATGTTGTAAGGGATATGATCCTGAACGACAGAAAGCGTTTGGATGGAAGAGGTACAGAAGACATTCGTCAGTTGACAATGGAAACCAATATTTTACCAACTCCACACGGTTCTTCTTTATTTACAAGAGGTGAAACACAGTCTTTAACCACTGTAACTTTCGGAACACCGTTGGACGAATTGCTGGTTGAAAGTGCATTCAAATCTGAGTACACAAAGTTTATTTTACATTATAATTTTCCTCCATTCTCTACTGGCGAAGTGAAAATGATGAGAGGCGTTGGTCGTAGAGAAGTTGGTCTTGGTAACCTTGCAATGCGTTCGTTAAAGAAAATGATGCCTGGTTCTGAATATCCATACACTGTAAGAGTTGTGAGTGATATTTTAGAAAGTAATGGATCTTCTTCAATGGCAACTGTTTGTGCAGGTTCACTGGCATTAATGGATGCAGGCGTACCCATTAAAAAGCACGTAAGTGGTGTTGCAATGGGATTGATTAAAAAGGAAGATCAATTTGCAGTGTTGACTGATATTTTGGGAGATGAAGATCATTTAGGTGATATGGATTTCAAAGTAACCGGAACACGTGATGGTATTTGTGGAGTGCAGATGGACATTAAGGTAGATGGTTTAAGCATGGATATTATGCGCCAGGCATTAGCTCAGGCACGCAAAGGTCGTTTACACATTCTTGATGCGATGTATGAATGTATGCCTTCACACAGAGATGATGTGAAACCTCATGCTCCAAGAATGGTGAAGCTGACCATTGATAAAGAATACATCGGCGCCGTGATAGGACCCGGTGGTAAAGTAATTCAGGAAATTCAAAGAGAAACCGGTGCTACGGTTAATATTGAGGAAGTGAATAATGTGGGAGAAGTAAGTGTATTCTCTGCTTCTAAAGAAAGTTTGGACAAAGCAGTGAACTGGATCAAAGGCTTAATTGCAGTACCTGTAGTAGGCGATACTTACGAAGGAACTGTGAAGAGCATTAAAGAGTTTGGCGCTTTTGTTGAATTTTTGCCAAAGAAGGAAGGCTTGTTACACATCAGTGAAATAAGCTGGAAACGTCTGGAAACAATGGAAGGTATCTTTAAAGAAGGCGATCGTGTAAAAGTGAAATTGTTAGAGATTGACCAGCGTACCGGTAAGTTTAAATTAAGCCGTAAGGCATTAATGCCAAAGCCGGATGCACAGCCAAGGCCGTAATTCATCAATTTAATTCAATAGCTCAGGAGATTTTTCTTCGGAGCTTTTTTATGTACCCCCATTCCCTAAAGGGGAGTTATTTGAACCGCTCAATAAAATTCCGCAGGACAGACCGGGTAAAGACTAACCGGAGATAGGATTATCTTTAGCGGGTAGCCTATAAAGGCGGTCTGGCCTGCAGTGCCGACGGGCTGCTGTGTTTACTTCTTAAACAACTGCATTATTTTGGGAAGATTGTTTTGTTTTAAACCCACATACATTTCGGCTGTGGCACCAAAGCTGCTGTAGAAAAATGCCAGGCTGCTGATATCACTACCTTCAAAATCGAGCAGCAGATCTTTGCCTGCATTATCTTTTATAAAGGCATTGATAAGGGCATGTGAAGCGCCGATGGTTTTGCCATTGGGGTGATTACCTACTAAAATATAATACACCCGTTTGCGACAGAAAAATAAAGCACAGGATGCTACCAACTGCCCGGAAGGCAAGTAGATTCCGTAGGTAGTTGCATTTTGCTGTACATGTAATTGCTGGTATAATTTTGTAAAGCGTTTATAGTCTTCCGTTGTTGCCGGTGAAAATTCTTTGCCCTGTTCCAGTGCTAAAGCGATCACCTCATCGATTGCAATATCTTTTCGAATGGTGCAATTTAACTGTTCGGCCTTTTTGATGTTTCTTTTTAAGTTGATGCGAAATACGGCATACAATTTTTCATAATCACTATTGAGCGGCAGCACATAGTTAGTGCGGTCATGCAATTTAAATTGTTTTAAGTGGAAGCGGTTGCCTGCATTTAAGTAGATATCCCAGTATTTAAATTTGGCTGGTATCGCCAGCAAAAAATCATTTACGAGGGTAGCATTGATGTTGGTACCAAACACTCCCAGGGTGGCGGTAAAGAACGGTTGGTACAAATAGTGAATGCCATATTTTTTGTTCCAGGTAAGGGGCATTACAGTTTCATAGTCGTTTAATACCAGGGCATCCCAGTAATGCGCCATCGCATCGAGGTAAATGGAATTGCCATAAATTAAACCATTGTCAGCCTGATTGATACAGGCATCCCATTTGGTTTTATCAATTTGGTGATATGGCAGGTATTGTATGGCCACTATCAAAAAGGAATTTGGGGAGCCAGTTTTCTGAGGCTGATGCTTTGTATGTCGAAACTGAATGAAATGTTTTTTAAAAAGCGTTTCTCCGTAATCGTTGATTTAAAATAATCCTTATACACTTTGCTATACAAAACAGGTATGTACACGTTGAGTGTATTGCTAAATAAAGAGATCTGCAATCCTGCGTCATAAATAAACTTTCCTGTGCCTCCATCATTTTTCCATGCTTCTGCGTAGGTGCCAATATCAACAAATAATTTCAAGGGAATTTTAACTGGCAGCACTTTCAATGGGTTGATATTTTCAGGGATGTCAGTGGTAAAGTTGACTGCACTGAGCCAGTCATCCGTTTTGCCGATTTTACTATTTAAGAAATCAGTTCTCACTTTAAAGAAACCATCCCTTTGCATAATTTGATGGGAAGGATTACCTTCAAACTCATTTCTACCAGCGAAATAATCGCTGTAGGTATAATCTTCATATCCTTTCGGCCCGGTCATGTTTAAGTGATAGCGGTCTGTTTCAAATTGTTTCAGGTATGTTTTATCACCGAGATAAAAGAATTTGCCTGCGAAGATGCGCACATTCATTCCTCCTCCTTTGCTATAATTAAAAAAGTAATTGCCGGTAAAGGCAAGCCTTGCAAATCCTTTACCCTGTTCCAATTGAAGCTCGCCCCGATAGGGATACAGCACCCGATTATTATCAACCACAAACCGCAATTGATTGACATACCTGTTTATAAAAGGGTAGGAGATGA
>Ga0123337_10003478_pt1 | contig 16733 bp, 20 predicted proteins | sample frozenSSSSmetaG_FD_89792 | JGI IMG/M metagenome (GOLD analysis project Ga0123337, IMG submission 89792) | Glacier valley bacterial and archeal communities from Borup Fiord, Nunavut, Canada, to study Microbial Dark Matter (Phase II) -... | ecosystem: Environmental > Aquatic > Freshwater > Ice >... | reverse complement strand
CCAGGTGGCCTCGCTCGAGCCCATGATGGCCCCCGCCGCAGCGCCGGTCGCCGCACCTGTCGCCGACGTGGCGCCGCAGCAGGTCGCGACCGCCACGGCCTCCTCGGTGGCCCCGGCCAATGATGTCGAACTGGTCAGCAAGATCCAGCGCGGCTTGGCGAGCCTGGGCTTCTACCACGGCTCGATCGACGGCCATCCCGGCGATTCCACCGCCCGCGCCATCCGCGAATTCGAGAACTTCCACAGCTACAAGCTGACCGGCCAAGTCAAGCCCGACCTGGTGGTGCTGCTGCGCGACGCCGGCGCCGCGCTTTAGGTGAGCCTGCTGCGCAGCGATATCTGGTGCGGTGTTTTCGTCAGGCGCCACAATGATTTAGGTCACATGTGCGTGGTCTCCCGCCGCGGCGACCCCATTGCCGGCCAGGTCTTTATCGAGGTCGATCACCTTGACGGGACGCAGTCCCTCTATACGCCCGCGCCGCTGCTCAGCCGCAGCGACGACACGGCCGGCCTGGTATTCCAGCGCCGCCTGCACCGCGTCGAACCGCCCAAGGTGCGCGAACGCATTGCACGCGAGGTCGAATTCGATCCCGATCTATGGGTGCTCAGCCTCGACCTGCGCGGCGACGATATCGGCATCGATCTCGCCAACTGACCGGCACAGTCTAACCCGCCCCAGCAGGGCGGGGACAAATCTAGCTGGCGCGCTTGATGCCGATGCGGGCCAGGGCCTCGATGGCCTGTTCCACCACGGGATTGTGCGCCGGGGCGAGGCTCTGCGGCGTGCGGCGGCTGACTTCGGTGAACGGCTTGTATTCCGGCTTGGCCAGATCGAGCAGGTTCACCTCGCCGCGCCAGGCGCTCATCAGGTAAGCCATTGAATCCGGGGTCACATTGCCGAACATGGTGGCGAAATCGGCCAGTGCCCGCGAGCGGTCGGCGTCGTGGCTGGTGGCGTGGATCAGCACCTTGAGCCCGTCATAGGCACTGCAGCCAAAGGCGCGCAGGATGACGAAGAGGGCCGCGCCCGTGACGTCATGGGCGATCTGGCCGCAGCGCACTTCGTCAAGGCCGGTAATCTGGCTGAGCAGCTTGGTGACTTCCGGACGGCGGTTTTCCGAATAGAGCTTCATCAGCGCGCGGGTCAGCTCGGCATTGGCGACCGTCAGCTGCTCGATGGTCTTGCGGATCGGCGCCACCGGGGTTTCGCGATGGGCAAAGGCCTGGATGACCTTGAGTCGGTCGGCATCGGAGAGATCAAAGAAGGCCGGGGCCAGCAGGGCTGCGTCGAAATCGCTGCGCTTGGCCAGCGATTCGGCGACCATGTGGTCCATCTGGGCCGAGCGGGCCAGGGCGCTGAGATAGGCGCCGCGCGGCACGATGTGGCCATTGCCGGCCAGCGCGCGATAGACCTTGCGCGAATTCATCTGGAAGAGTTTGGCCAGCACCGCATTGGAGAGATCGGGGCGGGCGGCGATGGTGGCGGCGCCGGGGACATCATAGCGGGCGACGATGCCCAGCATGGTCTGCTCGCTCAATTCCTTGGCATTGCTGAGGAATGTGTTGAGGTCCTCGCCGATATTGTCGACCACGAGGCGCTCCAGCGCCGGCGACAGGACATCGGCGCGTCCCAGGATGGCGGCACCCTTGGCCTTGGCCTGGGGCCCGGCGATGGGGAACAGCCGGCTGGCCAGGGCCTCAAACTGTTCCATTTCGGGAGAAGTGGCCTTGCCGCGGCGGGTGTAGGCGTCGCAAGCGGCGATCAAAAGCGTGTTCGTCCGGTCGATGCCGCCGCTTTCGATCAGCAGATTGAACGTCTCGTAGGGCTGAAAACCAAGCATTTGCACAACCGTCACTTCGGAATCGCATCACATTCGATGTGTCACCACCTTTGCCGCCAATTCGTTAGCAGACTGTTAACCTTGACGATCTCTTAATGGGGATAAGGAGCACGAGGGGCGTCGTGCGGACCGGTTTGCAACACGAGACGCTGTCTCCAGGGAAGGGGAAGCGAGTTCGATTGGAGAATAGCTTGGGAAAGCTCGTCAAATTCGATGGTCGACGCAGCTTGCGCGCCACTGGCAAACCCGGCCCTGCCGACGCCCAGATACTGATGTTTACCGGGGTGCGTTATGAACGCGGGACGCCATCGCTGCCCAGTAAGACCGTTGACCCCCGGCCCAAGCGCAAGCGTGGTTGATCGTCGTCGCCCCTTGATGCGCCTGGTCACCCTTGTCGCCCTGACCGGCCTGCTGGCCGCCTGCGTCGCCCGCCCGACGGGCGATTTCGGCCGCGCCCAGCCCGGCGTGCTGCATGATACCATGATGCCCTATGCCGGAGACAGGATCGCCGAACTGCGCGGCGACCCGGTCTCCAATTTCAACCAGACCGACCAGGAAAAGCTGATGCATGACCGCGTCTGGCGGTTCCTGATTGCGCCCCATGCCAAGGACTGGCTGTTCGACACCTCGGTGGAACTGCAGCGCACCCGCATCGTGCCGCCCAAGGACGAGCGCTATCGCACCGATCGCTATTATGCCTGGCTCAAGGGCACGCCATACCAGTCCTCGCGCACGCGCTACAGCACCGTGGGCGCCAATATCACCAGCGATATCGACACGATACCGACCACTTTTGCAGCCATCTGCGCGGTGATCGAGGTCGACCGCCAGCGGGCCATGGCTCTGGCCAGCCTGCGCAATGACCTGCCGGGCAGTGCCGGTTCGGACGTGTCCGCCCGCAAATACGAGAATGACGCCTTCATCGCCTGGTTCGTGCGGGCGCTAAACTACCGCCATGAGAGCTATGCTTTCGCGCTCGATAGCCTCGTGGTCGAAACCCCGCATGAGCAGTCGCTGGCCGTCGATGATGCGCTGCAGCGCATGTCCATCTTTGTGGTGCGCGCCAATCGCCGCGATTTCTGTGGCGATGGCCACGGGCAGCAAAGCAGGGGCACTATCGTTATCCCGTCACGCTTCCAGCATAGCGGCGACAACGAGATCATCCAGATCAAGTAAGGCGGCTGTCGCGGCTTCTAGAAGGGCAGCAGCTGCACCAGCAGGCCCGCCAGGCCGCAGATCGCCAGCGTCCACAGCACGCCCAGCTTGAGCCGGAACACGCAGAGCATGGCCAGCGCGGTCAGGGCGATCGCCATCCAGCGCACCGAGGACCAGTCCGGGCTGGCGAGATTGAGCGGCCCGAGCTGCAGCGTATCGACCTGCGCGAAATTGACATGCAGACCGAACCAGACGGCCAGGTTGAGGATCACCCCGACCACGGCGGCGGTAATGGCGCTGAGCGCGCCGGACAGCGCTGCATTGGTGCGCAGCCGCTCGATATAGGGCGCGCCAAGGAAGATCCACAAGAAGCAGGGCACGAAGGTCACCCAGGTGGTGAGCATGCCGCCCAGCAGCCCGGCCAGCAGTGGCGTCAGCCCGCCGGGATCGCGATAGGCGGCGAGGAAGCCGACAAAGCTAAGCACCAGCACCAGCGGCCCCGGCGTCGTCTCGGCCAGCGCCAGGCCATCGAGCATTTCGCCGGGTTGCAGCCAGCCGAAATTCTGCACCGCCTCCTGGGCCACATAGGCCAATACGGCATAGGCGCCGCCAAAGGTGACCACGGCCATCTGCGAGAAAAACAGCCACAGCCCGGCCAGCGTGCCCGACCAGCCCATTACGGGCAGGATCAGCGCCAGCGGCAGCAGCCAGAGACCGAGCCAGAGCAGTACGGTGCGGACAGCCACGGCCAGCGGCGGGCGCGGTTCGGTAAAGCCGTCGCCGATCACCGAGGGCAGATCCGGCACCGCCGCGCGGTGCGCACTGGCGGCAAAGATGGCCGGATTAATGCGGGTGCCGACATAGCCGGCCAGCCCGGCGGCCAGGATAACGAGCGGGAAGGGGATGTTGAAGGCAAAGAGCGCGACAAAGGCGAGCCCGGCAAGGCCCAGCATGACGCCATTCTTGAGGGCCCGGCGACCGACCCGGATCAGCGCTTCGATGACGATGGCCAGTACCGCCGCCTTGAGGCCGAAAAACAGGCTGGCCACCCAGCTGGCCTCGTAGAGGCTGGCATAAAGCGCCGAGAGGGTGAGGATGACGACGAGGCCTGGCAGCACGAAAAGCGTGCCGGCAATGATGCCGCCACGCGTACCATGCAGCAGCCAGCCGATATAGGTGGCCAATTGCTGCGCCTCGGGGCCGGGCAGCAGCATGCAGAAATTGAGGGCATGCAGGAACCGGCTCTCGGAAATCCAGCGCCGTTCCTCGACCAGTTCCTTGTGCATCAGCGCGATCTGCCCAGCCGGACCGCCAAAACTCAAAAGGCCAATCCGCGCCCAGACGGCCGTCGCTTCGGCCAGGGTGGGATGCGGCGGGGCGACAAGAGGCAGGGGGGATGGCTGGGCGGGTTCGGTCATGTCGGTCCTGCCGGTCATCGGCCAGTTAGCGGTGTTGGTGATGGCAGCATCTGGCCGGCGATACCGCGACTGATAAAGCACATGCCCGACACGCCGATGACAGGCAAGACTAAGGCCCCGTCCCGCGCGCATATTGCGTCGGGTTCATGCCGACCAGGCGGGTGAAGGCGACGCTGAAGGCGCTGGCCGAGCCATAGCCGACGCGTTGCGCGATTTCCTTGATGCCGCCTTCCCGGCGGCGCAGCAGGTTCTTGGCCATTGCCATGCGCCAGGACTGCAGATAGCCCATCGGCGCAATCCCGACTTCGCGGCGGAAGCGGTCAAAGAACACCGAGCGCGACAGGGCCGCCTCGTTGGCCAGTTGCTCGATGGTCCAGTCCCGCTCGGGCGCCTGGTGCATCAGCCGGATGGCGGTGGCGAGGCGAGCGTCTACCAAGCCGCGCAGCAGGCCGGGGCTGGCAATGGAATCCGAAGCCGAGCGCAGCGCCTCGATCAGCAGTACCTGCAGCAAATGTTCGATGATCATGTCGCGGGCCGGCCTGGTGTCCTGCGCCTCGTTGCGGATCAGTTGCACCATCGTGGCCAGTCGCTTGAGGCCGCGCACATGGATGATGCTGGGCAGCAAAGCGAGCAGCAGGCCGGCATCGGGCGAGCCAAACTGCAGATGACCGACGAGAGCGCGCATATTGGGTGGACCGTCCGGGTCACCGTGCCGAAATTCGTCGGTCAACTGGGTGGTCCGCGTTGGTCCGAAGCCGCCACCCGCATCCGGCCCGGTATTACTGGTGGTGAAGCTCTCGGTGGCCGGCACCAGGATGAAGTCGTTTTCCTCCAGGGTCATCGGCTCCTGCCCATTGATGGTCATCTGCAACGAGCCCTCGAGGAGCACGCAAAACAACGGCACGCCATTGCCGCGGCCTTCGATGCGCCAGGTGCCTGAGCCACTGGTCGCTTTGGAAAAGGGCAGGCTGGGCTGGAGCAGAGCCACGACTTCGGCGAATGGATCGATCATGCCGGACTAATTCGAATGAATACTGGATTATCCATTATAGCAAGTCTGGCAGGGGCGGTCCACATCAGAGGTGTTCAACGCAAGCAAGGAATTGCCTCATGAAAACCGTTCTCATCACCGGCTGCTCGTCCGGCTTCGGGCTCGACATCGCCAAGCACTTTCTGGCGCAGGACTGGAATGTCATCGCGACCATGCGGACGCCGCAAAACGATATCCTGCCAGTCTCGGACAGGCTGCGCATCCTGCCGCTCGACGTCACCGACGCGGCCAGCATCAGCGCGGCGATAGCGGCGGCGGGGCCGATCGACGTGCTGGTCAACAATGCCGGCATTGGCTGGCTCAATGCCCTTGAGGGCACGCCGCTCGAGGTGGTGCGCGACGTGTTCGAGACCAACACGTTCGGCACCATGGCCATGATCCAGGCGGTGCTGCCGCAGTTCCGCGCGCGCCGGGAAGGCCTGATCGTCAATGTCACCTCCAGCGTCACCTTTGGACCCCTGCCGCTGCTCTCGGTCTATACGGCCAGCAAGGCGGCGGTGAATGCCTTTACCGAATCCCTGGCGCTTGAACTGGCCCCATTCGATATTTCCGTCCGCATCGTGCTGCCTGGCGCCGCGCCCGGCACCAGCTTCGGCAAGACGGCGCGGGGGCGAATCCAGGACCGCGGCGGCTTTCCCGCGGCCTATGGCGACTATGCCCAGACCGTGATGGGCCAGATGCAGAACATGACCGGCACGCTGACCCAGTCGACCGACGTGGCCGAGGCGGTCTGGCGCGCCGCAACCGATGCTAGCGGCCCGATGCACCTGCCCGCCGGCGCCGACGCCATTGCGGCATCCGAGGCTCGCGCCGCGCACTAGGCTGTCCTCTCGAGCTCCGCTGTTGGTGCAACCCGGCGGCGGGCCTCGAGCCGGGGACGGCGCCAGCACGACGTGCCGACTATCGGGCAGGCTGTTGACGCTGTCGCGCCCAGGGTCGAAAAGAAGGCTATGACCCGCAGCCCCGCCGCCATTGCCAGCCTGCCGACCACGCTTGACGTGGCCGCGCCCGATCCATTGCTGGTCAATGGGTTGATGGCCCTGGCCGATCCGACGCGGCTGCGAATCCTGGCGGCCTTGCGGCTGGGGCATGACAGCTGCCGCCATATCGAGGGCTATGTCGGCATTCATGTGTCCGACTTGGCGCGCCAGCTGGGTATGACACAGCCGGCCGTGTCGCAGCACCTGGCGCGGCTGCGCCAGGCCGAGCTGGTGACCGTCACCCGCAAGGGGCAGTTCGCCTATTACCTGCGCAATGAGCCGGCCCTGCAGCGCCTGGCTGCCGCCGCCGCGACGCTCTAAGGCCATCATCCAGAGGGAAAGTCCGTCGCGGGTGGACTTGCCACGTGGCTTAGCATAAGCATATGCGCAGACACTTATAGATGGGAATTGCCATGTCTGCCTTTGCCGCCCTTCGGGCCATTGCCGCCCCGCTGATGGGCTTTCTGGCCATGGGCATCTTCTGGGGCGCCTGGGGCGCGCTGATCCCAGACATCAAGGCCAATGCGGGCGCCGATGACCGCGTCTTCGGCCTGGCTCTGCTCTGCGTCGCTTTGGGCGCCGTACCAGCCATGCTGGTGGGCGGGCGGCTGATCGACCGCATCGGTCCGCTCCTGCTGCCGGTGAGCGTCCTGCTGTTTGCCCTGGCCGTGCTGCTGCCCGGCCTGGCGCGCAATCCGGTCGAACTGGGCGCGGCGCTGCTGCTGGTCGGGATGGGCTCGGGCCTGATGGATGTGGTGATGAATGCCCGCGTCAGCGCCATTGAGGCGGCAACGGGGCGCCGCGCCATGCACCTGGCCCATGGGCTTTTTGCGGTCATGTACTTGATCGCCGCCTTCGCCACCGGCGCCGCCCGCAACCTTGGTATCGCCCCGCTGATCGTGCTGCTGCTGGCCGGCACGGCCATGGCTGGCCTGGCGCTGCTATCGGGATTGTGGGGCGGGGCACGGCACGCTGCAACAGGGCCGCGCGACGCCAGCAAAGCCGCGCCGCAGCGCTTTGACGGCACGGTCATGCTGCTCGGGCTGATTGTCTGCGCCGCCTTCATCGCCGAAAATGGCTGGCAGTCCTGGAGCGCGCTGTTTCTCGAGCGGGAACTGGGCGCCCAGCCCTGGCTGGGCAGCGCCGGGCCGGCTGTTGTGGGCTTGGCTCTGGCGGTGGGGCGGCTGGGCGGACAGGCTGTGGCCGAGCGGATCAGCGACCGCGCCATGCTGGTGAGCGCGACCCTGGTTGCCATGACGGGCGGGCTGCTGCTGGCGCTGGCGACGGGGCCGGGATTGGCACTGCTGGCGCTGTTCATCGCCGCATCCGGCGTCTCGGTTATTGCGCCCTCGGCGCTGAGCCTGGCCGGGCGGCTGGCGGCACCGGAACACCGTGGCGCCGCCGTCGCGGTCGTCGGTGTGATTGGCTATACCGGCTTCTTCGCCGGGCCGGCTTTGCTGGGCCTGGTCGCCGACGGCTTTGGCCTGCGCCTGGCGCTGGGCGCCCTGGTCGGCGTGCTGGCGCTGGTGATCCCGCTGGTGCTGCTGCAGGGGCGGTTGGCACCCAGGGACTAGCCCCCTTTTTGGCGCGGCCCTATGGGGGCTATACTGCCTGCCCGGGGCGCATCCATAGGGAGGACAGGCCATGGCCAAGACGATACCCAAGAACACCATCTGCATCTGGTACGAAAGCGAGGCCGAGGCGGCGGCGCGGTTTTATGCGACGGTCTTTCCGGATACGGCGATCTCCGCCGTCAGCCGCGCGCCGGGTGACTATCCTGCGGGCAAGCAAGGCGATGTGCTGACGGTGGAATTCACCGTCTGCGGCATTCCCTGCCTGGGGCTCAATGGCGGCCCGGCCTTTACCCAGAGCGAGGCCTTCTCCTTCCAGATCGCCACCGACGACCAGGAAGAAACCGACCGCTATTGGAATGCCATTGTCGGCAATGGCGGGGCCGAGAGCGCCTGCGGCTGGTGCAAGGATCGTTGGGGCGTCAACTGGCAGATCACCCCGCGCACGCTGAGCGAGGCCATGGCCGCCGGCGGCGATGAGGCAAAACGCGCCTTCGCGGCGATGATGACCATGGGCAAGATCGATGTCGCCGCCATTGACGCAGCGCGACGGGGATAGTCTAGGCTCGCAGAGCAGCCCTCTCTCTGGGCGCAAATCGCGCTCGGGAGAGTGTTGACTCGAGTCTGATTTATTTATAACCATCCGGTCGGAAATAAAAGACGGGATGTGTGATGGGCCGCAAGCGCAGTATTGATCAGGGCGCCGTGCTCGACGCCGCCGAGCGGGTGGTGGCGCGGGACGGGGCGGCGCGGCTGACGCTTGACGCGGTGGCCAGCGAGGCGGGCATCAGCAAGGCCAGCGTGCTCTATGACTACAAGTCCAAGCCGGCGCTGATCGCCGCTCTGGTCGAGCGCAGCGTCGCCGCCGACAACGCGTTCAACCAGAGCAAGATCGACGGCCTCGGGGAGGGCGACAGTGCCACCATTCGCGGCCGCATCCTGGCGGCCGAGGAGCCGCTGCCCGAGGCGTTTCGCGACGTGGCGCTCAATCTCTGCGCCGCCCTGGCGCAGGACGCCGAATTGCGCCGGACCATCCAGGCTAACCAGCAGGCGGTGATCTCGGACATCACGGCCAGCTCGGCCAATCCGCGCGGGGCGCTGCTGGCCTATCTGGCGCTTGAAGGGCTCAAATTGCTGGAATCGCTGGACTATCACAGCTGGCCCAAGGCGGAGCGTGCCGCCATCCTGGGCGATATTGCCTGGCTGGTCGATGCCGAGCCCGGCGCGCCTCGGCCACCGCCGCCCGACTAGAGCCTTCCGACCATTGCTGAGCCTGCCCAGACCGGACCCGTTCCGGCACGGGCATCGCCATGTCCCCCTTCCGGAAAGACCCGATCATGACAGTCGAAAAACTCTTCATCACCGGCGGCAGCGGCTATGTCGGCCGCAACCTGATCCGCCATTTCATCGCTTTGGGCTGGCCGGTCGTGGCGCTGGCCCGCACCGATGCCGCCGCGGCGACGGTCACGGCCCTCGGGGCACAGTACTGGCGCGGCGACTTGTTCGCACCCGATCTTGCTGAAGGCATGGCGGGCTGCAGCGCCCTGATCCATGCGGCGGCCGATACCGACCATGGCCGCGGCACACGGGGCCAGTTGGCGACCAACCTGGACGGCACGGCGAATGTGCTCGACGCGGCGCAGCGCACCGGGGTGAGCCGGGTGGTGCATATCAGTTCCGAATCCGTGCTGCTCGATGGCAGGCCGCTGGTCAATGTGACGGAAGACCAGCCCTATCCGCGCCACCCCGCCGGAAGTTACTCTGCCAGCAAGGGCGCGGCGGAGCGGCTGGCATTGGCGGCCAGCAGGCCGGACTTTGCCGTCATCGCCGTACGGCCGCGCATGGTCTGGGGCCGCGATGACACCACGGCACTGCCGCAACTGTTGGGTGCAGCAAGGTCGGGCCAGCTGGCCTGGATCGATGGGGGCAACTACGCCAATTCCAGCACCCATATCGCCAATCTTTGTGCCGGCGTGGCACTGGCGCTGGAAAAGGGGCGCGGGGGCGAGGCCTATTTCATCACCGACGGCGCGCCCTAGACGTTCCGGGCTTTGGTGAGTGGCCTGCTCAAGGCCAATGGCGTGGCGGTGACCGACAAGACGGTACCGCGCGGTCTCCTCTATGCCATGGCCCGGGTCGGCGATGTCCTGGCCAATTTGACCGGGGGCAGGGTGACCCTGCCGATCACGCTGCAGGCCTACGCCACCTCGGCGGTGGAGATCAGCCTCGATATCAGTAAGGCGGAGCGCGAGCTGGGCTATGTCCCGGTCATCAGCATCGAGGCGGGGCTGGCGGAAATGGCGGCAGCCCGGTCGGCGGCGGCGTAGGACTCAGCTATCCGCCATCACCGCCACCAGCCGGTCAAAGCCGATGCCGGTGCCGCTTTCGCGGATCTCGCCATCGCGGACGCTGCCGAACACGGCCTGTTCGGTAAAGGTCATGCGCGTCGCGCGGGGGCCGGTCTGGGTGAACTCGACAGTGACCAGCGAGGAGGAGATCGGCCGCTCATTGGTGCGCATCGCATAGGCATAGACCAGGCGCTCGGCCGGATGGACTTCGAGGAAATGGGCCAGCATGGCCTGCTCGGTCCCGTCCGGCATGCGCCAGCGCAGGGTCTCGCCGCCATCGCGGCGGAAATCGAAGCGATCCTCAAGCATGTCCCAATCGGGATGGCAGCTGAACCAGCGGCGCTTGAGGTCGTGCTCGGCCCAGAAGCGGAAGGCATGGGCCGGGCTGCCGGGCAGGTCGCGGGTGATGACAAAGCTGCGGTGATCGACGGCGACGCCCATCAGGGGTCCTCCTCGGGGATCTCGGCCATCAGCGCTTCCAGCCGATCAAAGGCCTGGCCCATCTCGGCCTCGCGCTGGGCGATCCAGCTGCGGACGCCGGCAAAGGCGTAGGGCTGCATGCGATAGGTGCGGACGCGCCCGGCCTTGGCTGAGACGACAATGCCGCCCGCCTCGAGAATGCGCAACTGCTTGAGCACAGCCGGCAGGCCCAGCTCGGTCGGCGCCGCCAGGGCGCTGACCGTGGCCGGGCCGCGCGACAGCCGTTCGACGAGGCTGCGGCGATAGGGATCGGCCAGCGCCTGGAACAGCCGGTCGGGCGCAGTGGCCGCGAGGGCGGTCATGGTGTTGCCGCGCGAAACCGCGCCGGCATGGCGTCGTGATAGGGAAAGTAGGCGAACCAGGGCTGCGCCTCGGCAATGACCCGCGCCACCGAGGGCCGCGCCAAAAGGCGCTTGAGATAAGCGGCGAGCCTGGTCTGGTCAGGGGCGAAGGGCTGCACGATATGGCCAAAGAACAGAGCCGGCAGGGCGGCGCAATCGGCCATGCTGAAGCTGTCGCCACAGGCCCAGATCTTGCCCTGCAGCTGGGTCTCGATCATGCCATAGGCCATATCCAGCGTGGCCCGTGCCTCGGCGACGCCATGCGGATCGCTGGCGCCTACCGGGCGGATGCGGTCGGTGACGATCTTTTGCATCGGCACGCTGACATAGAGATCGTAGAACCGGTCCCAGAGCCGCACCTGCAGCAGCGCCTCCGGATCGTCGGGCAGCAGGCGGACCGGGCCGGGATAATGGGCCTGCAGATAGTCGATGATGATGCTGGTTTCGGGCACAGTCTGGTCGCGGGCGCTGTCGTGCAGCACCGGGATCTTGCCCACCGGCCACTGGTCGAACAAGGCGGCGGCCGAGCCGGGATCGGCAAAGTCGACGATCTGCGTGTTGAACGGCGTGGCATTCTCGTAAAGCCCGATCAGCACCTTGTGGCAGAACGAGGCGAGGGGATGGATATAGAGGGTGAGGGTCATGGCAGACTCAAAACTTTCCAATGATGGAAAGTTTCTAGCCGCGTCCGGACGCGAGAGCAAGATGCTTTCCGGGATTGGAAAGTGTCTGCCGCCCGGTCAGCCCGTCGCGGCCGCCGTGGTCTCTGACGGGGCACAGAAGGCGTGGGCCATGGCGTGGGCGGCGTGGCGCACCTCGTCGGCCAGGCGGCTTTCAGGGAGGGTGCGGGCCAGGATCATCCCGCCCACGCACAGCGCGGCGATCGCCATGGCCTTTTCGCGCGCGCGCTGCCCCTGGTCGTCGCTATTGACCTCGAACAGCCAGATCATCGCCGCCAGCAGCTTCTGGTAGCTTTCGCGCACCTCGCCGGAGGCGCGCGCAACATCGGAGGACAGCGCGATCATCGGGCATTGCCCCGCCAGATCGGTCAGGTGCGCATCGCTCAGATAGGCGTCGATCATCCGCTCGGCCATGATGCGTTCGCCCCGGGTCGGGTCGATCCCGGCCTCGTTGCGCCACTGCAGGCCGCGCCCCATGAGGAAACTGTCCACCGCCTCGGCGAACAGCGCCTCCTTGCTGGGGAAATGGGCATAAAAGCCGCCGCGGGTCAGACCGGCCTCGGCCATCACCATGTCGAGCGTCACCCGGTCATAGCCATGGGTGTTGAACAGCCGGCGCGCCGCCTCGACGATGCGGCTACGGGTATTGAGCTTGTGGTCCTTGGCATAGGGCATGTCTGGCCTCCTGTCTGGCTACCCTAGATCCTCGCAGAATATGTTCTTGAGCATATTTTGCCCACACCTATCCTCGGCCGCATTAGCAGCAAAACCTGAAAGGAATAGCCATGACCAAATTCATATTCGTCTTCCGCGGCGGCATGCCCGACAGCCCGGAGGCAGGACAGAAGATGATGACCGACTGGAACGCCTGGCTGGCCGGCATGGGCAAGGCGGTGCTCGACCCCGGCGCGGGCCTCGGCAAATCCAGTTTCCTCGATGCTGATGGCAAGACCGCCCCGGTCGGCGATCCGGTGTCGGGCTATATGCTGGTGGAGGCCGACAGCATGACCACCGCGCTCACGCATGCCAAGAGCTGTCCGATCTTTTCGGCGCGCGGCACCATCGAGGTGGCCGAGACCATGGTCATGCAGCCCTGACTCTGGTCGCCCGGGGCCGGCGCGGCGGCGAACCGCCGGCCTCAGTTGCGCAGCATGGCCTGATAGACGCCGTGCAGCTGCTGTCGGGCAATGGCCAGCCAAGACGCCAGCGTCTCCAGCAGGTTTGGCGGATCCTGGTAGCCGGCCAGCATGCGCTCGGCGATACGGTAGCCTTCGCGCACGATGCGACGCTCATCGAGGGGCAGGCCGATGGATGGTACGCGCATGAAAGCCTCCGCCGCATGGTTTACCAAACCTTAACGCAGAGCGCGGGCAAGAGTCCGGGGCAAGCTTGCAATATGGTTTACGGCGGGGCCAGATAGGCCAGATGGGCCAGGCTGGGGAGGGTTGGCAATGGTGATGCACCAGGGATCATGCCTGTGCGGCGCGGTGCGGTTTACCGTGGACGGCGACCTGCCCGAGGGCTCGGCCTGTCACTGCAGCAAGTGCCGCAAGCATACCGGGCATTATGAGGCCGGTGTCGACCTGCCGCGCGAGCGGGTGCATATCACCGGGGAGAACCGGCTCACCTGGTATCACTCGTCGGAAAAAGTGCGGCGCGGCTTCTGCGCCACCTGCGGCTCGTCGCTGTTCTTTGATCCGGTGGAGCGCGACTGGATCGGCCTCATGCTGGGGTCGGTCGACGGGCCGACCCAAACCAGGATCGGCCTGCATATCTTTGTCGCCGACAAGGGCGACTATTACGAACTCACCGACGGCGTGCCGCAGAACCAGCAATAGGCTTTGCTGCGCCACCTGCCGACAAAATCGCCACCGCAACCGGATCGGTCACGGTGGCGCAGGGAGGAGCTGGGGGCAGGCTAGTGGCTAGAACTCGTTCCAGTCCTGCTTGATCGCGGTATTGCCCTGGACGCCATAGGACTTTGCCGCCTGGACGGCACGCGCCGGCAGGGGCCTGGCGGCGGGGCGGTCGACCTGCGGCCGTGCGCTGCGGGTCGCGCCACCGGGGCGGGCGTCGAGCACGAAGACCTCGACGATCTCGTCGAGTTCGCGGGCCTGGGTTTCGGTCTGTTCCAGGGACGCATTCATCTGTTCGACCAGGGCGGCATTGTGCTGGGTCATCTCATCCATCTCGCGCACCGCGGTGGTGACCTCGACAATGGCGGTGGACTGATCCTGGGTGGCACTGGCGATCTGGCCAATCAGACCGGTGCTCTCCTGCACGCTGTCGACCATGGCATGGAGCTTTTCGGCCGCGTCCGACACCAGCCGCGAGCCGGTCGCGACCTCGGTGGCGGACTGATCGACCAGCACCTTGACGTCGGCTGAAGCGCCGGCGGCGGACTGCGCCAGGCGGCGGACTTCGACGGCGACGACGGCAAAGCCCTTGCCGGCGTCACCGGCCCGGGCCGCTTCGACCGAGGCGTTAAGCGCCAGCAGGTTGGTCTGGAAGGCGATGTCATCGATCATGCCGATGATGTTGGAAATCTTGGCCGACGACAGCGAAATCCGCTCCATGGCCAGATTGGCCTCGCTCATCACCTGGCCGGTGCTGCTGGCGGCCTCGGAGACCCCCAGCGAGGTGCGGCTGGCTTCCTCGGTGCGCTTGGCGTTTTCGCGCACCGTGCCCGCCAGTTGCTCCATGGCCGCGCTGGTCTGTTCGATCGCGGCAGCCTGGCGCGTGGTGCGGTCGGCCAGATCATTGGCACCCGAGAGGATTTCGCCCGTGGCCGTCTTGAGAATGGAGGAAGTGTCGCGCAGCTGGCTGACGATGTCGGCGAACCTTTCGACCGTGTCGTTGAAGGTGCTGCGAATGCATTCGAGCCCGCCGACCAGCGGCTGGTCGATGCGCACCGTCAGGTCGCCCTCGGCCAGTTTGGCCAGGCCCGCGCCGATAAGGCTGACCGAGGCCTTGCGCGCGGTGATGTCGGTGGCGAACTTGACGACCTTGTAGGGGCGCCCGTTCATGTCCATGATCGGGTTGTAGGAGGCCTGGATCCAGACTTCCTTGCCGCCCTTGCCGATGCGCATATATTCGGCGGCCTCGAAATCGCCCCGTGCCAGACGCTGCCAGAAGGCACGATAATCATCGCCGGCGGCCTCTTCGGGCCGCACGAACATACGGTGATGCTGGCCGACGATCTCCTCGGCCCGGTAGCCCAGGGCGGCACAGAAATTGTCATTGGCGCTCAGAATGGTGCCGTTGAGGTCAAACTCGATGACGGCCTGCGATTTCGAGATCGCGGCCATCTGCCCGGTCCAGTCGGCATTGACCAGCTTCTGCGCGGTCACGTCGGTGGCGATCTTGACGATCTTGAAGGGCTTTCCGGCCGCGTCGACTACCGGATTGTAGGAGGCCTGGATCCAGACTTCCTTGCCGCCCTTGCCGATACGCTTGTATTCGGCTGCCTGGAATTCGCCGCGCCGCAGGCGGTCCCAGAATTGCTGATAGGCCGGCGCATTGATTTCGCCCGGCTCCACGAAAATCCGGTGGTGCTTGCCCTGCACCTCGGCGAGCTCATAGCCCATGGCCGCAAGGAAATTGGCATTGGCGGTGATGATTGTGCCATCGAGGTTGAACTCGATCATCGCCTGCGAAGCGGAGAGGGCGGCCAGGGTCGCGTGATCAGCATGGGCCGTCGAGGCCTTTGATTTCGATGTAAACAAGCCCATTGACGCGACCACAGGTTCAAAGAAATATCGATTAACTCTAGCCGAGGAATATAACCAAGCCATTAACGCGCTCTGCTGACGCGTGTCTTGCGCAGGGCAATTGTCCATCTTCAACAATCGCTTACGGGCCATGATCCGGTCCGGATCACCTGACGCCGCAAAAATGGTATCGGCAAATGAACAGTGACGCCGCGAGGGTGAGACGACGCCGTGGCGCCGCCCGGGTTCAGCCCCGGTTGCCGCAGCTGGCCTGTGCCAGCATGTCGGCAAAGCGGGCGCGCATGGCCTGGTGCGGCGGCAGCAGGCGGACCACGGCGAACAGGCTGTCGCTGGCCGATTCCACCACCAGCACCCCTTCGGCGACATCGAGCTGCTGCTGCGCCAGCAGCCGCGTCTGGGCGGCGTTGAAAATGCCCAGGTCCAGCGTCTGGCCGATGCCGTCGCGATTGGTGGTGGAATAGGTGACGAGGCCCGCCTGATTGAACAGCGCCACGGACCAGGGGGCATCGGGCAGCACGCCGCGCAGATAGCCCGGCCCCTGGGCAAGATCGAGCCGGCACAGGCCATAGATCACTTCGGGATCGAGCCCCAGCGGATTGGCTTGACCCGCCGCAATGGTCGGCAGGATGACCATGCTGTTATCGACGCCGATCGCTTCCAGCCGGGTCCAGACCGTCTCTTCATCGAGCAGCGGCAGGGTGAGGATGACGATGAGGTGGATGATGCCGCCCAGCACCACGCCGCCCAGCAGCCAGAGCAGGAAACGTGTCATGAGCAGCGCCCCCGCACGATGATTGGCATGGCCGCATCGCTGGAAAAGCCGGAAAAGGCGGCGGTGTCATAAAGCGTCAGCACCAGGCTGAACGGACCGCTGCCCGTCAGCTCAAGCCAGTTGCCGTCCATCAGCCGCGTGCCCACCGCAATCTCGATGCTGCCGTCATTGCGCCGGACCAGGCCGCTCGAGCGCATGGCCTGAGGCATATCCGGCGCGGCGACATTGCGGCCATCTTCATCCAGTGCCACCAGCGTCCAGGCCGTGGCCAGCGGCGTCATGCCGGCGACACGATAGCTGCAGCTGCGCGTCAGTGGCTGGTCGTCGCCATCCATGCTGGCAACAAAGCGCAGACCCTCGGCCTG
>Ga0123337_10003475_pt1 | contig 16744 bp, 15 predicted proteins | sample frozenSSSSmetaG_FD_89792 | JGI IMG/M metagenome (GOLD analysis project Ga0123337, IMG submission 89792) | Glacier valley bacterial and archeal communities from Borup Fiord, Nunavut, Canada, to study Microbial Dark Matter (Phase II) -... | ecosystem: Environmental > Aquatic > Freshwater > Ice >... | reverse complement strand
TAAAACAAAAAACCAGGTTCAGCTGTAACGCTCCACCTGGTTCTTGTTTTAAACACAAAAAATCTAACAAGGGTAGCAATGGGTTACTTTAAGTTGGTTAATGACAAACCCGACGGATCATAAATGTGTGAATACAGCGGTGTGATTACTTCTATGGCTTAATAACATCACTATCAGATAACAACAGGTGTCAAAGTAAAAGGTCTCAATAAAGTGCAGCCTTCTTATAGCATTTATTCTATATTTATAATAATATCTTATTGATAGCTATCAATCATTACTCACAAAAGCATCATTATTGAGGAGTTTTTTTTGTGCCATTCTGTGACCCTGTTGATGAACCACCATTTTTTCCGGTCGTACCATTACGGGAAGGGATCGTGGTATTTGTTCCACTTCCCTGAAGCCGGCTTGAATCATCTAAATTACCGGATCCTGCATTATTGCCGGCACCCCTCGTGGTAGCTGAATTTGTACTGCCACCTACCGCACCTGTGTTATTACTGCCATCTGTAGCTCCTGATGGCGTTGCATTGCCAGTTGTGCCGGTAGCCGGAGAGCCGCCATTGACGCCTGTTCCACCGGGATTAACAGCGGAACCTGAATCGGTAGTCGAAGACCCGGTTGAAGATTGAGATCGATTACCGGTATTATCGCTACAGGAAATAACCGCAATGTTTACCAGCGCTAAAAAAATAATCTTTTTCATAACTGCTTTGAATTTTACCTGAATAAAGTTTATTGCATACAATTATTTTGCCACGTGTGAAGATCTCCGACCCTAACCAACACAACATTTGGCAGGAAGTAAAAGCATCTTCATAAAAAATAATTTTTTTCTGTGGCAACGATTTGATTTCGGATTTTTATGTAGTTTATCACTGTCGCATAAAACCCTTTATCTTCCATTTGCGCGCAAAACAGTAATTTCTTTTTTCACCTGATCATCATAAGTTTTTTTAACAATATAATGCCATTGCTTCTCTGATACATCTACAAAAAAAATCTCACCGGTTTTATGTGTGCGTACTGCATCCTGAAATTCTTTAGGCATCATTTCAACGCCATAAAACCATCCGGTATCACCATGTGTAGTATTGCCATCCATTGTATACTGATCTGATAGCTGATCAAAGGATGCCCCTGCGGAGGACTTCTGCTGGATAAGTTTTTTCAGGCTGTCGACCTGCAGGATAGTAAGAGACGATCCGTCGAGGAAGATATAGTTTGCCCTGTAATTAACTGTTTCTGTGGCCTCGAGAACCTTATAAGTTACATAACCTACCGAGAAAATATCACCCTTGGTTTGTCTTAATAACCTTTTGTCAATAAGTGTCGAGTCTTTTCCCCACGACAGTTTTAACAAAGTTGGTTTAAGTGCAGGATTGGCATCGATGTATTGTTGCGCTTCTGCAACTGTTGCAATTTTTTGGAATTTTTCAGTAACCGTTGGTTGCGCAAAAAGGGATACTGAAACCAGGAGTAACAAGCCCACAAGGCTATTTTTCATTTTTTTATTTTTAGTTTTTTGCATTAGAAAAGTTATCACAATTTGCTGTAAAAGTAAATGGTTTATTTACCCGGAACAAACAAAAAGACCTTACTGAATATCCAGACGGTAAATTTAACTGCATTTTAATATCTGTTGAGGCCATAAAACTTCCGACCCTGACATCAGCTAGTACTGAATCCATCAACAGGCGTAAGGCACAATTGTAAAAGTTTACTGGATAATTTCAAACAACTTCTCTTACGATTAAAAAAGATAAAATTACTTTAGTTAGTAAATGAACATTTACTTACTTTTATACCTGGCAATTAATTGTTCCGTATTAATTAATTAATATGCGCCCCAGAAATTTAGACAAAGAAAAGGCCATCCGTACTATTGCGCTCAGAATAATTTCAGAAGAAGGACTTGAAAATCTATCGATGCAGAAACTGGCAAAAGCCGCCAATATCTCGCCACGCACTATCTATATAAAATATGAGAACAAGGAAGACCTGCTTGTTAAGCTTTACATTGAAGAAGTATTAGGAGACTATGAAAAAGCTGTTCTGCAAAAATTTAGTCCCGACATGAAATTTGCTGAAGGCGTTAAAATCGTCTGGCAGAATACTTTCCGGTATTTGAAAAACAACAGGCATGCATTTGCGTTGATCCAATACGGAAAGTCTTCCCCCCTTTTGAACAGAGCTTTCCGGGAAGCTAATATAAAAGAAGGACAATTTTTCGTCCCTATCCATCGCTTTTTAAAACAACAGGTCATAGCAGGTATCATAAGAAATTTCCCTTTTGATGTACAAAGAGCTTTGCTATTCGCTCCGCTGCTTGACCTGGTAAATGAATATTTCGATTATAAACAGCGGCACAAACAAATCATTACGGAAAAAATAATGCTTGAGTGTTGTGAAGCTGTTATTAAAGGAATGCTTAAATGATTGATAATTGCTGAATTTTTTAAATGATAACACATAATTATAAAAACAGTGAAGACCGTTATAAATAAAAAGATCGCCATTGTGGGCGGAGGTCCGGGTGGCTTGACACTTGCCAGGTTGTTGCAGATGAAAGATGCTGAAGTAACAGTGTACGAAAGAGATATAAATCAAAACGCCCGTGACCAGGGCGCGCCCCTGGATCTGCACGAGGAGTCCGGACTGATGGCGCTTCGGGAAGCAAGATTGATGGAAGCATTCAAAGCTAATTACCGCCCCTGAGCGGAGCGGTTGCGCATCATGGATAAGAACGCTGATATTGTTTAGGAAGACCAGGAACTACAGGGCGACGAAATTTCCCGCCCTGAAATTGATCGGGGCCCTTTGAAAAGAATCTTATCGGAATCTTTGCATCCTGATACAGTGGTTTGGGACGGCCAGTTTATATCGATGTCACCGCAGAATGGTTACTTGAAATTAGCATTTCAAAACGGCAGAACAGCGATGGCTGATCTGGTGATTGGGGCATATGGTGCTAACTCGAAAATCCGTTCGTACATAACTGATGTCAGGCCTTTTTGTGCAGGGGTTCGGGTGGTTGAGGGCAGTGTATATAATTCCGGGGCTACAAGTCCTGACATACATAAGGTATGTAACGGCGGGAAAATATTTGCCTTTGGTGAGGAAAATCCCTGATTGTGAGTTCCAAAGGAGATGGCAGCATGGCATTTTATACCGGTCATAAAACAACTCAAATGTGGAGCAGGGAATGTGGGATCGATTTTTCAGATAAGTCACAGGTACTCGCCTGGTTTAAAACAGAATATTCCGGGTGGAATAATGTGTGGGAGGAATTATTTAAAAATGCAGCACTTACTTTTTTGCCGCGTCCTAAGTATTGCATGCCTTTAGACCACACATGGAAAACTTTGCCGAATCTTACCATGCTCGGTGATGCTGCACACCTAATGCCACCTTACGCCGGTGAAGGAGTAAACATGGCGATGCAGGATGTACTGGAATTAAGCCGATGCCTGACGGGCGAAAATTTTGCTGATGTACATGCTGCCATCGCGGCTTATGAAAAACAAATGCTTACCAGATCCTCTGCAACAGCAAGGCTTACACTTGAATCAATAAATGCATTGCATGAAACAGAGGCTATACCATATCTTATCGGGGTGATAAGTTGAATAGCTATTCATGCGGATAGATAAACTTTTAATGAACATTTTTTATTTGAGAAATATAAAAAAATAGTGTCATAGTAATTTTTTATTAGTGTTGATCTTGATGAATTTATATTGATATAAAAAAGAATTTGAAGTCTCTTATTGATACGCTGATGTTATGAGCAGTGTTGCTGACAGTTGACAGCTTACAGCAACCAGCTAATATTATCCTCGCCTGATCCATAATTTAGATACCTTGTATTTATGAAAATAGCTACCTATAACGTTAACGGTATCAGCGCACGCTTACCTGTTTTGCTGCGTTGGCTGAATGAAACAACACCTGATGTAGTTTGCCTTCAGGAACTTAAGGCACCGGAAGAAAAATTTCCGTTACCTGCCATCGAAGAGGCTGGTTACAAGGCAATCTGGCATGGACAAAAAAGCTGGAACGGAGTTGCTATACTCTCCCGCGCAGGAAAGCCGGAGGAACTACGCCGCGGGCTGCCTGGCGATTCGGAGGATACGCATAGCCGTTATATAGAAGCATTAGTCAACGGTATTGTGATTGCTTGCCTTTACCTGCCCAATGGAAATCCTGCTCCCGGACCGAAATTAGATTATAAGCTTAGCTGGTTTAAACGCCTGACCGATCATGCCGAACAACTGCTTGCGCAAGATGTTCCTGTTGTACTTGCAGGCGACTACAACGTTATACCAACTGAACTGGATGTTTACAAACCCGAACGTTGGGTTGACGACGCACTCTTCCGACCTGAAGTGCGTTCGGCTTTTAAAGAACTGGTGGCGCAGGGCTGGACCGACGCGTTGAGAAAACTTCATCCCGATGAGAAGGTCTATACATTTTGGGATTATTTCCGCAATGCCTATGGCAGGGATGCCGGCTTGCGGATTGATCACTTACTACTAAGTCCCCACCTCCAAAGCCGGCTCCTGAGCGCAGGTGTTGACCGCAGTGTAAGAGGCTGGGAAAAATCGAGTGACCACGCTCCCACCTGGATCGATCTGTCAGACTCATAAGCGAATTTATCTGGCCTGTATAATAAAGCCGCCTGAGCACTTATTGTTATTCTTTCAAAAATATTTCTACTATCAATACCAAATAAATTTTCATCCCACCCGTCGTAAGAAAGTAATATGAACCCTGATAACAATGATCCTTTGATTTCTGTAATTATACCATTTCTTAATGGTAGTGACTGGCTTATAGAGGCGATGGAAAGTGTGATAAGTCAGACGTATTTTAACTGGGAGCTAATTGTTGTTGATGATGGTTCTGAAGAAAGACACAGCGTCATTATAAAAAAATTTTGTTCTGAACATAAATTCAAAATAATCTATGCGGAACATGAAGGGCACGTTAATAAAGGCGTTACCATATCACGTAACAAAGCAATAGCGTTATCCAAAGGTATGCTGCTCGCTTTCTTAGATGCGGACGATTACTGGTTGCCGGAGAAATTAATGTATGAAATGGAGCTATTCAAAAAATTCCCTGCTGTCCAGATGATTTGTGAGGCTTCGCTGTTCTGGTATAGTTGGAAAGATCCCGCTGCTGATAATATTGAAATAGCTATCGGTGCAACTCCTGACAATTTGTACCATCCTCCCCAATTAATGAAAATCCTTTATCCGCTGGGTGAAGGCCAGCCGCCTTGTCCTTCGGGAATAATTATAAAACGGGAAGCGTTTCAACGATCTAATGGCTTTGAGCCTGTATTCTCCGGCATTTACCAGTTATATGAAGACCAGGCTTTTCTTGCAAAAATATACCTCAATGAAATAATTTATATTTCCGGTAAGGCAAACAACCGTTACCGTAAGAGAACTGATTCCGTTTCTTCCGCTGTCAATGACAAGAAACGTTATGAACTGGTAAGAAATTTTTTTCTCGATTGGTTGGAATCTTATTTAGATCGGCAACAAATAGAAGATATAGAGATCACTGCACTTATTCTATCCGCCAGAAAAAATATGAACGTTTAATTTTAGTCTGGTATTACATTAAAATGTTTGTATTTCAATAAGACCATCATTCCAAATATTATCAGTCCGCATGATAGTCCAAGTACCGGGGCTGGTATAATGATAACGCCCCATCCTGTTACATAAGAACCGATTACATCACATAAATTTATAAGCGCAAGGTAGGCGGTAAATTGAGAACCTTCTACTTTGGCCCAGCATAAACCCATCAGTATCGGAAACACAGTAACGCTTAATAATGGATCTGCAAGATTCCACAGCACCAATGCCGTACCGGAATAATAAGGATAATGCCATAGAGAATAGGTGCTGTTCAGTACTATCAAAAACAACGATATTCCCCACATAACTTTCACCTGCATTTTTTTTGCGCCTATATTATCAGAGCTTATCCCTGCCAGGATGATAGCTATAAAAGTTACGAGGCTACCCCAGCTGCCCTGTAGCAGGGAAACTGTTTTATCAGGCCACTTCATCACGTTTATTAAATGATAAGTATAAGAGCGGATGAAGACACTGGAGCAGAAATATACCAGCGCTACCACCAAAAAATATTTAAGGCTTTTTTGATTGGTGATGGCGGCATAAATTCTTTTAAACAGTAATTTAAGAAGTGGGTTATCTGCCGTTTGAATTATTTTTTTTTTGCCGGAGGTGTTCCATGGTAACAGTGCATCATCCCTTTCTATTTTGGTGAAAAAGAAAACAACGGTGAACACTGACAGAATAATTGTTTGAAGCAATACGGCATTTCTAAACCCGTAACTATGCATAGTATAAGACAATACCGCTGCGCCAAACGCGATACCCAGCAGAAATCCACCACGCATGAATCCATTCAATTTTCCTCTTTCATTCAGAGGAGCGATATTAATAGCCATTGCATCTACACTGGCGACTTGTATCGATGCAAAAACACTGTGGATAAAAAACAGCGCACTTAAAACAGGAAGCTCATACAACGGATCTTTAACTACCAATAGTCCGAGAGAAGCAACAACGGCCGCTATTTGAGACAGCACTATCCAGTGCTTCCGGTGACCCATTACGGAATATTGAAACCTGTCAATCAATGGTCCCCAAATAAATTGAAAAGTCCACGGTATGCCCACCAGCGCGATGAATGCCCCTACTTTTTGAGGGGCTACATGCATACCCAGCAGATAATTGGCAATAGCTGTAAGCGCAAATCCCGCAGGTATTCCCTGCATAACATACAGATAAAAAAACGTGGTATACCTAAATACAGCACTTTCCTTTAAGGGGGGTGTTATCATATACAAATTCTGGTAAAATAGATCAATGAGTACTAACGATAGTTAATAATGGGTTCAACCTTTTTTAAATGGAAATGTTCAAACTTTTATAATAAAGCTGTAAAGTGTTGAAAGATATATCAGCATGAATACGGTTATTGGAAAAGATGGATGATGTTGATGAGCCTTATATTCAAACATAACAAAATATCATGACAAAATACAAATACTCAGATAATCACCACGAATAGTATTTTTTAATTTGTATTAATACTAATTGGTATCCCAAAATTTTATGGTATTAAATTAAGGTGGATTATCTTCAAGGTTAACTGCTGACATTGTCGGCCAAAGCCTGCGGCTTAGGGTCATTGCTGCCTATGGGATAGAATGATAGCAAATTCTTACTTTGATTTAGTACTTAACTTAAATTTTCAGGATATTGAAAGTGAGATTTTTATTTATCGCCGTCTTACTATTTCTATACTCAGATAGCGGCTTTGCACAAATAGATTCTTTACATTTAATAGCTCCGGTTTTATTACCGGATACAGCGTCCCGATCTCCGGTGGTAAATATTAAGGAACGCGATCTGAGAGATGTGGTGCATAATATTTTTAGCCCTCATAAGATCCATAATGCGGATAGTACTGATATCAAAGACACGTTGAAACATTATTCTTTTGTTCCGGCTTTTGGCTATACGCTTCAGACAGGCTTCGCCGTAATTTTCAGTGTTAACCTGGCCTATTACACCGACGTTCATAAAAACACCAAACTATCCAGTATCAATACAAATATCACCTACTCGCAATACAGGCAAACCATCATTCCTTTCCAGGCAAATATCTGGACAAAAGAAAACCGGTATAACTTTATTACCGACATAAGGTTTCTGAGTTACCCTTCGGATATCTATGGGCTTGGTGGAAGGACAGACCCTAATAAGGGCGTTACTATTAATTTTACCGCGCTTAAAATACACCAGACTGTTATGAAAACCTTGTCAGACAATGTCTATGTTGGTGTAGGATATTACGTTGACAAGTTCTGGAACATCAAGGCGGTGGATCAGGTAAGCAGAAGAGTAAATGCACAGATAACAAAAGAACTTGGAAAAAATGAAACTGCTTCCGGTCCGGATTTTCGTTTTTTGTATGATACCAGGCTCAACCAGATAAATCCACAACAAGGGGTTTATTACAGTATTAATTACCGGGCCAACCTGAAATCCCTTGGCAGCGACAGTAACTCAAACAGCTTACAGATCGATGCCAGGACATACCTGAACTTTCCTTCAGCATCAAAAAATGTACTTGCTTTCTGGATGTTCGACTGGGTGGTAGCCAATGGCACACCTCCTTACTTATTGCTGCCAAGCAGTGGCTGGGACGATTTCTACAATACAGGCCGGGGTTATATTCAGGGTCGTTTCCGGGGCCGAAAAATGCTTTATTTCGAAAGTGAATACCGCTACCGTATTACCCGCAACGGTTTAATAGGTGGCGTGGCATTTATTAACCTTCAGAACTATTCAAGTGATTTATCAACGCAGTATAGTAAATTATTTCCAGGTTACGGGGTAGGCATCCGTATAAAAATTAATAAAATCTCCAATACCAATCTCTGCATTGATTATGGCTTCGGACAGAATGGTTCCCGTGGATTGTTTGTCAACCTTGGAGAAGTATTTTAGCAACGGCAAATACTTTTCGAATGATACTGTACAATCATTACGCTGATGGCATCAGCGGGAAGCCGGTTTTGCGTAACACCAAAGCGTAAGTAATAAAAAATAGAAAAAATTACAATGAATAAATCGTAACTATTCCCAGCGTTCCCTACTCAAAAAATTTTTAAAAAAATACTTTGAGATAAGGAGGAAGAATCATCCTGCATCATCACTATTACCTATAGACTAAGAATTAACTGCAGATATTAATTGATCATTCTTTCACCAGAAATCAAAAGGCTGCCTTAGGTTTTAAATACCTGTCGAACCACACAAAATATCTTTCAAAACGATCTTTGATAAAACTTGGTTGGGTGAAGCCATGAAACTGGTTAGGGTAAATCAATAACTCAGTAGGTGTATCAACAGAACGCAGCGCCTGGTACATCTGTTCACTTCCTACAGCGGGCACATTAAAATCTTTTTCACCTACCATAAACTGGGTAGGCGTTTTAATTCTGTCGGCATGAAGGAAAGGGTAAGACAGCTTGAGGTACTTCTCGATATTATTGTCTTTCCATGGCAAACCAATTTCATTGATGTATTGGTTGATGTACTGATCAACGCCATAAAGAGACAGCGGCGCGGCTACCCCGGCTCCACTGCTTGCCACTTTGAAACGGGTTGTTGACGCGATGGTATAATCCGTCAGGATACCACCATAGCTCCAGCCAGAAATACCTAAACGATCCGGATCTGCAATGCCTTTGCCTTCCAGGTAATCTGCCGCGCCAAGTATATCCAGCACTTCTTTATTACCCCAGTCACCGGAGATAGCTTTTGAAAATTCGATGCCGCGTCCATTGCTTCCCCGGTAGTTTACACCTGCAACGGCATAGCCATGAGCGGCAAACATCTGCCTCGTCAAATCAAAACTGTATTCATCCTGTGCCGTTGGTCCTCCATGAATGTAAAAGATCACCGGCAGCTTTTGTTTAGGTAAATCCGGCGGATAAAATAGCAGTCCTGATATCTTCGCTCCGTCTTTACTGGTAGAAGTAAATTTTTCTACGGTGGCTAACGACAATGAGTCCACGAACTTATTCTGGAGTGTTGTTATTCTTCTTAAAATGGAACCTTCTACAGCATATAGTTCGGGAGGCATTTGTGGTTCGGACATAAACACTACCCAGCCACTTTTTGCATGCGGTTCGATAGAGGTAAAGCTTTTGTCACCACCGGCTACTGTTTTCATGGTGGCTTTCGCTATATCAAAAGAAGCTATATACCTTTGCCTGTCGTCTGCTACAAGAGCCACGATGGATTTACCATCAGGCATCCATCTTGGATTATTTACAGGACGGTCTAACGACTTTGATAACAATACAGGCTCACCGCCGGCGGCACTTATCACACAGAGACCTGTCTGGTCGTACATTTCAAAGATCGCGTTGCTGGAGGTTCTTACATAAGCGATACTTTTCCCGTCGGGGCTCCATTGCGGATCGGAGTCACCGCCCGTCCAGGTGGTAAGCCTCGAGGCTACCGCCCCCTTTGTGGTATCTATCAACCAGATATCGGTATTCTCATTCCTGTCGGGCTCTTCTGTACGGTTGCTGACAAAAGCGATCCGGCTTCCATCAGGATTCCATTTGGCGCTGGCTTCATTAAAAATACCATTGGTTAATTGCTGCGTTTTCTTTGTTGCTATGTCGAAAAGGTAAAGATGCGTTCTGCCTGTATCGTACTGGTAGCCGCTGACATCCTGCTTAAACCGGAATTTATTGATAACATACGGTTGAGGCGGTTTGCTTTTAGAAGTGTCCTTTACGTCTTTCATAACAAGCAGCAATTTCCTGCTGTCAGGGCTCCAGCTGTAAGAAGTGATGTCAGCTTTTACATCTGTTAGTTTTATCCCTTCTCCCCCGCGGCGGTCGAGCAACCATACCTGTGAACTTACACCCAGGCGTGCCGCGAGAAAAGAAATATATTTTCCATCCGGGCTCCAGCGGGGACTGCTTTCGTTTTCAGGACTGCCCGTTAATTGTACTGTCTGCGTACCGTCCCAGCTTACCATCCAGACATCCGTGTTACGCCTGTCTTTCGCCGAATCGATAGTACTAAGCGTATAAGCGATCCATTGACCATCCGGTGAAACGTTGGCATCACTTATTGTTTGCAAACGGTAAATATCAGCCGGGCGCATAAGTCGTTTGTTTGTTTGCGCAAATGAGTAAGTAAATAAAAAGCATAGCAGGCATGCAGCTAAAAAATATTTTGTCATAATGATGATACGTTTATTGCAGGAACCGGGCAGTGTGATTTTTTATAAGAATATTTGACAAACCTTCCGTCGTAAAAATTGCTACAATCACCGTTTTACATCATCGAATAACAATTGAAGCAACACTGGTTTACATTTGCAAAATAGTTTATAATTATTAACCAGGGTAGCTGTTGCGTTTTATATTTTTAATTTTATCCCGGATAGAATGTCCTGAAATTTAAATATTCCTGATCTTTGGCGCCGGGACTGACTTGGTTTTACTTCATTGGCATAACAATTTAATAAGATTGAAAACACCCCCTAATCACTTGTTTAATGAAGGTCACCACTACATCTGAAAACTTACTCGAGCTGATTGCTTTTAATGCCAACTTAATTCCGCTTCCTCTTATTCATACCCAGGTTTATCCCCTTATTGCAAAAGCGATTTTGGAAGCACACACCCTTAATGTCTTTGAAGTATTTAAAGACAATCCTCAATCTGTTGACCAGGCTGCAGTGGAGACAAAGCTTGATAAAAACGCTCTTCAGAGTTTACTACGGGTTTTAACATCCTGCGGCTATCTTACTTATGATGATGATCAGTACACCTTAACATCCCTTTCCAGAAAATGGTGCCTGAAAAACTCTTCATACAGCCTTTATAATATGCAATGCTATAACCAGGTTACATGGAATTGGTTGGATAAGCTGCAAACATTTTTAAAGACGGGTGAAGCGCTTCAGTATCATGATACATTCGACGCCGGTCAATGGGCGGCTTATCAGAAAGGGATGGAGAGTATCGCAGTCATTGTTTCGAAGTTCGTTACTAAAGTAGCACCAACACTTAACAAGCCGGAAAAGATGCTTGACATCGGGGGGGCGCATGGATTGTTTAGCCTTGAGTTTGTAAAAAAATATCCAACATTAAGCGCCACCATATTTGATCTTCCCCTGGCAGTAGACAATGCGGAACCTCTTTTAAGAAAACGGTATAGTGGTAATAATATACAGTACCGCAGGGGAGATGCGCTCACAGACAGCTTTGGTGATAATGAATTTGATATTATTTTGATGGCCAGCGTGATGCATCATTTCACCGCTGAACAAAATCTGCTCGTGAGTAAAAAAATTTTTACCGCACTGAAAAAGAACGGCTATTTTATTATACAGGAATTTTTAAGATCTGAAGATGGCGTTAAGATTGATATGGTGCCGTCAGTCATGGATCTGTTCTTCAATTTAAGCAGCAGCAGCGGAGGCTGGTCTGCAAAGGAACTTATCAATTTCCAGGAAGCTTCCGGACTTAAGTCTGTGGTTGTTAAAAAATTTTGGTCAGTACCCGGAATGGTACAGGTGATTGCTCAGAAAAAATAGAAGCCTTTGTAAATGCGCGTTTTTGTCATCGTCCGATGCCATAGGCTTTGCCTGAGAGCCGTCAGCCATAGTATAACGCGGGCGTAATGTTTCAATTAAAATAAGTTTGGAAATTGCACTAAATCATAAGCAAGTGGAAAATTTGTGATTGAAAGGAAGGCCGCACCGATAGCTGCATAAATTAACAACAAAAATGAAAACAATACTTTTACTGCTTAAATTTACTTACCGTATTAAAATTAAGTCAGCATGGGTGATGTAGAACTGGATCAATATCATAATCAGGTAATCATCAGCTCGCATCTTATTACTTATGGAAACGCTGCCAATGAAACGCTTACCATGGCTATGGCATCGGAAATAGAAACTATGTGGAACGAACCGGAAGGAATAATTTATATGAACGGTATTGCCTTCCTGGTAACCTTCCGTATCAGTGCAACATTAAGGAGGTCTATTGATTTGGAAGAAGTGTATAGTAATACCGATCCCCGTAATAATTATTTTCGAATAGAAGAATATGCGCATGGAAACATTTCCTTTGTAGATGCCCTGGGATGCAATACCGGCTATTTTAAACTGGAGAATTTATCCGAAGGCTCTACAACCGCTGCGCATGAGTATGGCCATACACTTGGACTGGTGCATCCATCAGATCTTGATTACAGGGGCAAAGGTACCCCACGGATTATGTATCCAAGGGGAACACTGGTTGATCCGCCGTTTCAATACGACCCTTTAAAAGCGGCCGGAGTTAAAGGTGGCACGATGGATCCGAGATATAGAAAAGTCTCCATGGAAGATATAGCAGCTTTGAAACTGGAAAGGCTTAGTTTTAAAAATGAAAAAGCTGTTATAGGTGAGTTCACCAATGTGTTTCATTTAAATCATTACGACGAATTGTAATTGTATATGATCAGAAAAATAATATTTTCAATTTTGGTATTAATGGAGATAAGCTTACAGCTGCAGGCCCAGCATACATTGCTGTATGGAATATTTCCCGTAAAGAAAGGAAGGATAATTTATGAAAAAGTTGTTCCTGTTGATAGTGCAAACAAAGATGAATTATTTAAGCGAAGCCAGTTATGGGCATCAAATGCTTATAAGACACAAAAAGATACCAATCAAACGGAAGACAAGGTTCTGGGATCGTTGATATACAAGAGATACCTAACTGTACTGTTCCCTGAACCGGTAAGTAAGGTAGCTGTTGAATGGAACTGCCTGCATACCATCAAAATTTTTTGTAAAGATAATGCTGCTACTATTACTATAACCGACCTTGAGCAAAGAGCTCCCTCGGGGTATGGCACCATAACATCTGTGAGGATGGAAGCTCTTAAAAGAAAAACGGATAGCTTACCCAAATCAGTATTCTTTGGTAAAAATTCCCGGGCGAATTATTGGAAGTCGGAACTCCTGACGTTAAGGGAAATAGACAATAAGATAAAAACGCTGATCACATCTTTTGAAAAATCATTAAAGGATGATAAGCCTTAATGATCCAGTCAGCTTTTATTATTTCTCAACAGAAATCGCATGTATGATATTAATATGAAACAACATTTTAACCGGCGGCGGTTTATACGAACAGCATCCACGGCAACTGTTGCCTACGGCTTTATGAGTAAACTGCCAACAAGTTATGGTAGTACCATCAATCAATCTCAGGGAAGGGTTGGCATCATCGGGCTGGACACTTCACACAGTGTGGCGTTTGCAAAAGCGCTTAACGGTATTGAACCTGTGCCCGGATTTAAAGGTTACAAAGTAGTGGCTGCTTACCCAAAAGGAAGTGACGATATAGAATCTTCCGTGAAAAGAATTCCGGAATACACCGAAGAGGTAAGAAAACTGGGTGTCGGGATCGTTGGTTCTATAGAAGATCTATTGAAGAAGGTAGACTTCGTATTGCTTGAAACCAACGACGGGCGTCCGCATTTGCAGCAGGCAATGCAGGTATTAAAAGCCGGCAAGCCGATGTTTATCGATAAGCCGGTAGCTGGTTCATTGAGTGATGTTATCAAGGTATATAAAACTTCCGAATCACTTAAGGTGCCAATATTTTCTTCTTCCTCCCTGCGCTACATGGATAGTGTACAGGATGTAATAAAAGGAAAAATAGGCGCCGTGTTAGGAGCGGATACTTTTAGTCCGGCAACTATAGAAAAGACGCATCCCGATCTTTTCTGGTATGGCATACATGGGGTGGAGATATTGTTTGCCATAATGGGCGTTGGCTGTAAACAAGTCGTCCGCATCAGCAACAGTGATACGGATATCGTCGTAGGTACCTGGAAAGACGGAAGGACCGGCACTTTCAGGGGAACCCGCACCGGGACGCACGATTACGGAGGAACCGCTTTTGGTGTCAAAGGCAATGTTTCCCTGGGACCGTTCAAAGGATATGATAACCTGCTGCTTCAGATTATTGATTTTTTTAAAACCGGTAAGGCACCTGTACAACCCGAAGATACAATTGAAATCTATGCCTTTATGGAAGCGGCAGATGAGAGTAAGCGCAACGGAGGCAAGCCTGTTGATTTAGCAACTGTGATGGAGAAGGCTGACAGGAGGTAATAGCTGTCAGCTGTGAGGTGTGAGCTGTCAGCCGTCGAAAGAAAAGCGAATTGTATATTAAATTACTAATAAATAAGGGCTGACACTATCGTCCAAAGCCATAGGCTTTGGACGATGGACGATGGACGATGGACGATGGACGATGGACGATGGACGATGGACGATGGACGATGGACGATGGCTGACGGCTGACGGCTGATTTACCAAACTTCAAAATTTAATGCACTTCAACACAATCGATTTAATAGTTATTATTCTTTTCTTTTTGATGATGCTGATCATAGGAGCCTGGTCTTATTTTAAAAGCAATAATTCGGAAGATTATTTTGTGGCAGGAGGCAACCTGCCCTGGTGGCTGGCAGGTATTTCTCATCATGTATCCGGACATAGCGGAGCTGTTTTCGTTGCTTATGCCGCCGTCGCTTATACTTATGGCTTCACTATATATATGTGGTGGGCCTTTCCTGTAGGGGTAGTCATCATAGCCACCGCAAAGATATTCCCTGTTTACTGGGTGCGTTTACGAAAAGAGCTGCTGATACAATCCCCTCTTGAATACCTGCGTATAAGGTACGATCTGCTGACACAACAAATTGTAGCCTGGTCGGGCGTGTTGCTGAAAATTTTTGATGTGGGAGCAAAGTGGGCGGCCATTGGTATATTACTTAACGTGGTGGCAGGCGTTCCCATGACAACGGGTATCCTTGTTTCAGGAATCGTTACTTTGATCTATGTTACTTTCGGCGGGTTATGGGGAGTGATCCTTACTGACCTTGTTCAGTTTATCGTACAGGTTCTTGGTGGTGTTGTAATGTTTATACTGGTAGTAAAGCGGTTGGGTGGTATTGAATCTGTTACAGGTATCTGGAAGAGCCTGCCGCCGGACCATAGCCGGTTATTTAATGATCCTTATACGGCAGGTTTCGCAGCAGTTATGTTTTTTCTTTACCTGTTAAGCTATAACGGTGGCAGCTGGAGTCTTGCTACCAGGTATATATCTTCTCCCAACGAAAAAGAAGCTACTAAAGCAGCGCGGCTTTCGGGAATACTATATTTGATATGGCCGCTGATTTTATTTTTTCCGATGTGGGCGGCTCCGTTGCTTTTACCCGGATTGCAACACCCTTCCGAATCATACGGATTGCTGATGCTAAAAATTTTACCGCAGGGAATGATCGGGCTTGTCATCGCATCTTTATTCGCGGCGACTATGGGCATGACTTCTTCTGATGTTAATACCATCGCCGCCGTAATCACCAGGGATATACTTCCGGTGGTTTCAAAAAGATTCAGTGACACTTCACTGCGTACCGCACGGCTTACTACTTTCCTTTTTACTTTTGCTACAATGGTAATAGCGCTTAACTATGAACATTTTGGCGGAGTGCTGGGACTGATCATAAACTGGTTCGCGGCTTTGCTGGGCCCTACTTCTATGCCGTTGATCTTTGGTTTGCTTCCGGTGTTTAGATCCTGCGGTCCTAAAGCCGCGATCGCTTCTATTGTCGCAGGCTTGGTAACATTCATCATCGCAAAAGACAGCCATTTAAACAGTCTTGCGCTGGAAGTGGGTTTACCCACCATTGTTTCAGCGATCGTTTTTATAAGTGCGGGAGTGGTAACAAAAACGGTTCCCGTTAAGGTGAACGATCTGTTCGCCATATTAAAAAAATCATCTTAAATGGCTTGCTAATGAACGATCGGATTAATAATGATGATGAGATACTTACCTGTAAAAATTGTATTACTGGTTTTTACCAGCAGGTAACCTTACAACATGGCGTCTTAGTAAATATTTCAGCACCGGCAATCAGCGAAGGAAATTTTTCATTCATCGCACCGGGCTTAACAGATTTGCAGGTAAACGGAATAAATGGTATCGATTTTAATGATCCTTCTTTAACTGTTCAGGATATCGTAAAGGCAACACTGTATTTATTAAGTAAAGGGATAACCACCTTCCTGCCCG
>Ga0123337_10003471_pt1 | contig 16756 bp, 11 predicted proteins | sample frozenSSSSmetaG_FD_89792 | JGI IMG/M metagenome (GOLD analysis project Ga0123337, IMG submission 89792) | Glacier valley bacterial and archeal communities from Borup Fiord, Nunavut, Canada, to study Microbial Dark Matter (Phase II) -... | ecosystem: Environmental > Aquatic > Freshwater > Ice >... | reverse complement strand
CTATTAGTTATTGTGAGGCAAAAGTAGATACACAATTAATGACTTTGCCAATAGAAAAAACAACAGAGCTTATACAAAATTATTTTGAACTTACGCAGGCTTTTGTTCAAATAATGACAACAAGAGTACGTGATTATACTGCCCTAATGCAACAAAATGAAAAGATGATGGCACTTGGAAAATTATCTGCTGGCTTAGCACACGAATTAAATAACCCTGCTGCTGCAGTAGTAAGAGGTTCTGTTTCATTAAAAAACCATTTAAAATTATCACCCGAAACTTTTAAACAAATTATAGCAGCAACTATAACAGCTGAAGAAGTAGATTATGTAAATGAAAGGATGTTCTATATTTTAAATAAAAATGACACGCCCATTCTCAATATGTTACAACGAACTGATTTAGAAGACGATGTATCTGAATGGATGAAAAAACATCAAATTGAAAACTATCTGGAAATTTCAGAAAATTTTGTTGATTATGGTTTTAGGATTAATGATTTAAATGATTTTGAAACTCACTTAAATCATCCATGTATGTCGCCAGTTTTTAATTGGATAAATAACAATTTAATTACTGAAAAAATTGTAACTGATATTGAAGAATCGTCTCGAAGAATTTCTGAATTAGTAGGTTCTATAAAAACCTTCACCCACATGGACCAAGGGCATGATAAAAAATTTGCTAATATACATGAAGGGATTTTGAATACGGTAAAAATGTTAAACCATAAATTTAAAAAGGGAAACATTCAGTTAAAGGAAAATTTCGATTATAATTTACCGCCAGTTAAAGCATTAATAGGTGAACTTAATCAAGTTTGGACCAATTTAATTGATAACGCTCTTGATGCAATGGAAGCAAACGGGAACGGAATATTAGAAATAAAAACTGTTCAGGATAATGAATTTGTTCAAGTTTCTATTATTGATAATGGTCCAGGCATTCCCGCAGACATTCAATCAAAAATCTTTGATCCATTTTTTACAACAAAAGAAATTGGAAAAGGAACTGGGTTAGGCTTAGACGTAGTTTTAAGAATAATTAAACAACACCGTGGGTCTATTAAATTAAATTCCACACCTGACCATACAGAATTTACAATTTGCTTTCCCATAAACGGTTAATTAAAAAAAACAAAAATATTAATTATGAACCTGCCTATAATTTTTTGTATTGACGACGATGCACAAGTTTTAAGAGCAATTACACGCGATTTAAAAAATAAATACCGAGAAGACTATAGAATACTAAGTACAACTATCATTCAGGAAGGCTTGGACAGTTTATTAGAATTAAAAAATAAAAGTGAAACCATTGCCATGTTTATTTCAGATCAACGAATGCCCGAAATGGAAGGTGTTCAATTTTTAGAAAAAGCAATGAAGTTTTTTCCGGATGCGAAAAGAGTTTTACTAACTGCTTATTCTGATACTGAAGCAGCAATAAAAGCAATTAATACTGTACAATTGGATTATTATTTAGTAAAACCCTGGGATCCTCCTGAAGAAAAACTTTATCCAATAGTCGACGGTTTGCTCGATGATTGGCAAAATACATATCAACCTGATTTTAAAGGTATAAAAGTAATTGGTCAACAATATTCACAAAAATCTCACGAAATAAAAGATTTTCTCGCCGGTAATTTAGTGCCATATCAATGGCATGATATATTAACCAGTGAAGAAGGAAAGGAATTATTGAATTTAAATAAATTAAGTGAAAAATATTTACCTGTTATTTTTTTGGAAAATGGATCGTATTTAATTAATCCATCTATTATTGAAATTGCTGATAATATTGGTTTAAAACCACAATTAAAAGAAGAAGTTTATGATGTTGTTATAATCGGTGCAGGACCAGCGGGTTTGGCGGCAGGTGTTTATGGAGCATCTGAAGGATTAAAAACTTTATTAATTGAACGTCATTCACCTGGTGGTCAAGCAGGAACAAGTAGTAGAATAGAGAATTATCTTGGGTTTCCAACTGGGCTTAAGCGGTGCTGAATTAAGTAGAAGAGCAATGACACAAGCCACACGCCTTGGAACGGAATTTCTTTTAGCTCTTTCAGTAAAATCAATAGATCAGAAAGATGGATATAAAAAAATTATTTTAGAAAATGATAAGGAAATAAACACAAGAAGTGTTGTGATTACAACTGGTGTGGATTATAGAAAATTAGAAACAACAGGTGTTGCAAATTTTACAGGAGCAGGCATTTATTATGGGGCAGCTGTTACTGAAGCAGCTTCATGCAAAGATAAAGAAGTATATGTTGTTGGTGGTGGTAATTCGGCAGGCCAGGCTGCTATGTATTTATCTAAATTTGCTAAAAACGTATATATACTCATCAGAAAAGAAGATTTATCGAGCACCATGTCAGCTTATTTAATTGATCAAATTAAAGAAACAAATAATATTTTTATAAAACCAAAAACGGAAATTTATGAAGCAATTGGTAATGAAAAATTAGAAAAGTTAGTTTTAAATAATATTGAAAATGGTGAAAAAGAAACAAAAGAAGCTGATGCTTTATATATTTTTATTGGGGCAAAACCTTTTACTGAATGGATTGAATTAAATATTATTAAAGATGAAAAAGGATTTATTGAAACAGGACGTGAATTAAAAAATTATGAGAATTTTAATAAAATTTGGAAACAAACACGGGATCCCTATTTACTTGAAACAAGTTGCCCAGGTATTTTTGCTGCAGGTGATGTGAGGGCTGGTGCTATGAATAGAGTTGCTTCTGCAGTAGGTGAAGGATCAATGGCTATAAGTTTTGTCCATAAATATTTAGCGGAAGTGAAATAAGTATACCATTAAATTTTTAAAATAAATTAAAAGGGGAAACATGTAATATGTATCCCCTTTTAATTATTCCCACAATAGTTTGATTATCCGGAAATAAAAATCTAATTACCCCCGCTTTTAACTCTATTTTTTTCATCTTCAAGACCTGTTTTTCTATTTCTAGAAGCTGCAACGGTACTTTTACCAAACCTATAATTAAATGATAATGTTGTTACCCTATTATCCCAATGGTTTACAATGCCAGCATCTATATTTTGATAATTTACATTTCCTCTAAATCTTTGCCAATTAAACATATCTCTAATATTTAATTTAATTGAGCCTTTTTTATTAAAAACTTGTTTTTGAATACCTGCCGACATCATATACATTGGCAAAAATGTGATGGTGCCATTAAGGTTTGATGATTGATAAAAACCACTCAACTCCGCTGACCAACCTTTACCAATGGTAAAAGTATTTGTGCTATTAAAGGTATATGCAACCTTACTTCTATCAAAAGGAGAATTTAATGTATCAGCATTACTGAATGAACCAAAATAGTGATTATAAAAAACATTTACATAATTATTGCTGTTCCACCATTTAAAAATAGGAATAGGTGCTGAAATAGCGATTCCTAAATTTTCTGATGTTCCTAAATTATCTTTTGTTTGAAAAGTAGTTCGCTTTGCATCGTTTTGTTTTAATAAATCAATAATTAAATAATTTGTACGGCTATAATTTAAAGTTGTAGTAATCATGTCTTTGTAGGTATGACTTACTTCAACTAAATTAGTTAATTGTGGTCTTAAATAAGAATTGCCTTTTTGATAGGTATATGGATCAATATAAAAAGTAAAAGGGTTTAAATCCTGATAATTAGGTCTGTCAATCCTTCTGCTATAGGAATAAACCATTGAATGGTTCTTAGAAATTTTTTGACGAATAAAAACCGTTGGAAAAACTTGAAAATAGGTTCTTGTTAAACTGCTTGATTTAATTAATTGCCTTAAATAAGCCAATGTTTGTTCTGCGCGCAAACCAAATTGAAAAGTAAACTTTTTATGTTCAATGTTATAATTTGTATAAGCAGCATTTATATGTTCTTCATATTGGAAATGATTACTCCTTGAGGTGTCATTCCGCTCAAAGTCACCAATACTTATAAAATACTTCACATCGCTATCAGTATTTACATAACTTAATTTCCAACCTGTTTCAAACTTTGATTTTTTATTAATTGGATGAACGTAATCAGCTTTTGCGGTAAAAATATTTATGTATGATGGCAAATCACCTCTTTGTACTCCTAAACTATCACCTTTGCCATTGTAATATTTATAATTAGATGATATGTTTTGATTATTCACTTCATTAAATCGTGCATAATCCACATCGATAGTAAGTTCGCGCCCTGTACTATCAAAAGTATGTTTATAATTTATGTTTGAAGTATAATTACTAAATTTTTCAATAATTTTAGAATTAGTTATTACACTTGATAAAAGCTTATCAGATCCATTATAAATATCGGTAGTATTACTTCCTGTTGTAGTACCATCGCTTATTGTACCATTAATTAAAATGCCAATTGTTGTTTTTTTAGTTGCAAAAAAATCCGCACCAGCTTTAAAAGTATGAGTTAAATATGGATAATAGAATTGTGATTTTTGTCTAAAAACATTTTGGATGCTATCATTCTTTCTAAAATTTCTTACAAGATCAAGAGTATTGAAACTTTGACGATAAGATTGATTATAATTTCCAAAAAGATTTATTTTATTTTTTCTGTAATTTAAATTTAAGCCTGCATTTTGTTTTGGGTAAACTCCCTGACCTAAACTTAAACTCACACTTCCATTAAGACCCATGTTTTGATTTTTCTTCATCACAATGTTAATTATCCCAGCATTCCCTGCGGCATCATATTTGGATGAAGGGTTTGTCATTATTTCTATCTTTTCAATTTGATTGGCCGACATGTTTTTCAACATATTTAGAAGATCTTGAGCTGATAAGTAAGTAGGTTTACCATCAATCATTATTCTCACATTTTGTTTCCCTTTCAAACTAATATTCCCATTATTATCAACGGTAATTCCTGGTGATCTTTCCAATACTTCAATAGCAGTCGAACCAACACTTACCAAACTGTTTTCAACATTAACAACCATTTTGTCAATATGTTGTTCAATAAATGGCTTTTGTGCAGTTATCACCACTTCATTTAAATTTTTTGTTGCCTCAACCATTTTAACATCTATTTTATTTTTAAGATGATTAGCATCAACTATTATTAAGTTACTATAGGTTTTTTCATATCCAATTTGACTGACTGATATAATATAATTTCCTTCATTTACATTTTCAAGTTCATAATAACCTTTTTCATCTGTTAAAATTCCTTTAACAAGTATTGAATCTTTAGCTCTAAGTAATGTGATAGTTGCAAATTCTACTAATTTACCCGAAAAATCAATAATGGAACCGGATATTTTACCCTTTAAATTGTTTTGACCAAAAATAGCCGTCGAGCTGATTGTAAAAATAATGATGGCAAAAAATAAATTTCTTTTCATGAATAAATTTTGTTTTTACAAAGATGTGCTTATACACACTACTATGCAATGCATATTACCAGATTGGAGAATTTTAAGGATTAACGGCTAATTAGATGGATGAAAAGAGAATTGATCCAAATATATAATGGAGTAAATATTAAATTCAGAAGGTGATTTTTTTAGTTTAAACAAAAAAAGGGATCGCATTTAAAGTGCGATCCCTTTTCTATTAACAATAATATTATTTAGGGCAATCAGTTTTAGGATATGAAGGTTTAAATTTCCAAAAATCATCTAATCTATATCCACTTTGACCTGTAGTTATATATCCATATTTTCCATCTGAAAATCCGATAGCCAATGTTCGTGGTGAACCGCATTTATCGGGGGAAAGAGAAGTTCTTTGTGTCCAAACATCTGCTATAGGATTAAACTCCCAAATATCACCAAAGGGTGATGCACCTGCTGAGCCAAATCCAACATACCCTTTCCCATTTATAGAAAAGGCTGAGGCGAAAGATCTGTTTGGCATTCCGTCCGTAGTTCTTAACGTTGGTTTATCTACCCACATGTTAGTTGTAGGATCATATTCCCATATGTTTTTTTGACCTTGTCCATTATTCGATCCGAAACCCACGTAAGCTTTATTATTTATAACAAACGCAACAGCCCCTTCTCTTTTAGAACCTCCAAAATCTTTTTCAGGAGTCCAGGTATCATTAGTTGCATTATAACTCCACATATCCTGTAAATAATTTAAACCTAAACCAGTTCCAATATAAGCTATATCGTTTATTACAAAAGAAATAGCATTTTTTCTAGGGGCTCCCGGAAAATCTTTTAATTTTTTCCAGGAATTTAATGCAGGATCATATTGATAAAAATCTGATAGATAGTCTGATGATGAAATTCCTAAACCTACGTATCCTTTTTTACCAACAGAAAAAGAAACCGCACCATATCTTTTAATACCCGGAAAAAGAGCAAGGGAATCCAAATGCCCATTTCCAGGCCCTGAATATCTTCCCAACTGTTGCCAATATCCACCTGTTAAAGAATCAGAATTATAAACCCAAAAATCACTTCTTTGAACGTTTAATGCATCAATTCCTAACCCAACATAAACATATTGACCAATTTGAAAACTTGTTGCACTGCTTCTTGCAGGACCACCAAAACCTGCATCTATCTTAGTCCAATCGCCAAGGAAAGTATTGCTATCATTATGGTGGCAACTTGTAATAGTTAATAAAACAAATCCGGCTAGGAAAGTAATATTTTTTAAAAGGCCGACCAAAGTCATTTTTTGTTTCATATTGAATTATATTAATTAAAAAAGTAAAATTAAACTTTATTTTGGAACATTAGTAAAATATACATTTAACTTAATGGCGTCAAAATTTTTGGGATAATTTTGACTCCCCAGTATTAAACGATTTAATTGAAATGGAGTAGCATTATTGCTCGTAGCTAAAATAAGTCCGTCCCATTTGGTTGTTTGGCCTCTTACTATTCTATCTACATATTGATATAAATTAAATGTGTACGTTATTTCACCTGTTCCAGGATCAATTCTATAACCAACATCCTGTGGTATAGTGAAGTTAGTTAAAAAATTAACTTCATTTACTGAATACATAGTAAGCGTTGATGGAAGAGGGAATAGTGGGTCAATTGTTGTTCTTACAGGTTTAATTGTAAGATAAACCTGATTTAAACCTACAAATCCTGAATTTTGTAATTGCTGAATGTATGGAAAATCAATTCTTGTACCGATTCCTATTCCAGATTGAACAAATGCCTGTTCATTAGTAAGAGAAGTGCTTACCATATCCTGAGGATTTTTTAATGAAGAAAGTTTAGTTAATTTGCGGTCACTCGAAATTGAATTAAAACCGAAGCCAATCTTAAATACTAAATTTGAATTTACAACATTACCGTTTGAGCCCTGATAATGATAAAATAATCGAAGTGCTGTACTATCTTTATTCGAATTAAAACCTAAAATTGAGGCATTATCCAAATTATCTGATGATAAGGCCATGCCATTAAAAATATTCAACCAATCTCCATCACCAGTTAAAGTGCCCGCGAAACCACGGTTCATAATATTATTACCTAAAATGTCAGACATTTTAATATGCAAAGGTAAATTTAATCCCGGCCTTGCTTTAAATTTTACGCTGCCCAATATTTCCGGTTTTGTACTTAAGGTACTGGTATTAAAATAATATTTATTTGGATCTATTATACTTGTTAATTGTTGAACATAGAGATTTTGCGCCTTTGTTGTATCGCCATAACTGTAACTATAAGCTAATGTTAAAACCAATGAGTCGTAAACGGCGGTTACATCAGGTTGAAAAGATTGATTAAGATCTAATTGAAAAAAACTTTTGCACGAAACATTTCCAAGATAAGGATCAATATACCTTCCTACAAGAATCTGCATGGATGATGGATTACTATTATTGGAAGTTTGTATCGAATCTAATAATACTGTAGAGGTTTTAACAGTGAAACTATCTATTTTATTAATTTGTAAAGTGTTTCCACCAATAAAATTAGTTCCTATTTGTTGATCTCCCTTTTCACACGACCAAAATCCAACTGATACAATTATTAAAAATAAAAATTTAATATTTATAACTGTCTGTTTATTATAACAGAATTGATACATTTTTTAAAAAATATAGGTAAAAAAAATTAAAGATTATTATTTTTCTAAAAGGATAGAAAGATTATAAAATCTTTTTAAAAACAGTTTAAGAAAACGAAAAAATGTTTTGTTTTCTTAAATGAGAGGTAAAAGTAAAATCTTAAGATGTATTATCCAAATTATATATAAAATTGAGCACTATCATAAGATTAAAAGGATCTTTTTTTTGCAATTGAGTTTTTAAAAAAAATAGATCGGATTTATAACGCAAAACTTTCAAAAGGATTTTATTAATTGAAAATTTAATTTCGATTATGTTTATATTTTTATAAAAAAATATCAAAAAAACGATATTGATATATTCATAATTATATTTTTTAAAATTATATTGAATGAACGATATAACGCATAAACAAATAACCTTAAGAAGTGCAGAAGCAGTAGCGATTGTATTCTGCAAACCAGAAACAATTGAATTAATAAAAAACAATAAAATACCTAAAGGAAATATTTTTGAATTTGCCAGAGCGGCTGGTTTTTTAGGTGCAAAAAATACACAACATCTTTTACCGCATTGCCACCCGGTAAATATTGATAATATGGATTTTGAATTTGAATTTATTAATTATGAAAGCAATTCAGATATTATTAAAGTACCGGAAAGAGCAGGAATTTTAATTACCACGCTAGCAAAATCAATTGGTAGAACAGGTATAGAAATGGAAGCATTAACAGGAATTTCGGTTGCTGCCCTTGAAATTTATGATATGCTTAAACCTGTTGATGATTCTTTGGAAATAGGAGGAATAAAATTATTAAATAAAAAAGGTGGCAAAAGCGACAGAAAAAAATCCTTTGCTAAAAATTCAACTTGTGCAGTATTGGTTTTGTCTGATTCTGCATTTAATGGATCAAGAAAAGATAAATCTGGCCAGTTAATAAAAAATATTTTAGAAAAAGAAGGTGCGAATATTATTGATTTTAAAATTTTACCTGATGAAAAAGATAAAATAAAAGAACAATTGTTAATATGGGTTAATGAGGGGTTAAATTTTATTTTTACCACCGGAGGAACCGGTTTAAGCCCCAGGGATGTAACTGTTGAAGCTGTTAACGAAATTATAGAAAAAGAAGCAAATGGAATTTCTGAAGCTATGCGTGTATATGGACAAATGCGAACGCCCTTTGCCATGATGTCGAGAGCAGTTGCAGGTTCATTAAATAAAACCTTGATAATTACATTACCAGGGAGCCCAAAAGGTGTTGAAGAATCTTTAGCAGCTATATTGCCTGCATTATTTCATGCCAAACTTATGTTGGATGAACAAGGGCATTAAATTTTTATAGCGTAATTTTGCACAAGTATTTTATTAATAAAAAACATTCCATTTTAATTAAAAACTTGTTTTGAAAATTTTTCAAAACTTTTTACTTCTTTATTGGTGTTATACTATTAACTCATCAAATTATTTTTAAATATGTTAGGTTATCGTTTTACAAAATTTGACCCATCAAAAGAAAATGGTGGCGATCCTTTTCAAAATTTACTTAAAATTTTCATGCAATTATTAACTATCACATCTGGTGATGTGCGTGAATCGCTTGAGTGGATGAATGAATTGGACAGACAACATGGATTAACAAATGATGATTACGGAATGGGTGACTTTATTAAAGATTTAAAAGATAAAGGATATTTAGAAGAAGATGAACAACAACCTGGTAGCTTTAATATAACAGGAAAAAGTGAGCAAACTATCCGAAAAAGTGCTTTGGAAGAAATTTTCGGAAAATTAAAAAAATCTCGTTCTGGTAATCATCAAACTCCTTTTCAGGGAAATGGAGATGAGTTGGGAACAGATTTAAGAGGTTATGAATTTGGTGATACCCTTGAACAAATTTCAATGCTTGAATCAATTAAAAATGCACAAATTAACAATGGAATAGGTGACCTATTACTTACCGAAGGAGATTTGGAAGTAATGGATACTGAATTTAAAGCGCAAACCTCCACAGTGTTGATGATTGATATTTCGCATTCAATGATTTTATATGGTGAGGATAGAATTACGCCTGCAAAAAAAACAGCAATGGCTTTGGCAGAATTAATTACAAGCAAATATCCTAAAGACACTCTTGATATTATTGTTTTTGGCAATGATGCTTGGCAAATAGAAATAAAAGATTTACCCTATCTACAAGTTGGGCCTTATCATACCAACACGGTGGCAGGTATAGAATTGGCAATGGATATTTTGAGGCGAAGAAAAAATAAAAATAAACAAATTTTTATGATTACTGATGGCAAGCCCACCTGCCTAAAAGAAGGGATAAATTATTATAAAAATAGTTTTGGGCTTGATAAAAAAATCTTAAACAAAACTTTAACCCTTGCAGCACAATGCAGAAGAATTAAAATACCTATTACAACTTTTATGATTGCTTCAGATTCTTATTTACAACAATTTGTTAGGGAATTTACACAAGTAAATAACGGCAGGGCTTATTACAGCAGCCTTAAAGGTTTAGGAAATTTCATTTTTGAAGACTATCAAAAAAACAGGAGAAAAAATTTCTAATAAATTTAAAAAAATAAAATTCATGAATTTTAAGCAACTCACATCCGATCAACTTTTAAAAATTACCAACATTGCGCAATTAAAAGCTTCGGGATATGAACCAAAAGGAATCAAACAGGAATTAAGAGATAATCTAATTGAAAAATTACAAAAGGGAGAAGAAGTTTTTCCTGGTATTTGGGGATATGAAGAAACTGTAATCCCTGATATGGAAAGAGCAATTTTATCCATGCATCATGTTAATCTTTTGGGTTTAAGAGGACAAGCGAAAACTCGTATTGCCAGAATGATGATCAATTTATTGGACGAATATATTCCGGTAGTAAAAGGTTCTGAATTAAATGATGATCCATTACAACCACTTTCTAGGTTTGCAATTGATTTAATTACAGAACATGGTGATCATACAGCCGTTGAATGGTTTCATCGTTCTGATAGGTATACAGAAAAATTAGCAACTCCCGATGTTTCAATTGCTGATTTAATTGGCGATGCAGATCCTATTAAAGCGGCTACTTTAAAATTACCTTACTCTGATGAAAGGGTTATTCATTTTGGATTAATACCTCGTTCTCATCGTTGTATTTTTGTTATTAATGAATTACCAGATCTTCAAGCACGTATTCAAGTTGCATTATTTAATATTTTGCAAGAAGGAGATATTCAAATCAGAGGTTTTAAAGTTCGTTTACCTTTAGACATTCAATTTGTTTTTACAGCTAATCCTGAAGATTATACAAACAGAGGAAGCATAGTTACTCCTCTTAAAGATAGGATTGATTCTCAGATTCTAACTCATTATCCTAAAACACTTGAAATAGGTAAAAAAATCACACGTCAGGAAGCAAAAGTAAAAGCAGGACAAGGCGAAAAGATAGAAATGCATGAATTGCTTGAAGATTTAATTGAACAAATAGCAATAGAAGCACGAAGCAGTGAATATGTTGATTCTAAAAGTGGTGTTTCTGCTCGTTTAACTATTTCTGCTTATGAAAATTTATTAAGTTCAGCAGAAAGAAGATCACTCATTAATAAAGAAAAACAAACAAATGTGAGGATTGGTGATTTATGGGGTATTATACCTTCCATTACAGGTAAAATAGAACTAGTTTATGAAGGTGAACAAGAAGGTCCATATATTGTTGCACAAAATTTAGTTGGCAAAGCAATTCGAACTATGTTTTTAAAATATTTTCCTGATCCTGAAAAACTAAAAAAGAATAAAAAAGAAAAAACACTAAGTCCATATCAAAACATAACTAATTGGTTTGGTGACGGAAATGTATTGGATGTAATGAATAATGCAAGCAATAAGGATTATCGTGAAAGTTTAATGAAAGTTAATGGTTTAAGAGATTTAGTAAATACTTATCATGATGGATCTCCTGACCCGAAAAAACTTTTGTTAATGGAATTTGCTTTACATGGCCTTGCCGAATATTCTCAAATAAGCAAAGGAAATTTAACGTCGGGTTTGCAATTTAAAGATCTATTAAGCAGTATGTTTTCTGGTTCATCATCCTTCACAGATGACGATGATGAAGATTATAATGATGAAGATAAAAATTCACCTAAGAGAAAATTTTAAATATTTATAAAAAAGAACTGCTATAAAATTTAAAATTTTATAGCAGTTCTTTTTTATAAGCTCTCTGTATAATCTAAATCCTCATGAAAGGTTTCTTTCATTTTCCACAAGGCTAGAAAAGCTACTATAATCGTAAAAAAAGCAAGAATCATTCCCGCCCAAATAATATTATCACTTTGTATGCCTCTCACACTTTCAAATTGATGTCGTATAAACTTAAATAATATTATTAGGATTGGTAATGAACCTCTCACAAAATTAGGAACGGTGGTTGTAACTGTAGAGCGAATATTTGTTCCAAACTGTTCGGCAGCAATCGTAACGAAAATAACCCAAAAACCAACTGAAACCCCCATTCCAAAACTTAAATAATATAATTCATTTACTGAAATATTATAAGCATTTAAATAAATAATAACCATTAGTGCATTGAGCAAAAGAAAAATAACCATTACTTTTTTTCTGCTTTTTAACCATTGACTTAATAAACCGCTTCCAATATCTCCAACTACTAAACCTCCGTAGCAATAAGCTACTGCTGTACCTGGTTCAATATTACCAATAATGCCTAATGCTTTTCCAAATTCTGGGGAAAAAGAAATTAAAATACCTACAACAAACCAAAGAGGAATACCTATTAAAACACATCTAAAATATTTCTTTAACCTGCCTAAATCAGTAAATAAAGCTAAAAAATTTCCTTTCGATACTTCATTTTCTTTAATTTGTTTAAACATTCCAGATTCCACAACACTTAATCTTAAAAAAAGTAATAATAATCCTAAACCACCTCCAATAAAATAACAAATTCTCCAATCAGGCACAGCTTTCGAAACTAAATTAGCCATTATCGCTCCAGAAACTCCTATTGAGGCAACAATCATAGTACCAAGACCTCGTTTTTCTTTTGAAAGTGTTTCTGTTACTAATGTTATTCCTGCACCTAATTCTCCAGCTAATCCAATACCGGCAATAAATCTGCAAAGTGCGTAACCAGAAACCGAATCAACAAATCCATTTGCGATATTTGCTAGTGAATAAATTAAAATTGAACCAAATAAAACGGATAATCTTCCTTTTTTATCTCCTAATATACCCCAAAAAATGCCACCTAATAACATGCCCCACATCTGCATACTAATAATAAATTCACCCTGAGACGTTATTTCTGTACCTGTTAAACCAAGGGATTTCAAACTTTTAATCCTTACAATACTAAAAAGTAGTAAATCATAAATGTCTACGAAATAACCTAAGGCTGCTACAATTACAGCAGCATTTATAAAAGTGGAATTTTTATTATCTGTGATGGAGGTCATGGAATAAAATTTATTAAAACGCGAAAAACAATATTTTTGAACTTTAAAACAAAAATATTTTTTTTTTAATATAATTATAATAACCTTATTGCAAAAATGAATCTATTCTTAAGATTCAATACTTGAATAATTATTTATATTTGAATTTTTAAAAAAATCATTTTCTTTATGGAATTAGAAAATTCTTCTCCACGATTAAAAATCGGACAAGGCTATATTAGTGGTTATATTTGCATTTTTTTAGGTTTCCTTTCTTTGTTTGCAATATTTTGTTTCCATTTTCCTGAATATTTTACAACACCTGAGTTTCGTGAGGTCTATACTGGGGAAATGATGAAAAAGTTATTGATGGGAGTAATAATCGCATCATTTTTTTTCGCCACTTTAAGTTTTTTATTAAGCAGAAAAAAACAATTAGCATTAATAGGAATAGTACTATCGGCAATTTCCGTGGCTTTAGGAGGTTTTGAAGTAAAAGCCCGATCGGTTGAAAAGACAGTTTGGCACATTGGATTAGATTGGTTGATATTGGATTTATTTATTTTGGCAGTAATTTTTATTCCAATCGAAATGGCTTTTCCAAAAAATAAAAATCAAACTCGATTTCATCCAGAATGGAAAACAGATCTTGTTTATTTTGCTATCAGTCATTTGTTTGTACAATTTTTTGGAGTAATTACTCAAGCTCCAGCAAAAATTCTTTTTGGATGGGTTGGCCTCGCTCCTCTTCAACATTGGGTACAAAACCTTCCTTTTGTTTTTGAATTTTTATTAGCTTTATTAGTTACAGACTTTTTTCAATACTGGGCTCATCGGTTATTTCATTCCCATGTTTATTTGTGGAGATTTCATTCCGTTCATCACTCCACACAATCGATGGATTGGCTTGCAGGATCAAGAACTCACTTTATAGATATTTTTGTAACACGTTCTATTTCTTTTATTCCATTATATGTTTGTGGTTTTTCAGAAATTACTTTTAACACTTATATAATTTTTGTATCAATCCATGCAGTTCTTATTCATGCTAATACAAGCATAAATTTTGGTTTTTTTAAGTATTTAATGGTAACCCCGCAATTTCATCATTGGCATCATTGCGAAGATCCAGCTCATTATGGGAAAAATTTTGCTATTCATTTTCCTTTTTTGGATAAAATATTTGGTACTTATTATTTACCTGGCACTATTTGGCCAGAAAATACTGGAGTAAGAGAAGGAAGTTACCCTAAAGGTTATTTTAAACAATTAATTTATCCATTTACTAAAAGCCCTTTTGATAATGATTTAAATATGGAAGAGACAAGCAAAAGGTAAAATTATTTTTTGTATTAACATTTAAAAATTAAGTAGACTTATTTGTAACACTAATTATTCAAAATTTTTTAAAATAATAACTTTTTTTTTGTTAAAGATTTTTTAAAATCAGTTTTAAATAACTTTTTTCTTTTAATTATTGTTAAAAGAAATCTAACCAATTTAAATATATTTCACTAAGGGAATGTATCACAAAAAATGATTTTCAAATTACTAAGCAAGCGGTTTCAATGGTTTTTTGATTTAATAAATAGTGGGGAAAAGTCAGATTTAAACAATGAATTAGGCAGGCGGATAGTCTTTTCTAACATAATATACATTTCGCTCCCCATTGTATATTTTATATTCATGGTATTAGATTACCAATCCTATTTGCAGTTTGAAAGTGATCTAAAGTTTGATCAGTTTATTATTCCAATTGTTATTTCAATTTGTTTTTTTTGCTTATGGCTTAATAAAATGAATTATACCTTATTGAGTAGAAATTTATTTTTAGTTTCATGGCCACTTTTACTTCAATTAATACCAATAAAATTAATTGATTCCCCAATTGATTATATTTTGGCTTTTCCAATAGGCTTGATTTTCCATTCCATATTAGTTCAATTAATGTTATCTCACCGGAAGGAAAAATTTTATTACTGGAGTTGGCTGATTTTAAATTTCGCAACAATATTTTTCATGTCATATATTCTTGATTTTTTTGATAATGATCATAGCAATCCTAAAAACCTTGTTTTTGACAAATTTTATAAACTAGATAGTATATTATATTGGCTCTTGTTTAATATGGTTGTTTTTTTTGTAATCCTTGAACTGGAACGAAATATTCAAAAAATCTTAAATGCAAATTTATTAATTGAAGAACAAAAATTTGAATTGAATACTATAAATGATAATTTGGAAGAAATTATAACCCAACGCACAATGGCTTTGGAAGAACAAAACAAAAAATTAAGAAATTATGCATTTTATAATGCACATTTACTTAGAGGGCCATTTTGTAGAATTCAAGGATTAATAAATGTGAGAGAATTAAATAATGAATCAAAAGAAGAAGAGGAATTTATTAAGGTAATGTTAAACAAATCAATCGAAGAACTTGACAGCAGAATTCAGGAAATTCAATTAATTGTTCAAGAAAATTAAAAATTTATAACATATCATAAAGTTGGTAATATTTTTGTTTTCACCTCTCCAAAACCTATCCTTAATCCTTCCTTTTCACAAAAAGCATTCATTGTCACTGTATCGTTATCATCAATAAATTTCCTTTCCATTCCGTTTTTTAATGTTATTGGTTTTCTTCCACCTTCAGTTAATTCAAGCATTGATCCAACACTTGATGGATCTCCTCCTGAAATTGTACCTGAAGCCATTAAATCTCCAACATTTATATTACAACCATTTACAGTATGATGAGCCAATTGTTGTGAAATATTCCAATAAAGATTTTTGAAATTAGATTGAGCAATTATTTCTCTTTCACCATTTTCAGGTTGAATAGAAACATTGAATTTAATATCAAAAGTACGTTCACCTTCTGATTGTAAATAAGGTAAAAGTGGAATAGATGGAACAGGTGAGTTTGTTCGAAATGGTTCTAAAGCATCCAGAGTTACTATCCATGGAGAAATTGATGAACCGAAATTTTTAGAAAGAAATGGGCCAAGTGGTTGGTATTCCCACTTTTGTATATCTCTTGCTGACCAGTCATTAAAAATAACAAAACCAAAAATATAATCTTCTGCATTTTTAACAGAAACAGATTCACCTAATTTTGTTTGCTTACCTACAACAAAAGCCATTTCTAATTCATAATCCAAATTTTTACAAGCTCCGAAAATTGGTGGTTCGTTTTCATTTAGCCTTGCTTGACCTTTTGGTCGATGTAAAGGAGTGCCAGAAATAACAATTGAAGAACTTCGACCATG
>Ga0123337_10003468_pt1 | contig 16762 bp, 16 predicted proteins | sample frozenSSSSmetaG_FD_89792 | JGI IMG/M metagenome (GOLD analysis project Ga0123337, IMG submission 89792) | Glacier valley bacterial and archeal communities from Borup Fiord, Nunavut, Canada, to study Microbial Dark Matter (Phase II) -... | ecosystem: Environmental > Aquatic > Freshwater > Ice >... | reverse complement strand
CGCGTCGACGCTCAAGGAGTCGACGATGCTGATGCTGATCATCGGCATGTCGCTGCTGTTCTCGTACGTGATGAGCTACCTGCACATCAGCCAGGAGGCGGCGAACTGGATCGTGGGCCTGCATCTGTCGCGCTGGCTGCTGCTGGCAACCATCCTGCTGCTGGTGATCGGGCTCGGCTTCTTCCTGCCGCCGGTGAGCATCATCCTGATGCTGACGCCGATCGTGCTGCCGCCGCTGAAGGACGCGGGCTTCGACCTGATCTGGTTCGGCGTGCTGATGACGATCGTGATGGAGACGGGGCTGATCCATCCGCCCGTCGGGCTGAATCTGTTCGTCATCAAGAACATCGCGCCGGACATTCCGTTGTCGGATGTGATCCGGGGGGTGTTGCCGTTCGTGGGGTTGATGTTCCTGGCGATCCTGTTGATCTGCCTCGTGCCGGGGATCGCGACGGGGTTGCCGGATATGATCATGGGGGCGGTGCCGGTGAAGTAGGTCTTCTCTTTTTAACGTCAACGGCGTTTCGCCTGACGGCGAGTTACTTTCTTTGCTTCGCCAAAGAAAGTAACCAAAGAAAGGCGAGCCTCGACGCTGCCCCTGTCCGGCAAGCCGGACAGGGGTGCCCGAGAAAAGCCGGATTCACGAGCGGACGCGCAAAGAACTCGCTTCGCTCAGACAGCTTTGCGCTAAAGGCCCCGCTCGCGAATCCGGCTTTTCTCGGCAGCGTCGAAATGGCGGGTACTTCAAGGTCAAAACCTAGTGGTCGTTTTGGCACCTCACGAAATCTGAACGCTCCTCCATGACCGCCCCTCGATCCTGGGACACCCAGCGCATCTCGCGCCGAGCGCGGCTTGTCCGCGCTAGGCCGCTGGCGGAGGGCAAGCATGTCGAGGCTTCGCGCGCCACCGCGCTGCTCGAAGCGCTGATCGAGCCGGGCGACCGGGTCTGCCTCGAGGGCAACAACCAGAAACAGGCCGACTTCCTCGCGAAGGCGCTGTCCGCCGTCGACACGACGAAGGTCCACGACCTGCACATGCTGCAGTCGGTGATCGCGCTGCCGGAGCACCTCGACCTCTTCGAGAAGGGGATCGCGTCGCGTCTGGACTTCTCGTTCAGCGGGCCGCAGGGTGCGCGCATGGCGCGGCTGGTCGGCGAACGCAAGGTCGCCATCGGGGCGATCCATACCTACCTCGAATTGTTCGCGCGCTATTTCGTCGACTTGACGCCCCGCGTCGCGCTGATCGCGGCGCAGGCGGCCGATCGCGAGGGCAATCTCTACACCGGTCCCAACACCGAGGACACGCCGGCGATCGTCGAGGCCACGGCGTTCAAGAGTGGCATCGTCGTCGCGCAGGTCAACGAGGTCGTCGACCGGTTGCCGCGCGTCGACATCCCGTCGGACTGGGTCGACTTCTACATCCCGAGCCCGAGGCCGCACTACATCGAGCCGCTGTTCACGCGCGACCCGGCGCTGATCTCCGAGATCCAGGTGCTGATGGCGATGCTGGTCATCAAGGGCATCTACGCCGAGTACGGCGTGCAGCGGCTGAACCACGGCATCGGCTTCGACACGGCCGCCATCGAGCTGCTGCTGCCGACCTACGCGGCGTCGCTCGGCCTGAAGGGAAAGATCTGCAGCCACTGGGCGCTCAACCCGCATCCCGCGCTGATCCCTGCCGTCGAGGCCGGATTCGTGGAGTCGGTCCATTCGTTCGGCTCCGAGCTCGGCATGGAGAAGTACATCGAGGCGCGGCCCGACGTGTTCTTCACCGGCGCCGACGGGTCGATGCGTTCGAACCGTGCGTTCTCGCAGGCCGCGGGCCACTACGCGTGCGACCTGTTCATCGGCTCGACGCTGCAGGTCGATCTCGCGGGAAACAGTTCGACGGCCACCGTCGACCGCATCGCCGGCTTCGGCGGCGCGCCGAACATGGGGGCCGACGCGCGCGGCCGGCGTCATGCGAGCCCGACGTGGCTGAAGGCAGGCATCGAGGCCAATCATCACGGCGCGATGCCGCGCGGCCGCAAGCTCGTCGTGCAGACCGTCGAGACCTACCGCGAGCACATGGAGCCGGCCTTCGTCGAGACGCTCGACGCGTGGCAGCTCGCCGAGACCGCGGGCATGGCGCTGCCGCCGGTGATGATCTACGGCGACGACGTGTCGCACGTGGTCACCGAGGAGGGCATCGCCAACCTGCTGCTGTGTCGCGACGCGGCCGAGCGCGAGCAGGCGATCCGCGGGGTCGCGGGCTACACGCCGGTCGGCCTCGGCCGCGACAAGCGGGCGGTGGAGAACCTGCGCGACCGCGGCGTGGTGAAGCGGCCGGAGGACCTGGGCATCGACAAGCGCGACGCGACGCGGGATCTTCTCGCGGCGCGATCGATCAAGGACCTGGTGCGGGCATCGGGCGGGCTCTACGATCCGCCGAAGCGGTTCCGGAACTGGTAGTCGTTCCCTCCCCTTCAAGGGGAGGGTTAGGGAGGGGATGGGGTTCGTTTCAATGCCGACCCCATCCCCCTCCCAAGCTCCCCCTTGAAGGGGGAGGGGCAGACCGAGAGGGGTCACGATGGAACATCTGAGCTTCACTTACGAAGGCGGCAATAGCGATCCCCACGACGCCATCGTCGTCGGCGTCGTCGCGTCCGGCAACCTCGAAGTGATGATCGAGCCGACCCAGGATCCGGCCTGCCGCATCACCATCGACACCCCCGCGCGCGGCTTCGACGACGTCTGGGCCGCCGTCCTCGGCGACTTCTTCGAACGATCGAAGCTCGGCGGCGTGCGCATCTCGATCAACGACGTCGGCGCGACCCCCGCGGTGGTCAGCCTGCGGCTCGACCAGGCGGTCGAGACCTTCCGCGGCGGAGACGCGACATGAAGCACAGCTTCTACGAGGCGAACGCGCGCCAGCGCGTCGCCGGCCTGCTCGATGCCGGCTCGTTCCGCGAACTGCTGCCGCCCGCCGAACGCGCGACCAGCCCGCACTTGCCTTTGCTTGATACCCCTGTGGCCTTCGACGACGGCGCGATCGTCGGCGTCGGCACGCTCGCCGGCCGCACGGTCTTCGTCGCCGCGCAGGAAGGCGGCTTCATGGGCGGCGCGGTCGGCGAGGTCCACGGCGCCAAGCTCACGGGCCTGTTCGAACGCGCGATCGACCAGCGACCGGACGCCGTGCTGCTGGTGCTCGAGTCCGGCGGGGTGCGCCTGCACGAGGCCAACGCGGGACTGATCGCGGTCTCCGAGACGATGCGTGCGCTGCTCGACGCGCGGGCCGCGGGCATCCCGGTCGTCGGCCTGATCGGCAGCAGCGTCGGCTGCTTCGGCGGCATGGGGCTGATCGCTGCCTGCTGCGACACGCTCGTCATGTCCGAGGAAGGCAGGCTCGGCATGTCGGGGCCCGAGGTCATCGAGACCGCGCACGGCGTCGAGGAGTTCGACTCGCGCGACCGCGCGCTCGTGTGGCGCACGACCGGCGGCAAGCACCGCTACCTGACCGGCGACGCGCAGGCCATCGTCGAGGACGACATCGACGCGTTCCGTCGCGCGGCGCTCGCGGCGCTCGACCACCATCGCGCGCTGACGCTCGACGGCCTGCTCGCGGAGCAGGCCGCCCTCACGGCGCGACTCCAGGCGTTCGGCCAGCAGCGCGACGCACTGGACATCTGGCGCGCGCTGGGCGTCGCCGCGCCCGAGGCGATCCCGCTGCTCGAGCGCGACGCCTTCGTCGCGGCGGCCGATCCCTACCGACGCGCGCTCTGACATGGCTATCGACGAACTCTTCCGCAAGCTCTTTCCCGACGGGTCGACGATCGCGGTCGAGGGCGACCTGCTGCGCGGCATCGCCCGGGTCGACGGCCGTCCGGTGACGGTCGTGGGCACCACCAACGACGCGGCGATCGGCGTCGAACTCGCGCTCGCGATGGCCGTGGAGGTCCTCGCGACGGTGAAGCATCATCCGGGCCGCGCGATCGTGCTGCTGATCGACACGCAGGGCCAGCGCCTGCGTCATCGCGACGAGCTGCTCGGCATCAACGTCTACATGGCGCACCTCGCGCAATGCCTCGAGGTCGCGCGCCGCGCGGGACATCGCATCGTCAGCCTGGTCTACGGCCGCGCGGTCAGCGGCGGCTACATCACCGGCGGGATGATGGCCGACAGCTGCCATGCGCTGGTGTCCGCCGAGATCAGCGTGATGAACCTGCCGGCGATGGCGCGCGTGACGAAGATCCCGCAACAGCGCCTCGAGGAGCTCGCCGCGAGCTCGCCGGTGTTCGCGCCCGGCGCGGTCAACTATCTCGCGATGGGCGGACTCGCGAGCCTGTGGGGCGACGACGCAGCCGACGCGCTGCGGACCGCACTCGACGCGACGCCCGTGTCCGATGCGCACGGCCGCACCGACGGCCGGCGCGCCGCGGGGACGGCGCGTGGCGGTCGTACGATGGCCGGACCGGTCTCGCAGCGGGTCGCGGGCGATGCGCTGGACTGATCCGGTCGACGGACGCCCGCGGCGCCACGCCCGCGTGTGGCTCGATCCCGCGACTTGGCGTTCGGCGCTGACCCGTCCGCTCGATCCCGACCGCGTCGCCGCGCTCGATGCCTGGATCGCCGCGGACCGTGCGGTCGTCGCGCGGCGGCGGGAACCCGCGTCGGGCGAGGCCTATGACCTCGCCGTCGCGCTGCCGCTGTCCGCCGAACGCCTGCGCATCGGCTTCACCGTCGCTGCGGAGGCGATCCTGCGCGTCGCGCCGCCGCTGACGCTGGCCGAGACGATCCCGTCCGCGCCCGTCGACTGGCAGGCACCGCTCGCCGATCTCGCCGGGCGGGCTTCGCGGATCGGCACGACCTTCCACGTCTACGGATCGCTCGCGTGGCAGGCGATCTCGGGCGAAGACTGCGTGCGGGCCGGGTCCGACGTCGATCTGCTGTGGACCGCCGATTCCGTCGCAGGGGTCGACCGCGTGCTCGTACTGCTGGCCGCCTGGGAAGCCGACGCCGCGCTGCGCGCCGACGGCGAGCTGCTGCTGCGGGACGGCGACGCCATCGCGTGGCGCGAACTGACGCGGCCGGCGGACCGCGTGCTGGTCAAGCACCAGGACCGCGTGTCGTTGCAGCCGTCGCCGGCCCACTGGCACGATCGGCTGCAGGTTTCCGTCCCCGCGGCATGACGATCGTTACCCGACGCGCGATGGGACGCGACCCCTCGGCGGGTGCTGTCGCGATCGCGCGCCATGCCGTCGCGAGCCTGCATGCGGAACTCGTGCTCGCCCCCAAGCCCGGCCTGGTCTGTCCCGGCGATCGCGGCAGTCACGACGACATGGATGCGTCGACGATGCTGCGCAGCCTGTTCGCGCTGCGCCACGGGTTCGTCGCGATGGCCGCCGCAGCGGCACGCGGCACGGGCTTCGCAACGCTGCAGTCGATCGGCATCGAGGCCGAGCGGGCGATGCGTCGTGCGACCGGGGGCGTCAACACGCATCGTGGCGCGATCTTCAACCTCGGCCTGCTGGTCGCCGCGACCGCCTCCTGCGAGGCGGACGGCCTGCCCGTCACCCCGACGTCCCTGCGCGAGACGCTGCGCGCGCGCTGGGGCCGGTCGCTGCGGGTGCGGCCGGTCGTCGAGGGCAGCCACGGCCTCGCGATGGCGGCGCGCTACGACGCCGGTGGTGCGCGGCGCGAGGCCGCCGACGGCTTTCCGAGCGTGTTCGGGATCGTGCTGCCGGCGCTGCAGGCGGCGCGTGCGGCGGGGCACGACGAACGCGCCGCACGCCTGCATGCGCTGATGACGGGCATCGCGACGGTCGAGGACACCAACCTGCTGTACCGCGGCGGTCGGGACGGTCTGCTCTTCGCGCAGGGGCTCGCGCGCGACTTCCTCGACGGCGGAGGCGTCGCCCGCCCCGACCGCGACGCGACGCTGCGAATCACCGGCCGGGCCTTCGTCGCGCGTCGCCTCAGTCCCGGCGGCAGCGCGGACCTGCTCGCGGCCGCGCTGTTCGTCGACCGCGTGACGCGCGTCGCTTGAGGACGCAGCGATGAGCCTGGCCGTGCTCTGCCCGGGCCAGGGCGGACAGCACGCGGGCATGTTCGACCTGATCGCGTCGGTGGCCGAAGGCGAAGCCGCGCTGCGCAGGGCGGGCGACCTGGTCGGGTTCGACCTGCGCGGCGAGGGTGACCGGATCTTCGACAACGCCGTGGCGCAACCGACGCTGTGCGCGGTCGCGCTCGCGACCTGGTCGCTGCTAGCGCCGCGCCTGGCCGCGGCAGGAATCGCACCGGCCTGCTTCGCCGGCTACAGCGTCGGGGAACTCGCGGCGCACGGCTGCGCGGGGGCGCTGAGCTTCGACGACACCATCGTGCTCGCGCAGGTGCGCGCCCGGGCGATGGACGCCGCGAGCACAGACGGCGACGGCCTGGTCGCGGTGCGCGGACTCGCGTTGGCGCAGGTCGACGCGCTGGTCGCACTTCATGGTGGGCACGTCGCGATCGTCAATGGCGAGGACCAGGTGCTGGTCGGTGGTTCGCGCCTGGCGCTCGATGCGCTCGTGGCCGACGTCGCGCGACGCCATGGACAGACCCAGCGCCTGCCGGTCCGGGTCGCGTCGCACACGCCGTCGCTCGCGCGCGCCGTCGAACCGTTCCGTGCGCGACTCGCCGCGGTGACGTGGCGTGGCGCATCGGCTCCTGTCCTGGCCGGCATCGACGGCTCGAAGGTGAGCGATGCGCCGACGGCGATCGACGTGCTGGCGCGCCAGGTGGCGACGACGATCCGCTGGTCCGCGTGCATGGACGCGGTGCAGGAGCGCGGCACGACGGTGTGCCTCGAACTCGGCCCGGGCCGCGCGTTGAGCCGGATGATGCAGGAGCGGCATCGCGACATCGCGTCGCGCTCGATCGAGGACTTCCGTTCGATCGACGGGGTGGTGGAGTGGGTGGTGCGGGCTTCGGCGTGACCTCCCTCCCCTCTGGGGGGAGGGAGCCGTTCGGCTACAGCTCCGCCGCCTTCCGGATCAGCGCGAACACGCGCGTGTTGTCCAGCGTGCCGCGGAAGTTCGACGAACCCGCGCCGCCGGCCCGCAGCACGACGTCGCCGCCGCCGTTGGTGCCTGCAGGCAGCTTGATCGCCGACTCCTGCACGTAGTCCTTGTGCAGGACCGTCGGCGAGTCGAGCGGCCCGCGCTTGTCGGGCCGGTTGGCGCCGGTGCCGAACACCAGCGACGTGTACGGCAGGCCGCCCGCGTCGACGTCGGGCTTGCCGGTCACCGGATTCATGTGCAGGCCGAGGATGTCGGCGCCGCGCAGCCCGCCGCCGATCAGCGTCATCGTCGTGTCGTGGTCGCCGGTCACGACGACCAGCGTCTTCGTCAGGTCGACCCTGTCGAGCGCGACCTTGACCGCGTCGTCGAACGCGATCGTGTCGTTCAGCGCGCGCCGGGCGTTGCCGGCCTGCAGCGCCTGGTCGATCCGGCCGCCCTCGACGATCAGCACGAAGCCGTTGCGGTTGTTCGACAGCACGTCGATCGCCTTCGACGTCATCGCGGCCAGGCTCGGCTCGCGCTTCGGGTCGCGATCGAGCTCGTACGACATCGCGCCCTGCTCCTCGGCGAAGTCGTAGAGGCCGATGATCCGCGAGCCCGGCGCGATCGGCGCCGCGTTCATCGCGGTGAGGTCGGACACGAAGGTATAGCCGAGGGTCTGCATCTCGCCGACCAGCTCGCGCCCGTCGGGGCGGCCGCGCGGGCGCTTCGCGGCTTCGAAGGGCCGCCACATGCTGCTGATGCCGCCCATCATCACGTCGACGCCGCGGCCGAGGTTGGGATTGAACCCGGCGCCGCCGGGCACCGCCTGGCGCGCGACCTCGAACTCCGCGTCGCGGTGGCAGACATGCGCGTAGGCCGCCGCCGCGCCGCCGCCGGTCAGGCGGCCGGTCGTGACGAGGCCGGTCGACCTGTTCTTCGCGACCGCGAGCTCGAGCAGCGTGCGCGACGGCGCGCCGTTGCCCGTGGCGGGGCAGTGGTTCTCCGCGTTGGGCACGCTGCGGATCGGATCCTTGCCGGGCGCGAAGCCGATCGAGCGGGTCGTGCCATCCATCGCCACCACGTCGTTGCGCACCTTGACGCCGGTCAGCAGCGCCGAGATGGCCGCCGCGCTGTCGCTGGTCTGCGCGTCGAGCGCCCAGGTCTTGACCCGCGCGAGATACGGCATCGTGTCCATCGTCAGCGAGCCGTCCTCCTTGTAGCGCATCACGCGGGCCGCGGTGGTCGCCGCCGTGCCGAGGCCGGTGCCGATCAGCACGACGACGTTCTGCGCCGACGCGGCCGCAGGTGGCGGCGACTGCGCGCCGACGTCGGTCACGCGCAGCGACACGAGCGCGGCGAGCGCGAACGTGCGGATCGCTGCGGACGCGGGATGCGTCATAGCCCCATCGCCTCGCGCAGCAGCGTGAAGACCTGCGTGTTGTCGATCGTGCCGTGGAAGCGCGCGGTGTTCGCGCCGATCGCGCCGAGCATCACGTCGGCGCCGCCGATCGCGTGGTTGCCTTCGCCGAGGTCGATCGCGGACTCGTAGCGGGTGTTGCGATCGGCGATGACGAGGTCGCTCAACGCCGGCGCCGCCGAGCGCGGTCCCTTGACGCGCCGTTCACCGGTGCCGAAGACCAGCGTGGTGTACGGCCGCCCGCTCGCGTCGAGCGCGAACTGCGTCGGTTCGGCGTAGCCGCGCAGCACGCCGATCACGCCCGGCCGCATCTCGACGGTGCGCTCGGCCAGCGTCGCGTTGCCGTTCATGACCAGCGTGTGGTCGTGGTCGGCGGTGACGACGATGGTGGTGTCGTGCAGGTCCGGATCGAGCGCGCGGACCTTGTCGAGCGCGGTCGTGATCGCGTCGTCGAAGGCACGACCCTCCTGCAGCGCCTTGCGCGCCTGCGACGCGTCGAGCGCGTCGCCGATGCGGCCGCCCTCCACGATCAGCAGGTAGCCGCTCGGATTGCGCTGGAGCAGGTCGATCGCCCGGCTCGTCATCTCGACCAGGCCCGGCTCGGTGGTCGTCACGCGGTCGAGGTCGTAGCCCATCTGCGAGCGGTTGAAGAGCCCGAGCAGCTTGCCGATCGGCTGCGCGTTGAGCTGCGCGAGCGCCGCGAGCTCGCTCTGCCGGCCGATCACCGCGTAGCCCTTCGCACGCATCTCGGCGAAGAGGTCGCGGCCGTCGGCGCGCGTGGAGCCGCGCGGGTCGTCCTTCGGCAGGAAGTGCTGCCAGCCGCCGCCGAGGATCACGTCGAGGCCTTCGCCCAGGCGCGCGTTGGCGCCGGGTCCGCCGGGCACGAGCTGGGTCGCGATCGAGTTCTCGCCGTCGCGCTGGCACAGGTGCGCGTAACTCGCCGCGGTGATCGCCTGCGTGACGCGGCCGGTCGTGACGATGCCGGTCGCGCGGCCCGAGGCCTTGGCCAGCTCGAGCAGCGTGTTGACGCGCTTGCCGTTGCCCACCGTGGCGCAGGTGGTCTCGCCGCGCGCGGCCTGCGGCCGGCCGTCCTCGTCGTAGGGCCGGGTGTCGGGCGACTGCGACAGCACGCCGTTGTCGACCCGCACGCCGGTCATGTAGGCCGTCATCGCGGCGGCGCTGTCGGCGCTCGACGCGTTGCGCGACGCGGTGCGCACCAGCGCCGTCTCGGGGAAGCGATCGATCGCGAGCTCGCCGTTCTCGCCGTTGGCGTAGATGCGCGTGGCGGTCATCGGCACGATGCCGTAGCCATGGCCGACGAACAGGATCAGGTTCTTGCTCGCGCTGGCCGGGATCGCCTTGGTGCCGGCGCGCGCGGTGCCGGCCTTCGCGGCCGCCGGGTCCACCGGCGCCCCGGTCGCGACGAACATCGTCTCGTCCTGGTGGCGGGTGACGAGGATGCGCGTCCACACGGCGATCCCCACGGCCAGCGCGATCACCACGAGCCAGGCGATCTGCTTCTTCCGTGCGCGCTTACGGCTGCGCCTGCGCCGTAAGCGCTGCGTTTCCATCGTCGATCCTCTCCCTTCCCTGTGGCGGATGGCGGCGCCCTGCGAGTGGGGCGCGCCGGTCTCGTGGAGAGACTCTGCGGGGCGATTCTAATGGCGCGCATGACCCGCGCGACAGGTCGACGCCGCGAAGATCGAAACTTGTGGCAATTCGGTCAGCTTCCCGTCATCGGCCGCCGAGGATCCGCTCCGCCGCCCGCCAGCCCCACCAGGCCGCCTCCTCGAAGACCGAGTAGCCCGACAGGTCGGCATGCGCGTAGAGCACCGGCCCGTCCGCATCGCGCAGCCGGCGCAGGCCGGCGTTGGCCAGCGTGCCCGGCGCCGGACAGGCCATCGCGTGGCCGCGCATCGTGATGTCGACGCGATCGACGCACGGCGCGAAGCCCCAGCCGTAGACGCGGCGCAGTTCCTCGGACGCGAGCGTGCCGATCTCCGACGCCGACGCCGTGTCCATCCATCTGCGCGCGTCGTCCGGCGACCGGTCGGCCAGCGCGCGATAGGCGGTGAAGACCGTCGTGGGCGACGGCGCGACGCGGATCTCCTGGTGCGTCGAGACCACGTAGCCGAGCCCGTCGCTGCCGTAAAGCACGTTGTCCCATGCGAGCGCCGCGCCTTCGTCCTCCTCCGGAAAGCGGTTCATCGCGAAGTTGGCGACGATCCACGGCGTCACCGGCGGCGCGTGCCGCGCGGGGTCCCAGGCGTCTGACCTCAGCGACGCGACCACGTGCTTGGCCACGAACAGCGGCATCGCGCTGATCGCGCGCTTCGCGTGGACGATGCAGGTCGACAGGCCTCGCCGCCCGACCACGACGCACAGCACGTCGACGCCGGCGCCGGTCTCGCGCACCGACAGGGCGGTCGCGTCGAGCCACTGCGGCACGGACGACCCGGGCCGCGAGCGGAATGCCCCCGCCTCGAGCCGGTCCGCGATCGCGTCGAGGCCCTCGGGCCAGGTCAGCACGGCGCCGCGGTCGGCGTTGCGCGCCTGCCCGTTGCGCGCGGCGAAATAGGCGAGGCCGGCCCACGCCGACACGCCGGCGGCGTTCGCGCCGTAGTCGTCGCGGCAGCAGTAGTCGAGGTACCAGAGCAGCGCCGGATCGTCGTAGCGCTCGCGCGCCAGCCATGCGGCGAAGGTCATCGCGTCGAGCGCGGTCCACTGTGGATCGGTCGATGCGAACGCGATGGGGATGGCGAAGACCTTGCGCCCGTCCGCGCCGCGCGTCTCGCGCAGCACCTCCACCTGGCGGAAGAAGCGGTCGATCGCCGAGCCTTCTGCGATGGCCGCGCGCCGGGGCGGGAGGCCGCTCGCCGGATGCGAGTCGTCGGGGCCTCCTTCGCCCGGCACCAGCCCCTCCTGCCAGCGGCCGTCGCGGAACAGGCGCTCGTCGGGGGCGTGCACGAGCACGCGCTCGTCGTAGGTCGGCGTGGCCGTCGCCGCGCCGTCGAGCAGCACGCCGAAGTCGGCCAGCATCGTGCGCACGTGCATCGACTCCATCGACGGCAGCGGCAGGTAGTGCGCGCCGGTCGGGTAGCGCAGGCGCTCGCCGCCCAGGCTGGTCGCGCCCGACGCGGCGTTGCCGTGCGGCTCGGGACCGGTGATCAGCGCGAAGCGCGTGTGGCCTTCCCGGGCGAGGCGCCATGCCGCGGTGAGCCCGGCGATGCCGGAGCCGACGATCGCGACGTCGGTGGTGTACTCGGCCGACGGAGACGGCCAGTCGGACGGCTTCAGGTCCCGGAGTCGATGACCGAGGTCGCGTCCCGGATCGCGCACGTGCGGCGCGATCTCCTGCCAGCGCCAGAAGCCGGCACCGGTGGCTGCGGCGATGCCGGCGATGCCGCTGCCAAGCAGGAAGCTGCGGCGCTTCATGTCAACGGGCTAGCGAATGAACTGATGCCAGTCCTCGTCGAAGTAGCGCACGAGCGACTGGTTGTTGAGCCGGTTGGCCTCGACGACCGGATGCGGCATGTCGGCGGCGAAGCGGAACATCTCGCGCGTCGTCTCGGCATCGAGGAAGCGCATCGGCAGGCGGTAACGCTCGGGCGGCACGAAGGCGCCGTCCTGCGACGCGAGCACGAAGCCCCATTCGCCGAACGACGGCACGTACGCGTGGTACGGCCAGGTCCTGAACCCGGCCTCCTTCAGCGTCGCGTCGATCGACCAGTACGCGCGCGGCGCGAAGTACGGCGAGGTCGACTGCACGACGACCATGCCGTGCGCGGCGACATGGCGCAGCAGGCCGCGATAGAACGGCACCGAGTAGAGCTTGCCGAGCGAGAAGTTCGACGGGTCGGGGAAGTCGACGATGACGGCGTCGAACATCGCGTCGCCGGACTGCTCGAGCCACAGCGCCGCATCCTGGTTGACGACCGTGACGCGCGGGTCGGAGAACGAGCCCTTGTTCAGCGCGACCAGCGGCTCGGACGTCCTGAAGAGATCGGTGACGCGATGATCGAGGTCGACCAGCGTGACCTTCTGCACGGTCGGGTAGCGCAGCACCTCGCGCAGCGCGAGGCCGTCGCCGCCGCCGAGCAAGAGGACGTTCTTCGCCCACGGCAGCGACTCCATCATCGGATGGACCAGCGCCTCGTGATAGCGATGCTCGTCGCGCGACGAGAACTGCAGGTTGCCGTTGATGTACAGGCGCAGGTCGTCCTTCCAGCGCGTGATGACGAGCCGCTGATAGGGCGTGGTGACCGCGTGGACGATCTCGTCGCCGTACATGCCGCGCTCGGACCAGTGGGTCAGCGTGTCGGCGAAGAAGAAGCCGACCACCAGCGTGACCATCACCAGCGACGCGCGCAGGATGCGGCTGCCGACCTGCTTGAGCCGGTCACGAAAGCGGTGGATCGTCCAGAACGCGATCGCGACGTTGGCGATGCCGAACAGCAGCGCGGTGCGCGACAGCCCGAGGCGCGGCGCGAGCAGCAGCGGGAACAGGACCGAGACCGCGAGTGCGCCGAGGTAGTCGAACGTCAGCACGCGGCTGACCAGCTCGGAGAACTTCGTATCGCCGTCGTTCAACGCCCGCATCACGAGCGGGATCTCCATCCCGACCAGGACGCCGATCGAGAACACCAGCGCGTACAGCACGGTGCGGAACGGCGCCGACAGCCATGCGAAGACAACGAACAGCGCCATCGCCGACAGGCCGCCGAGCAGGCCGACCAGTAGCTCGATGTCGACGAAGCGCGTCAGCACGTCCTCGTCCTTCACGTAGCGCGACAGATGCGAGCCGACACCCATCGCGAACAGGTAGCAGCCGATGATGGTCGAGAACTGCAGGATCGAGTCGCCGAGCAGGTAGCTCGACAGCGCGCCGGCGATCAGCTCGTACGCGAGCCCGCACGACGCGACGACGAAGACCGCGAGGATCAGCAGGCGGTCGGGCATGCGCGCCCGGGTCATCGATGCGGCCCCATCAGGTCGCGTGCGGGCGATCGAGAGACGGATGTCCGGCCGCGCGGGGCCGGTTCGGCCGGGAAACGCGAAGAATGACGGGACAGGCCTTCCGGACGCGCATGGCGGGGCGGTCGTTCAGCTTCTCTTGCGGCGAACGCGCTTCGCGGCCGGCCGGATCGTGGCGTCGTCGGGCGGCAGATCGAAGAGCGCTTCGGTGCGTGCATCGGTGGCGGGTTCGCCGTCGCCCGGCGGCGTTACCGGAGCCGGCCGTCGACCGCGCCCGCCGCGCGAGGCACGCGCGGGAGCGGGAGCGGCGGGCTGCGCCTTCGGCTTGAGCCTCACCATCAGCGGCCCGTTCGGCGTGTCGCCTTCGCGTTGCTCGATGAACACCTGCTTGCGCAGCATGTCGCTCAGCTTGCGGAAGCCGTACAGCCGCGTGTCGAACGACGGATTGTTCTTCGCCATGTAAGAGCCGACCGACGACACCGTCGCCCAGCCCTCGTCGCGCGAGACCGCGTCGAAGGCCTGGCGCAGCGAATGCTCGAGGTCGGGAACGTCGTCGATCGCTTCGGTGTCGACCGCACTGCTTTCCACGCTGCCGCCGCCGCGCTTCAACACCTCGAAGAACACGAAACGGTCGCAGGCCGCACGGAATGCCTCCGGCGTCTTGCGCTCGCCGAGGCCGTAGACCACCTTGCGCGACTCGCGCAGCCGCGTCGCGAGACGGGTGAAGTCGCTGTCCGACGACACGATGCAGAAGCCATCGACATTGTCCGCGTACAGCAGGTCCATCGCGTCGATGATCAGCGACGCATCGGTGGAGTTCTTGCCGCGCGTGTACGCGAACTGCTGGATCGGCTGGATCGCGTAGCGGTTGAGCTGGTCCTTCCAGCCGGTCAGCTGCTGGCCGGTCCAGTCGCCGTAGGCGCGCTTGACGGTCGCGGTGCCGAACTTGGCGACTTCTTCGAGCAGCTCCTTGACCAGCGAAGACGACGCGTTGTCGGCGTCGATCAGCACGGCGAGCTTGGGGTTGTCGAGTGCACTCATCTCTTTTTCCTTCATCGTGGGGCGCCTCGAAGAACATCCGCTCGGTCTGCAGCGGGGGCCGGCGGCGCGATGATAAGCTCATATCCCCACGGTCCTGCAGGTCGCCCATCGATGTTTCCCGCCATCGTCAACTACGCGACCCACCTCATCGCGTCGGGCATCCTGCTCGGCATCTTCTTCGTCATCTACACCAAGGTCACGCCGTTCGACGAACTGGCGCTGATCCATGCGGGCAAGGGCGCCGCGTCGCTGTCGCTGGGCGGCGCGCTGATCGGGTTCTCGCTCACGCTCGGCTCGGCCATCGTCCACAACGCGACCCTCGTCGAGGTGTTGATGTGGGCGGTCGCTGCGATGATCGTGCAGATCCTCGTCTACGCGATCGCGAGCCGCCTGTTGCACACGGTGCGCACCGAGATCGAGGCCGGCAACGTCGCGATGGGCGGGCTGATGGGCTCCGTCTCGCTGGTGGCCGGCATCGTCAACGCGGCCTGCCTGTCCTGACCGCTCGCAGTCCGTCACTCGCCGCTTCGTCCCATGCGCGCTTCCGGTCGTTCCGTCGCAGGTCGCTCCGTTCCGACTTCGCATTCGGCGCATGATCCGGCGCTGCGTTGCGCCCCTTTCGCCGCCTCTTTGGTTCCGGCTTTCTTCAAGGAGTAGACCATGAGTCTTGCCTCGTTCATCAAGAAACAGTTCATCGACATCCTCCAGTGGACGGAGGACACCGAGGGCGTGCTGTCGTGGCGCTATCCGATGGACGGCATGGAGATCCAGAACGGCGGCACGCTGGTCGTGCGCGAATCGCAGGTCGCGGTGTTCGTCAACGAGGGCCAGGTCGCCGACGTGTTCGCACCCGGCACGTACAAGCTGACGACGCAGACGCTGCCGGTGCTCACCTATCTCAAGAACTGGGACAAGCTGTTCCAGTCGCCCTTCAAGTCCGACGTCTACTTCTTCTCGACGCGCATCCAGACCGGCCGCCGCTGGGGCACGCAGCAGCCCATCACGATCCGCGACGCCGACTTCGGCATGGTCCGCCTGCGCGCGTTCGGCCTGTATTCGTACCGCGTCGCGGACGCCAAGCTGTTCCACAAGGAGCTGTCCGGCACGCGCGAGGTGTACACGCGCGACGACGTCGAGGAGCAGCTGCGCGGCATCATCCTCGCGACGATGGCCAACTCGATCGGCGCGTCGAAGGTCAACTTCCTCGACATGGCGGCCAACCAGACGCTGATGGCCAGCCAGGTCAAGGGCGACCTGTCGACCGCGCTCGGCAAGTACGGCCTGTCGCTCGACGAGTTCAACGTCGCCAGCGTGTCGCTGCCCGAGGAGCTGCAGGCCGCGCTCGACAAGCGCATCTCGATGGGCATGGCCGGCGATCTCAACAAGTACACGCAGTTCCAGACCGCCAACGCGATCCCGATCGCGGCGGGCAACGAGGGCGGCATCGCCGGCATCGGCGCCGGTCTCGCGTCGGGCATGGTGATCGGCCAGCAGATGGCGCAGGGGCTGGCCAACGGCATGGCCACGATCCAGAGCCCGTCGGCGAACGCCGTCACCGGCCAGCAGAATACCGGCGGCGCCGCGGCGGCCGCGGACGATCCGGCCGCGCGGCTCGAGACCCTGAAGGGGCTGCTCGACAAGAGCCTGATCTCGCAGGCCGAGTTCGACTCGGCGAAGGCCGAGGTGCTCAAGCGGCTGGTGGGCTGACGCGCCGGTCGTCCGCCCGATGACGAACGCAGAGGCGGTCGACGAGGCGGCGGCGCACGTCCACTTCGCGGCCGCGTGCTTCACCCGCGCGTGGACGCTGACCGAGCGGACCGACCGCACGCCTGCCGACGACGAGCAGATGATCGAACTGAACCAGGCGTCGCTGTGGCACTGGTCGCAGCGCGCCGACGTCGGCGACCGCCAGCGCTCGATCGGCTACTGGCCGGCATCGCGCATCCGTTCGCTTCTGGGACATGGCGTCGAGGCCGTCCGCTACGCGAAGCTCTGCCTCGACCACAGCGACGGCCTGTCTCCGTTCTACCGCGCGTATGCGCACGAAGCGATGGCGCGGGCCGCTTCCGTCTTCGGCGACGCGGCGGCGTGCAAGGCGCACACGATGCAGGCGCGCGTCTGGGTTCAGGCGATCGAGAAGGCGGAAGACCGGGATCTGGTCGTCGCCGACCTCGCGACGCTGGACTGAGCCGCAGCCGTCTTCCCGATGAACACCATCTCCTGCCCCAGTTGCGGTGCGCCGGTCACCTTCCGCTCGGCCGCGTCGGTCATGGCCGTGTGCGGCTTCTGCAACTCGACGCTCGTCAAGGAGG